>VTLG01015359.1_pt1 | contig 12310 bp, 16 predicted proteins | sample 4694571 | NCBI WGS metagenome assembly VTLG01 (sample SAMN12604809, study PRJNA352737) | marine metagenome | biome: ENVO:00000447; feature: ENVO:00000209|ENVO:00000569|ENVO:01000036; material: ENVO:00002151; isolation source: viral sequences binned using virsorter ... | reverse complement strand
CAGAAAGTATTGCAACAAATATAGGAGGTAGAGTAAGTTAATGGCTATTAAAGAAGAAGAACAAAAGAAAAACGGTATGAAAATTGTTGATAACATGGATGGCATGAAAAATGCCACAGAAAAATTAAATGTAAAAATGGTAGGAATACCTAAAGATCTTACATATGAAGATGCTGTAAAAACATTTGAAATGAGTTTTGATCGTAGACCAAATAGCATCGATGAATTATTAGACTTTTTTAAAAATAGAAAATTAAATAAAGCTACGACAAATACAAAAACAACAGCTTAATAAATGCCAACTACTGATCTTATATCACCATTTGTAGTGAGTTGTGCAGGGGGTTTAACACTTAATAAAGATGTGTTTTCTATGCAACCTGGAGAAGCTCTTATACTACAAAATTTTGAACCTGATATTAAAGGTGGATACAGACGTGTTAGTGGAACAGCATTATATAACAGTACAATTATACCAGAAGGATCTAGTAACTCTAGTTTAACAGTAGATTGTTCTATTATATTTAATGGTCAAGTAATTGTTGCCAGAGGTGGAGATATACATAGAGGAACTACATCAGGTAGTTTTACAAGTTTAGCAACTGGACTAGGTACATCTACTAGAGCATATGACTTTGAAAAATTTAACTTTGATGGCACAGATAAATTAGTTATTGCTACAGGTCATTCACCTGCACAAATAATTAATACAAGTTTTGCAGTTGATGTAGTAAATGCAACAGGTGGTGGAACTGCACCTAGTAATCCTAAATTTGTAAAAGCATTTCAAAATCATATGTTTTATGCTGGTGCAACTAATTCACAAGAAGTTATATTTAGTGTACCATTTGAAGAAGATAATTTTACAACTGGTAGTGGTGCTGGATCATTTAAAGTTGACTCTGCTGTTGTTGGATTAAAAGTATTTAGAAATGAATTAATTATATTTTGTGAAGATAGAATATATAAATTAACAGGAACATCATCTAGTAATTTTGCAGTGCAAGAAGTTACAAGAAATATAGGATGCAGAGATGGTGGTAGTATTCAAGAGATTGGTGGTGATGTTATATTTTTAGCACCTGATGGTTTAAGAACTATTGCAGGTACGGCAAGAATTGGTGACGTTGAACTTGGATCTATATCTAGACAAATACAATCTAGAATTGATGAAGTTACATTAGATAGAATATCATCTGTAGTTATTAGAGATAAATCACAATACAGATTATTTTATCCAGTAAATGCAACAGGACAACTATCATCAAAAGGAATTATAGGTGTATTAAAAAATAATCCTAATACAGGATCTATTGGATTTGAATATGCAGATATGGTTGGTATTAAACCAGCATGTACAGATTCAGATTTTATTAGTAATGTAGAGACACAAGTGTTTGGTGGTTATGATGGTTTTATTTATAAAATGGAAACTGGTAACACTTTTGCAACAGGTGCAACTACAGCTACTATTCAAGCAGTATACAGATCACCAGATATGGTAATGGGTGATCCAGGTTTAAGAAAGTATATGCAAAGAGTTAATTTAAACTATGAAGGTGAAGGTACAACTATTGATGCAAACTTAGCTCTTAGATATGATTACGATGATCAAAATACACCACAACCATCAAAGATAGCATTACCTAGTGTAGGTGGTGCTGGACAATACGGAGCAGCAAAATATGGAGCATCACTATATGATGCATCAGGTGTTCCATTAGTAAGACAATCAGTAGAAGGTTCAGGATTTGCAGTAGCATTACAAATAGATGATCAAAATAGTGCAGACTCATTTTCAGTTAAAGGCTTTCAATTAGAATTTACCCCAGGAGGAAGAAGATAATGGCAGGCTATTCGGCACGACAGTCAAGTTATACAACAGGTGATACTATTACGGCAGCTCACAGTAATGATGAGTTTAACCAGGTATTAGCTGCATTTAATGCAACTACAGGACACACGCATGATGGAACTGCGGGTGAGGGAGGACCTATTGGATCTATCAGAGATGCTGATAGTTTAAATAAAGTACTAGTTGATTCAACTAATAATCATTTAGAATTTTATGTTGAAGTATCTTCAGCTGCAGTACAACAAATAAGAATACAAGATGGTGCTATTGTACCCATTACAGATAATGATATAGACTTAGGAACTTCCTCTCTTGAATTTAAAGATTTATTTATTGATGGCACAGCTAATATTGATACACTAAGTTTAGATGGTACAGCTGTTACAGCTACAGGTGCAGAGATTAATTTAATAGATGGTGGTGCTACAGTTGGAACAACAGCAGTTGCAGATGGAGATGGTATTATTCATAATGATGGTGGTACTATGCGAGTTACAAGTGCTGCTACATTTAAAACATATTTTCAAACTGGAATATCTACAGCATTTGATGATTTAAGTGCGGGAGATGCAGCTGTTAATGTAACTACGACAGCTGGTGATATTACAATAGATGCACAAGGTAATGATACAGATATAATATTAAAAGGAACTGATGGAAGTTCTGATACAACTTTTTTAACTATTGATGGTAGTGAAGCAGGTAAAGCAACATTTAATAGTGATGTAGTTGTTGGTGGAGATCTTACAGTAACTGGTGATGATATTATTATGGGTACAAATACTGCAGGTAATTTATTAATTGCAGATGGTACAAATTTTAATTCAGTAGCAGTAGGTTCATTATCAGAAATATCTACAGTTGCTAATGATGATGTATTTTTAGCAGTTGATACTTCTGGTGGTGGTCTTAAAAAAATTGCAAGATCAGCAGTAGTTGCAGGACTAGCTACATCAGGTGCAATATCAAATGTTGTAGAAGATACTACACCTCAGTTAGGTGGTAATCTTGATATGAATGGTCAAGATATTGTTACTACATCAAATGCAGATATAGAATTAGCACCAAATGGTACGGGACATGTAACTATTAAAGGTAATACTAATCAAGGTACGCTTCAACTTAATTGTGAAAATAATTCTCATGGTCAGCAAATAGTAGCTGCACCACACTCAGAAAGTGCTAACAATGTTTTAACTCTTCCTAGCACTGGTGGTGATGCTAGATTAGTATCAACATCTTCAACCGCTACACTTACAAATAAAACTTTAACAACACCAGTTATTACAGAAATAGATTCAGGATCTAGTATTACACTTGATGCAACTACAGATATAGTTCTAGATGCAGGTGGAGCAGATGTCACACTTAAAGATGATGGCACAACTTTTGGTAGTTTAACAAATTCTAGTGGTGAGCTAGTAATTAAATCAGGTTCTACACCTACAACTGCTATGACATTTAGTGGTGCTAATGTAACTTTTGCAGGAACAGTAACTATTGGATCTGCAGGTATATCTGAGGCAGAGCTAGAGATATTAGATGGTGCGACAGTTACAACAGATGAATTAAATATATTAGATGGAGTAACATCAACAGCTAGTGAATTAAATATAATGGATGGTGATACATCAGCTAGTTCTACAACTTTAGTAGATGCTGATAGGGTAGTCACAAATGATAATGGTACTATGAAACAAGTAGCATTAACAGATGTTAAAACATATTTAACTAGTGCAGGATTTTCAACAGACGATCCAACAGCTTTAGCTATAGCTTTAGGATAATAATCATTGACTTTTTTTAAAACAACGATATAATATTATATAGTAAATAGGAGGAAATAAATGGCAAATACTTTTAAGGTAGTAACCTTTGCAGCAGAACCTAATTCAGCTGGAACGCCATATACAGTGTATACAACACCAAGCAGTACAACTACAGTTGTAATTGGCTTAGTGTTAGCTAATATACATACTACTGCAGTTACTGCAGAGGTAGAGTTAGTTAGTGATACATCTGGTGGTGGTAGAGCAGCCACGAATGGTACATCATTTTTAGTTAAAGATGTAACTATTCCTGCAGGAACATCACTTGAAATTTTATCAGGTGGTAAGGTTATATTAGAAACAACAGATGCAATTAGAATTGATTGCTCAGTTGCAGATAAACTATCAGGAACACTGTCTATAATGGAGATCACATAAGATGCCTTATATTGGACCGAATCCAGCAGAATCATTTACATCATTTGCTACTCAAGAATTTTCTACGAGTGCAACTACCTCCTACACTTTAGATCATGCAGTAGCTAATGAAAATGAAATAGCATTATTTATTAATAACGTAAGACAGCAACCTGGATCTGGTAAAGCATATACTGCTACAGGCACAGCATTGACATTATCTGCGGCCACGGCTTCGACAGATACTATGTACTGTGTATTTCTAGGTAGAGCATTACAAACTGTAAATCCTGCAACTAATAGTATTTCAACAGCAATGATTTCTGACAATGCTGTAACTGCAGCTAAAATATCTGAATCACTTGGAATAGTTTTACAAGTTGTAAATGGAACAAATAATACTAACACAACTACAACAAATACAAGTTACACAGATACATCTATAACTGCAAGTATAACTCCATCTTCAACATCAAACAAAATTTTAGTTTTTGCTAGTGTAAATGGTGCTGGAAATGTAACAGCAAGTAAACAGAGTTATTTTTCATTATATAGAGATACTACTGCTAGAATTGAATGGTTTTCAATATCAGGTGCGGCATACAATTATAATGCTAATTCTATTGGATTTTTAGATAGTCCATCATCAACTTCAGCACTTGCATATAATATAAAAATAAAAAGTGAAAGTGGTGGTACTGCTGTTGTGGGTGCATACAATTCTTATAGTTCATTAGTATTAATGGAGATAAAAGCATGATTATAAATTCAATATTAAAAATTAAATCTGATGCAAATGTTACAGTTAAAGGTGAAAATATTGATACTTGTGAAATTATTTGGCATGATAATAACCCAACAAATATTACTAAAGAACAAATAAAAGCTAAAATAAATGAAACAGCTTATCAGACAAATAGAGAAAACGAATATCCATCTATTGTAGATCAATTAGATGATATCTATCACAATGGAATAGATGGTTGGAAGACTACTATAAAAGCAGTAAAAGATAAATATCCAAAGGAGTAACCCATGGCACTCTCTAAGGTTAATTTTAATAGTTTAAACTTAACACCAACTGCTAATAAAACAGTTGTTTTTAATTCTAATAATAACGGGATAGAGGCAGGTGATGTTGGTGGTGCTTTGACTTTAATATCCACAACAACTGTTAGTTCTGGTACATCAACTGTTAGTATAACTAGTGGTTTAGATTCGACTTACAAAGAATATATATTTAAATTTTATAATATACACCCAGGCACAGATAATGCTGGTTTTTCTTTCAATGGTTCGGCTGACGGTGGCTCAAATTATAATGTAACTAAAACAACTACTCAGTTTAGATCATATAATATTGAAGATGGTGGTAGTAGTTATAACGTGGCTTATGATACCGCTAGAGACATAGCAAATGGCACAGGTTTTATGGAATTAGCATATGATATGGGTGATGATAATGATCAAAATGCAAGTGGAATTTTACATTTATTTGAACCTAGTAGCACAACTTTTGTAAAACATTTTATTTCAAGATTTAATTATAATCATTATGCAGATTATCAAATAGATATATATGTTGCAGGTTATTTTGATACTACATCTGCAATAAATGCGATACAATTTAAATTTGATAGTGGTAATATAGATAATGGTGTGATTAAACTTTATGGGGTATCATAATGGCACTTACAAAATTTAATTTTAATAGTTTTGATGTAACATCAGCTGCAAGTAAAGGACTTGGATTTAATGCTAGTGCTAATGGTTTTTCTACCATTGACCCTGGTGCTATGACTTTAATATCTACTACAACAGCTTCTAGTTCATCTACGGTATCTATTACAAGTGGAATTGATAGCACATACCCTACTTATTTATTTAAATTTATAAATATACATCCACAAACAGATAGTAGTTCTGCTGAAGCTGCTTTAGTATTTCAAGTAGATACAGGAACTAATACAAATTATAATCAAGCAATTACATCAACTTATTTTAGAGCACAACATGAGCAAGGTGGTAGTGGTGGACAAATAGATTATAGAACAAGTGGAGATCAAGCACAAGGAACAGGATTTCAAAATTTAGCAGAAGGTCAAGGTGCAGACAATGATCAATCGCTATCTGGACAAATGTATTTATTTAATCCATCGTCAACAACTTTTGTAAAACATTTTCTTTCTAATGTAACTTATTCTCATCATGGAAATTATACAATGAATGCATATGTAGCTGGTTATGTAAATACAACAACTGCTTTAACAAGAATTCAATTTAAAATGACAAGTGGAAATATTGATAGTGGTACAATAAAACTTTATGGAATTAAGGATAGCTAATGGCACTTAATAAATTAAAATTTAATAGTATAAATGTTACACCTGCTGCTAATGAAGCGTTAAAATTTAATAGCAGTGCTAATGGATTCGAGACTGGATCTGCAGGTGGTGCTATAACTTTTATTAAAAAACTTACTGCTAGTTCTAGTAGTACATTAAGTTTTGTAGATGGGTCTAGTGATGTTGTTTTAGATAATACTTACAAAGAATATTTATTTATTTTTAATAACATACATCCAGCTACCAATAATCAACAATTTACATTTCAAGGTTCTACTGACTCAGGTTCAAGTTATGGAGTTACAATTACTTCAAGTTTTTTTCAAGCATATCACGCAGAAGATGACAGTGCAACTTCACTTGCTTACAATGGTAATAACGATTTAGCACAATCTACATCTTTTCAAATTATTGCAGATACTACAGGCAATGGAAATGATGAGAGTGCAAGTGGATTTTTACACTTATTTAATCCTAGTAGCACAACATTTTTAAAACATTTTATTTCTGTAGATAATCATTATTACAGTGGAACTTATAGTATAAATGATTATGCAGCAGGATATTTTAATACAACATCTGCCATTGATGCAATTCAGTTTAAAATGGCATCTGGCAATATAGATAGTGGAGATATAGTCTTGTATGGAATTAATTAATATGATATATAAACAAAAAGGAGAGCAATGCCTTATATAGGAAAACAGCCAGTAGTAGGAAACTTTCAAGTTTGTGATGCTATATCCGTAGTAAACGGACAAGCAGCATATACTATGCAAGTAGCCTCTACAAATGTATCACCAGAATCAGCTAATCACATGCTGGTTAGTTTAAATGGTATATTACAAAAACCAGGTAGTTCTTTTACTATCTCAGGTAGCACAATCACTTTTGCTAGTAATTTAGTAACAGGTGATGTTATAGATTTTATAATTTTATTAGGTGATGTATTAAATATAGGTGCACCCTCAGATGATACTGTAGCTACTGCAAGTATACAAGCCAACGCAGTTACAGGTGCAAAATTAAATACAGACGTAATATCGGCACAAACAGCTTTAACTAGTGCTCCAGCAGATACTGATGAATTATTAATATCAGACGCTGGTACGATTAAAAGAATTGATGTATCATTAGTTGGTGGAAAAAATACTCCAGCTTTTCAAGCAACTTTAAGTTCTGATTTTCAGTTTTCAAATACTACTGCAACAAAAGTTACATTCAACACAGAAACATTTGATACAGATAGTGCTTATGACAATTCTTCAAATTATAGATTTACACCCCAAACTGCTGGAAAATATCTTGTTTATGCTTTTCTAAAACATAATCCTACAAGTGGAAATAATTTAGATACTGCTAATACATATCTTTATAAAAATGGATCAATAGAAGCTAATTTTGATTTTATAGAGGGAGATAAAGTTAATGTTATGACAACAGGTGGTTTTAAAGTTGTAGATATGAATGGTTCAAGTGATTATGTTGAATGTTATGTCTATCAAAATACAGATGGCACACCACAAATAGAGAGTAGTTATCAAAGTTGGTTTGGTGCTTATAAATTAGTAGGAGTTTAGTAAATGGCAACTTTAAGTAGTAAAATTAAAAAATTTTTAGGTACAGAAGTAGATTTTTTAAATGATGTAAAATTACAAAATGATGGTGGTGGTGATTACATAAAAGAATGGAATCTTGATACACCACAACCAACAGAAGCTGAATTAAATTCTGTAGAAGATGAAGCAGATAAGTTAGAAAGAAACAATATTGTTATTGCAAAAAGAAAAAATTTATATGGTTCTTGGAGTAAACAATTAGAAGAAATAAACGAACAAGGTCTTGATGCTTGGAAAGAAAGAATAGCACAAATAAAAGCAGATAATCCAAAGGAGTAATAAATGTCAGTATTGTTCTGTAACAATAACTCCATGTCAGCTATAACTAGTACCCCAAGTGGTGTTGGTGGTGGATCAATGGCACTTATATCTACACAGACTGCTAGTGGTTCTTCTGCAATATCTTTTACTTCAGGGATAGATTCTACGTATAAAAAATATATATTTAAATTTACTGACATACACCCAGCAAGTGATAATGTTACATTTCAAGTAGGGTTTAGAGATGGTAGTACAGATTATGATGCTACTAAAACAACTACATTTTTTAGAACATATCATTATGAAGGTGGAGATAATTCTGCAGCTTTAGAATACACAGCAGCTCAAGATTTAGCACAAAGCACAAATTTTCAAAATTTATCAGAAGGAACTGGAAATGATAATGATCAATCTTGTTCAGGATTTTTACACTTATTTGATCCATCAAATACGACATTTGTGAAACATTTTATCGCACGTGTTCATAATGCACACGCATTAAATTTTCCTGAAAATATTTTTGTAGCTGGTTATTGTAATGTAACTGCTGCTATAGACGGTGTGCAATTTAAATTTAGTAGTGGTAATATAGACACAGGAACAATAAAATTATATGGCGTTAGTTAAATATAACAATAATAGTTTAAGTAGTGTAACAAGTGCTGCTAGTGCTCCTGCAGGTGCCATGACTTTAATTAAAACTTTAACTGCTAGTTCTAGTTCCACATTGTCATTTGTAGATGGTAGTTCAGATGTAGTTTTAGATAACACATATCCTCTCTACTTATTCAAGTTTATCAATATGCACCCAGCATCAGACTCACAGGCTTTTCAATTTCAAGGTTCAACAGATAGTGGTAGCAATTATAATACTAGCATGCAAACAACTTTATTTAGAGCATATCATTATCAAGATGGCACGAGTGGTCAAGCTCTACAATATAGAGACCTAGATCAAGCAAGTGGCACATCATTTCAAAGAATTACAGATAATATTGGTGCTGGTAACGATGAATGTTGTGTTGGTATGATGCACTTATTTAATCCATCAAACACCACATTTATGAAACATTTTATATTTAATATGCAAGAACATAATGCAACAGGAGATGGTGTAAGTCTTAATATGTTTACATCAGGATATTTTCAAACAACTTCTGCGATTGATGCAATACAATTTAAGTTTGTGTCAGGGGCAATAGAAAGTGGTACAATAAAACTTTATGGAATAAAGGATAGTTAATGAGTCTTGTTAAATTAAATAATAATGCAGTGAAAAATGTAACCTCTTTTGGTAGTATTGGGAGTGGATCATTAACATTTATTACAAAAGTAACAGCTTCTAGTTCTTCTACTGTATCACTTGTTAATGGATCTAATTCAGTTGTTTTAGATAATACTTACAGAGAATATTTATTTATATTTAATAATATACACGCATCAAACGATGATGTGCACCTTCAGTTTAATGGATCTGATGATACATCTTCACACTCGTACGATGTAACAAAAACAACAACTGCTTTTACTGCATATCATAATGAAGGTGGAAGTGATGCAGCTTTAAATTATCAAACAGGTGCTGATATAGCACAAGGAACAGGATTTTCAAATTTAACAGCAGGAGATACAATGGCAGATAATAATGATCGATCTTTAGCTGGATTTTTACGTTTATTTAATCCAAGTTCTACAACTTTTGTAAAACATTTTATGTCAGAAACAACTGTGTCAGGTGCATCAAATTATAATTCTCATGCTTTTTTTGCTGGATATTTTAATACTACATCTGCAATAACAGCTTTACAATTTAAAGCGGCAAGTGGAAATATAGATAGTGGTGATATAGTTTTATATGGAATTAATTAATAATAATAAGGAGAAAAAATAATGCCAAGATATCATAACATAAATGGTAATATAGTGCAGTTTACAGCAGAAGAAGAAGCTGCTAGAGACGCTGAAGAACAAGCATGGGCAGATGGTGCTGCTGCTAGAGCTTTAGCTAATCTTAGAGCTAAAAGAAATAGACTTCTTGCAGAAACAGATTATCTTGCTTTATCAGATAATACTCTATCTGATGATATGAGAACATATCGTCAAGAGCTTAGAGATTTTCCTGATGGTAAAGATACTGTTGAAAAATGTGAGAATGCTACATGGCCAACTAAACCGTAATTATAATGGCTCGTGTTAATTTTAAAAATTTTACACCACGACCAAAACCAAAGAAAAGACCTAGACGACATAAAAAAAATTTAAATAAAGATGAAAAAAGAATGACAAAAAAATATAGAAGACAGGGGAGATAATGGCGACACTACCAACAGGTACACTAACACCAACACAGTCAGAACAGACTAGTAGTAAAAAAGCTGTTAGTTTAATTGATAGTTTATTAAGTACACCTACATTACCACAGGGTGCTTCAATAACACCGACTGTACAAAATGTACAAACAAATGAATTATTAGCAACACCAGGTGTTACTGGAACTGTAGCTGCAGCAATACCTACTGCTACTGCTCCAACTGCAACTGCAGTTACACCTGCAACAGGTCAACAAACAACAACTGCTACACCACAAGCTGCATCTCAATTTACAGCTGCAACTATTGGTACAGCACCTACAATGACTGCTGCACAAGGGACTGTGACAGCTCCTATGACAGGTGTTACACAATCTTTAGCAACACTAGATCCTAAAGCAACAGTACAAGGTCAATTAGAAAATATATCATCTGACATACAACAATCTTTAAGTACAGGTTCACCATTACCTGCGTTTGCAAGAGGTGCTGCTGAAGCTGCTAAAGCTACTATGCAAGCTAGAGGATTAGGTTCTTCTACAATGTTAGCAGAAGCATTAGCTGAAGGTATATTAAGATCATCAATACCAATAGCACAAGCTGATGCAAATACTTACAAACAAGTTATATTTCAAAACTTAGCTAACAATCAACAAGCTGCTGTTATAAATGCACAATCATATCTACAAATGGATATGGCTAATCTATCAAACAATCAGCAAACTAACTTACAAAATTTACAAGCACAACAACAACAATTACTAACTGACAATGCTGCTAGAAATGCTGCATTACAATTTAATGCTACAAGTCAGAATCAAGTTAATCAATTCTATGACACATTAAATACAAACATTCAAGAACAAAACGCTAGAAGATCAGATGCACTAGCACAGTTTAATAATGCAGAAGCAAATAAAGTTGCAGCACTAAATGCAAAAAATGCTACAGCTATAGCTGATGCAAACGCACAAAGAACAGCTGCACTAAATCAATTTAATGCTACACTTGAAAGTCAAAGAGAAAGATTTAATGTAGAGAATCAAAGAGTTATTGACCAATCAAATGTGACTTGGAGAAGACAGATTAATACAGCTAATACAGCTGCTACAAATGCTGCTAATCAAACTAACGCAGAAAATTTATTAAATATAAGTAACTTTGCATTATCATCATTATGGCAACAGTGGAGAGATGAAGCATCTTGGGTTAATCAATCTTCTGAAAATGAAATGAACAGAAATCATAATCTTGCAGTTGCAGCATTAGAAAGAACTACAGCGTTTGATTTACAAAACTCTGCACAAACATCTGCATTATATGCAATGTTAGGTCAGTTTGGTATGAATATGTTTACTAAATACATTCAAAATAAATAGGAGTAATTAATGGCATACGATACAAAAAAATTATTTAGAAATGCAATATCAAATGTTACGAAAGAATTTGGATCCATGTATAGTGAAGGGGAAGAAGTTCCTAGAAGAAGAAGAAATGAAGGTGATGTTGAGATAGATTTACCTAAAAGTAGATTACCCTTTCCAGATACAAGAGATACAGAAAAAACAAAAAGAGGTGAAAAAAGTTTAAAAAAACAAATTAAAGAAGCATTCTTAGAAGCTGGATCTGAAGATTATATGAAAGCATACCAAGACACAATTAATATTTTAACAAATGCACAAAGAAATAGACCTAGATTTGCAAATGCAAAAATATTTATGAGTCAAAGAAGACA
>VTLG01011910.1_pt1 | contig 12311 bp, 22 predicted proteins | sample 4694571 | NCBI WGS metagenome assembly VTLG01 (sample SAMN12604809, study PRJNA352737) | marine metagenome | biome: ENVO:00000447; feature: ENVO:00000209|ENVO:00000569|ENVO:01000036; material: ENVO:00002151; isolation source: viral sequences binned using virsorter ... | reverse complement strand
ATCCTTGACACTAGCCTTGTTAGGATTGGGTGGAATGCGTAGTTTTGAGAAGTCCAAAGGCATTCAAAGGAACAATATGAAGAAATGATGAAATGGTTTTGGAAATGGCTGGAAGGTAAGCCTGTGCCTCAATATTTATCAGGAAAAGGAAAAAAAGACTCTCGTACTTCACTCCCAGTGAGCAACTAAGGGTCTAGATACCCTAGACTACCGAAAAGGGCGAAATCTTCTCTACGCAGCTTAAAATGGCGTACAGGGGAAATCGCCTTTTTTTGTTACCTAAGTATCTTAGAAATGTCTTTGGTGTGCATTTCCAGCATATTTTGAAGATATTTTACAAGAGACACAAATTTTTTAGTGTTTTCGTATTCGTCATCCCATTCGTCGAATGCTTTTTCTAAGCTATCTGGATCTGGAGGGCTAGTGTAATCAAGTACTACGTTTCCATCTGTATTGATCGACACTTTAAATTCAAGCAGGTTAGCTAATTCTCTATCAGTCATCCAGCGTTAAACTATCTAGTTCGTCTATTGTTATGGAATAGCAATTAAACTTAAAGATGAAGTTAGTAGTTGCACTTCCTTTTTCCCTGTACATGGCCTGTTGCATAAATTGCGGCTTTCCCATCTTTCCAAGATACCAAGCTGTAGTAAGATCACTATGTATTCGTACAAATGCATAGTAGTCACACTTCTGTTTTATACTGTGTTCATTTACATTGCAATGAAATTGAGGTCTTGGTATCGAAGACACTCTCTGTGTTTTTACATCTACAGTATGACCAAGCGGAGTGATAAGATCGTAATCGTACGTATTCTTGTGTTCAGCGGCTAAAGCCTTTGCTGCAATAATTTCTCCTAGAAACCCCCACGTATTTCCTTGCCCCTCCAAAAGAGATCCATTGAGCGTTCCCATGTCTTTTGACATAACAACTGCTTCCTTGATCATGTCTTTTGTTATTTCGTATTCTTTCATGTTCCAATATCCACAACCTCACATACTTCTGCTGTACAGGAAAGTTCCTGACTGCCTGTAGTTGTATCTTCTTTTTCGTACTCTTGCAACCTGTTCCAATCAATTTCTGAAGGCATCTTTTTTAGAAGGTCGTTGTACTCCTCTTCTGTACATTCCTGGTAAGGTGCTTGCTTGTAGGTATGTTCAGAGTACGGAAGAAAAGACACGCCAGAAAGATGGTCAAAGTTTTCGTATACCCATGCACCTACCTCAAGCCACTCATGCTCCTTAACCGATACAGTGATAGATGGCTTATGTTCACACCAATGCTCAGCGTAAGCTTTCCAGATAGTAAGGTGCTGAATAGCGTCTAAGCTATCTCTTGTAACAGATCCTTCCTGTGGTGAACGGCAGGGAAAAGAAAATACCGTCACTGAATTTTCACTGGCTACTGCAGGTTCATTCGGTACTCCCATCTGCTTCATAAACTTTGTAAGAGGATCTTTGTTGTCTCCTCGTACCGTACGTACATAAAACTCTGAATGTCTAGGATGTATGCCAGATGCAGAATCTACCAGTTGAGATACCGTACCAGAAGGCTTAACGCAAGTTATTGCTGTAGAGACAGGAATATCTAGCTTCTTTGCCAGTTTTTCATTTGTACGGATAGCTTCCTGTTTTAAGCCACTGAGAGTTTTTTCAAGATCAGGGTTGTAAGCATTCAGATTTGCATTGTCCATTATGCCAGTAAGCGAAACGCCTAGCAAACGCTCCTCTTCAGTATTGTCCCGCCATATTTTACGAATGTACTTTAGATCAGTAAGAGTAGCTTGGTAAGTTCCTAACTCCGTAGCTAAATTTATCTTAGTCTTTAAGTCTTCTACACTGTCTGTACTTTTTACTACTACCTCTGTAAGATTACAGAACTGGTACGGCCTCAGTATTATTTCACTGCAGGGGTTAGTTCCCCATTCGTGATCTGGATCTCTACGCCCACTGCGTTCAACTGTTCTTCTTGCAGAGTCTCTATTAAATAGCCCTCGTTCTCCAGACTTACTTTCGTACAGAGAGTACCACTCTTTCATAAAGGTATTCATGTCAGGACGTTCATAGTAAACTGCAGAGTTATTAGCTAACCCTCTGTGTGGAAAATCTCGTATCCATTCTCCTGACTTAGCTACACGCATTCTATTAGAATTTAAATCGCTTAGAGATATCAGTGCAGATCTACGTACACCTCCCACTACAACTACACTAGCTATCTTACACACCAGATCGTGACATTCCAGCATGTTAAGCTTTCTTCCTGCAGCTTCTTTAAAAAGAGAAATAGTAAAAGTAAACAATTCATCTAGAGGGGCAGGACCAGAGGATCGTCCACCAAAGGTTTTAAGTCTTGCACCAGCAGGGCGCAATCTGGATAGATCCCATTTTGGTAGTTGACCTGCATATAGAAATGCTATCAACTCTCGTAACCCTCTGGCCCAACCTGCCTTAGAGTCCTGTACAATAATAGTAGTTTCTGTTTCTTCAAACCGTTCATTTACAACTGAAAGTTTTTCTACGTGTCTTCGTTCACACGAAAAGCCTACACCTGTACCACACATTAGAACATAAAGTATTTCATCGAAAGCTCTGGGAGAATCTACAGGAATGTAAGAACAGTTGTACCCTGATATGTTATCTTTTTCTAGTGCTGGCCCTGCAGTCATTAAAGCTCTCATGGACGGCATAATCTGCAGAGTTAGAATAGCGTTCTCTAGTCGCTTACGATCAGGCATCTTGTAGTTGAACTTATCTAACAGATGGCCCTCTAAAAAGTTAAGGTATCTGGTTACTGTTTCGTTCCAGGTTTCTCTTCTGGGAACCTCTAAGTCTCCTAGCCAACGTGCATACCTAGATAGGTGAATGAATTTTTGATAGTCTGTAGGTAAATTACTCATTCGCCATCTCCTCTATCAGCCTGTTCAGATACCACTGTGCCTTTAGCAGATCTTTAATTGGCATTTCTTTATGCATATGTCTGGATAAATACTTTATAATATTTCCCTTGAGATGCCCTCTGAATTCCTCTTCAGACATGCAGTCTTTAATTAAGTCAATAGTTTCACGATCCCCCTGATTATAATGAGAGGGATTATTAACTTGCTCCTGATAACTTGCCATTATTTATGTAGTCTCCAAAAAATATACCTGTCTCCATCCCAACTTCTAATAGTAAGAGATTCTGCTTTGGGATTTGCAATTTGTGCGCCTACGAAATTCCACGTAGCACCCTTATCCATTTGTTCTTTTGCAACTTGAAAAAATTCTCTATTGTCACTAACAAACATAAGAGAAGATAAAATAGAAAAAATCATAAACATACTAGTTCTCCTTGCCTCCTTCTGGGAAATTTACTTTAATTATATTGTCTACAGATTCATATTTAGGTTTTTCTTCTTGAGATTCTCCCAAACCTTCCATCAATTCTTGTACAATACTTTCGTGTCCTAGCTTCATAATTTCTTCATATGAAGTTTCCATCACAGTAAGTAAACCACGAAGTAAAATATGTGCAGAGGAATTTGAAGACTTTGATGTGGTATCAAAACATCTTACAGATACTTTTCCTGGACCCTGTGGAAGAATAACCATGTACAATCTTCCTGCGGCTAGCTGTAGTCCTTCTACTTGTATTGCTCTACGTTCTTCTTCAGATAACTTAGATAAGTCTTCTGCAGAGAATACCTTGTTTATATAGTCATCGTCCATTTAACCAATCCTGTGGAACGCTTCCTTCTGCCCATTGAAATCCATAGCGGTCACACCACATGCCGTAAGTAGTTTTTGATCCTTTGTATATTTTTTTATTTGCGTTCATAAAAATAAATCGGATATCAACTTCTGGATTCTGTTCTTTTATCAGCTTGTGCTTAGCCCTGTCGTCCTGTGTTAATCTTCCTTTTGTTTCAACGTAGAAATCAAAATCAACAATATAGAAATCAGGGCTGTACATTCGTACAGTTGGCTGAAAGGGGATCTTAACACTTTCGTAGTTAAACTTAACCCCCTGTTGGTTTAAAGTTCTTGCAAACCCCGCTTCAAAATTAGATCTGAACTTCATGGTGATTTTCTAGATCTTTAAATTTTTTAGTAAAAAAAGTACGTGCTTTACTGTCTAAGGTTGTAAGAATTAAATTAAAACTTCTTATAGGATAAATAACAAGAGTAGCGTTACGCAGAACATCAAACACTCCTTTAAAATCTTCAGACACTATTTGTCTGTATTTGGTATCAAAATCTACGTCTTTCCATTCCCCTGACGAATTCATATTATTTCTAAACCTTATTGGTAATCCATGTTTCTGATCTCTAAGGGATAATGTTAAGGGGGCAACAGAATCTTTCTTAATGGTATCAAAGTATACAAATTTAGCGAGTGGATTGTACGTCACATCAATTTCTGATACTCTTTCTGAAAGGTACAGAGGCATTAAAGTTCTTCTGTAACAAGCTTAGAGTACCATACAAGAGGTCTTCTCTTTCTGTTCAAGGAAACTTTACGATGGAGTACAGCGTTAGGCCAACAATGTTTCTTGTAGCCACAGAAACTACAGTCTTTGCCTAGCAATCTATTTCCAGTAGGCTTAATGGATTTGTCTGTATCTTTATACGTTTCTGGAACGTCTTCAAATTCTCTAGTGAAAGGTTTATCCGCTAGAATATTTTTTATACTTACCTTTGCAGCGTCCAATGCTTGTTCTTTATCTTCATCCTGGACATCTGGAGCTTCACATACAGCCCATTCTCCAGTTGACTTATTTATGGCTATCCAACCACCGAAATCACTTCCTGATGCCTCTGAGTACAGATAGCCTTGTGTTATGTACCCAAAGGGATCGTTCTCTTTTACAAGCTCGTAACCTCCGTTGGCACCAAACTTAGATGAAAATGCGGCAGGTGACGTACTTTTTATATCATAAATCTTATCGTTTATTTTTACATCGTACGTACCATTCATTGTCATATCTGCAATGTCTAGTTCTACTCCCTTTTGTTCGTCTTGTATTTCTACACCAGATGCTTTCATCACTGCAATTGCTACAGCTTCTATTAAGTCACCTAGAAGAAACTTCATTATTAATGTGTAGTCATTTTCTGATTTTACGTCTGGGTTTTTATCTAGTTTCTGTTGGCACAGAGGCCGTCCTATACCAGACATACGAATGCGGTAAGAATTCTCCCTTGAAGAGAATTGCTTTTCCAGTGCATTTCCACAAGCTTCTTTGAACTCTTCAATGAGGTGAGGGGGCATTGTAACCCCCTCGCCGTCACTGTTCAGAGCCTCGTGAAGAAACACCTGTACTTTAGTTAGAATATCAGCAGACATATTGGAGCAACTATGTGCCTACTGCTAGTTCTGCCTCAACGTCTAGTTCGTTCTGAACGTCCAGAAGCTTCTTAGCGTCCTTGTGTTCCTTCAAAACATAGGCGTTGTATTTATTAACGTCATCAGCGAAACTAGATAGTATGTTGATGTCGTCTTCTCCGAAATGAGGCTCACCTGTTTCAGTTACCTTTGCTTGGAAGTAAGTAACTGAACCACGTTGCATACGCTCTGTCGCAAGTTTAACAGACGTTTTCAACATGATCTTCTTATGGTCGGTAAGACCTTTAATAAAATCAGAAACTGGAATAAAAGAAGCTCCCCTGACAGTCCACATGAAAGGTGTACCTGCCATGTCAACAGTCTTTTTAGGAGAATCTGCTTTGTACGCTTTTCCAGATTCTATTACGCCGTAGATAGTTTGGGCGCATCGGATAGATTTCTGCAAGGCCTTTTCAATAGAGTTGTCTCCAAGAGATTCTATTTCTTCACGGCCTAGCTTACCACATTTCAATCCACCTGTAGTGTCTGGAAATGCGTCCTTCAAGGAAGGTTTTAATACAGTCCTATTAGAAAATCTGTTTTCAGATTGGTCATAGACACTGTAACCAAACATACGTAGAAACAAACGTACGGTTGGATTATTAATGTAGTACGTAGAATTATCAATCCACAGACGATACTTACCGCGAGGTATTGAATTGCCCTCGCTGTCATCGCTACTCTGTTCGATTGATAAGCGCGGAATACGATCCGCTTGAGAAAAATCGTCTTGGCCTGTAGCCTTGGCGAGTTTTTCAAATTCCTGGTCGTTAATATTATCTGGAATTACGATAACATTATCTTCAGGTAGTGCTAGATTAGTCATATATTATACCTCCTCTAATTCTAGCCAGTTAGGGCCTATCTTTAATTCTACTTCGATAGGCATGTCCAAGTCAATACTAAATCTTTCTTTACATTCATCTTTCAAACTTAACATTGACTCTCGTAAAAGATTTATTGCCTCTGTCTTTTCCTCTTGAGGTACATCTAATACTATCGAGTCATGGACGGTATTTATTATTTTACACCTCATATCAGACTTGTCAAGTCTTTTTTTCAGCACAATCAGAGCCAGGGGCAAAAGATCAGCAGTAGCAAAGCCTTGCACAGGATAATTTTTTATGGCGGTAGCTTCTGTTGTTCCTCCATAAGACGTAAACTGTGCGTAGGGAAAGCTGTACTCTCGTCCAGAAGGAAGCTTAATCTTTTTAGTGGTTACTGCTTCTGTTTGCAATTTTTTATGCCACTCCGTAACTCCTTGATACTTAGTTCTAAAAGCAGCGTAATATCTCATTTCATCTTCTGTACCAAAAGTACCACCGTACAGAGGCTTAAAGGTGTGTGCCTTTGCCTGTTGTCTGGACACTCCAATTACTTTGGCAGTGTAGGAATGCACATCTAAGTTATTTTTTACGTCTTCATAGATTTGTTTATCTTTAGCTAGAAATCCTGCAACTCTAAATTCTAATTGTTTGTAATCACCTTCAAGGATTAATCCATCTGTAAATCTGGAAACAATTACTTTACGTACAGGAAATGTACCACCTCTAGGCATGTTCTGAAAGTTAGGCTCACGAGAAGACAGTCTTCCAGTTGTTGTTACACACTGCATAAAAGAAGGGCGTATGAATCCATTGTCATCTAACCCTCTAGTAATACCCCCTACAAAAGTATTGAGATAAGTTCTTATCTTAGAGTACCTAGTATATTTCTCTACGAACTCCTTGGCCTGACCACTGAACTCTGACATCCGTTTTTCTAGAGTTGTCTGATCAGTTTTGAACCCTGCAGCATTTACATCTCTAGGTTCTCTAGGACGAATTTTCAGCCCTGCTACTTGTGGAAGTTCAGTGTATAGAACACCCTGCCCCTTACATTTTTTACAGGATCTTTGGTTAGCTGATTGAGATCCATCTTTCTTTACAAAATAATCTTTTCCTACGCCTCTACAATCTGGACACTGTTTACCTAGCGTTTTTTTCTGTGCAGGTGCTAGATTTTTTACATGCTCAGAGAATATTCTTCCTGTCATTTTTGGTCTGCGTTTAGGTTTCTTAGCGTTTCCTCTAAATTCATAGCCTATGTTAAATATTCTTTTCCATTCTTTTTTATTTGTTACTTTTCTTGAATACAGAAGAAGACTTCTATCATCTGGACTATCAAGATTAATTGGTGTATCACCCATAACATCTTGAATAATAAGGTTTAAATCATTTTCTAGAGAAATTGATTCTCTCTCATAATCATGTTTAATAGTGTCTAGAGTTTCTTGACATACTTTTAGCCCTGCACGTTCTATGTCGATAAGAACGTCAGTGAACTCCATACTCATTTTAAGTACAGGCAAAAGAGACATGAACTTGTCCTTCCATATATTTTTCCCAAGACACCACACCAAAGTCTTCCAATTGTGCTTGTGCTAACATTCCAGTGATATCAACGTCCGTTTTTCCGTATTCTTCTACTACGTCCCAAGGTATAGCTTCGTACGACAGTCCTTCTTTGAGGTACGGATCTATTTTATCTTTGCTTTTTCCAGGAATGCCTCGTCTTCTACAGCACTCATCAAGTGAAAGAGATTTTTTTTGTCCTCGTTGAAGTATGTATTCTGCTACCATAGTGTCGAACAGCTTTCCTCTGTACTCAATACCGCATTCTCTAAGCCATCCTAGATCAAACTTTATATTATGACCTATTAGTATGTCGGTTTTATCGAGGGCAGACTGAAGAGTATTAAATGCATTAGGCGTAGGCTCTCTACCTTCGTGATAAAAAAATAAGTATCTACTGTCATAAGTATTAAAAGATTTACTGTTGTATCCTACAGATACTAATTGCTGTCCAAAAAACGGAGATGTAATTGTTTTTTTGTCGTCGTCCAATTGCATTGTAGTTTCAATGTCAACAACTGTATTTACTACGTTCATATGTACACTCCTCTTTCACCGTCCAGCATCATTACAAGTGATCCATGCCAGCCGTTGATTTTATTTTTTGAAAACTTAACTGTCCTAAAATCTTCTTCTTCAGCTAAACCTATTCCTAGAATAATGTCAGCTTCCCCTGCCTTTCCAGTACGAGAGTTGTCGAGCATGGAGTAGTTTATCTCATGTCGGCCCTCTGCTTCAAAGGACGCTTGGGATATTGCCCATGTAGCTATGTCGTTATGCTTAGCTATCTCTCTGGTTCTGCAGTACAATTCCTTTAAACGCTCATCACCACGAGTAAACTCACCTTCTATACGTACTTTGTCAAGCTGATCCATAAAAGCTATGTCAATTGAGTTTCTTGATACGTAGTCATCTATTTCTCTTATCGATGTACCTACAGATTCTATCACTGTAAGAAACGGTTTGATCTCCTTTTCAAAGACAGGACGTATAGTATCTATGTTTTCGCGCATCTCCAGTAGATTCATGTTGAAATAGGACTGCAGTATTCTTAGCTTTACACGATGCGCTGGTTCTTCATTGGCCCAGTAAGCTATAGAGTGTCCTTCCTTTACGTACTCAGAGGTGAGCCAGCAACTAAATGTCGTCTTTCCTACCTCTGGTCTGGCAAATATGATACCAAAGTTACCTCTGTTAATTCCAGGAATGTGTTCTAGTACACGCCCAGGAAATTTAAATTCTGCAGGTGCAGTAGCTCTTTCAATTAATTCATCTACTCCAGCTTCTACAATAGAATATGTATCTGAAAAATTTTTTTCGTTTTCTTTTAGCTCTGTTATGTTTCTGAACAGAGTGCCAATGTCGCTCTTTTTTCCAAGATAAATCTCTAAGGCTTCTTCACCGATAAATTTTGCTTTGGTTCTTTTCCAGAAAGAATGCACAATGTCTTCTACTATGTCGGGATTAATGTCCAACTTTTGTAGAGACTGTATTTCTTTTTCTATCTTGAGCCTAGTAGACTCTGGAAGTGCAGGAAACTTTTCCCTGTGTGCAATCAATAGATCTTCTACAGAAAGTTTAGTTTTATACTTGTCCTGACAAAAATGAATAGTGTCTACAACTGTAGATAAATCTCGTGGAAAAAAGTCTTTTTTTACAAGATTAGATATCTTAGCATAAACTTCATTGTCGAGACATACTCTAAGAACTTGCCTATCTAATAAACTCATAATAACCTCAGTATAGCTATTAATAATATTGTACCTGCAACGCCATTGACCAATACTAATGCTCTATCATGCCACAGGCCACCCACTATTCCCCATCCTACAATACCTACAAAGGACAGGTAAATGTCGAGATCATGTAATCCAGCAGACCTACAAGCAATAGCACCTATTAGAATAAGTGAAGATATCCATTTGATGTACCACGATAAGTCATGTACTGGAGTAACTTTCAAAGCTGCAATGCCCTTCTTACATCTTCGTCGTTCTGTACGTTCTTTAAGTCTCGTTCCAGAACTACCATGTCTACATCTTCTACTTGCCATTGAATGTCACCTAGCATACCAACTGCTTTAGCAGTAGCATCGTGATCCAAGGCCAGAGTTATTTTGTCGTAGTCTTTCAGAAAGCTTAGCGCACCTTCAAACAAATGTGTGCCTAGTAAAGCTATTCCTGTAACGAGATGTCCTATTCTTACAGCAGAAGCACAGTCTTCTACAACTACACCGTGCTTGGACGTTCCGCAAATAAAAGGCATTCGTTCTGCTCCGTACCTGTACCACTTAGGTTTGACATGTCCCTGTAACGCCCTTCCAGCACCGTCTACAACGTTACCAGATTTGTCGGCTACACAGAAAACAATTCTATCTCTTTTATAATCATATCGAATGTCGGCAGAGTTGTCAACAAAAGCTCTGTGGCACCCTACTTGTTGGAGGTACTGGATAGCTTCGTAAGGTAAATTATTTTTACGAAATGTCTCAGTAAAATTTGTCGGCGTAGATACAAATTCTTTTTTAGATAGCTTAAAGCTGTCTGCAGATAAACTTTTAGAAACTGTACCACTTGTTTTACAGTCAGCGTGGAAACAGTTGTACTTTATGCAGCCATTAAAATCTGTGACACTGAAGGTATTACTGTGTTCACATACAGGGCAGTCGGTTCTGAGCCGCCCACCCTTGTATAGGTTTATACTGCCTATGAAAGATTCGATGTAGTTATCCACTTTTATTATCTAACCACTTCTGCAATTCTTCTTTATCTTTTTCTGTCTCTACTTCTTGGGGATCACTACCAACTATCCAATCACCACTCAGACCATCATCTGCTTCGACATACTCACCTGCATCTGGTTCATCGTGCCAACGTGCTTTTTCGTATGCATCTTGTTCACTTTCTGCCTCAACAAAAGCATATAGAGCTGTACACGTCTCTGCTGTTACTCTGTACCATTTTTTGTCAGTCATCTTTTTGATCCTTTAACTTAATTTCAACAGCCTCATCAACCTTCTCTTGGAACCAATCACTGTCTGTTATTACATTAACCTCATGTTGTATTAGTTCTCTCAGTAATATCGTAAACTTTGCATCTAAGCTAGAAGAAGTAAAGGTCATCAGCTTTCCTTTTCTATTACTAGAGCTACATACGCATTTTTTACACCATTATCAGCATCTGCTATCATCAGATCATAGAATACTTTTGATGCTTGTTCTTCAGAATCATAAACTTTATAGTGCTGTTCAACTTTTCGTCCACCTTGTCGTGTTCGTCCTTCTGTTTGCCAACAAACTATGTACATGAAAGTACCTTTCCAGAATGGTTAATAGGGTTTACCCCCTTCAGGGGTTGCTCCACTTAGCACAAGTAAAAAGCCCTGTCAAATTAAAAATAATTTTTTTTCGCTTGATTATCTGAGCGATCTAGTTTAGAGTATCTTCAATTGAAACTATTGAAAGTAAATTAAATATGATAAATAAACAATTAAATGATTTAAGGCTTTCTTTGCAAGAAGAATATTGGCCTAGGATTACAAAACATTTTGGATCTCCTGTTGTAGATGCAAAAAAGGTTGAAGAAAATTTAAGATCAATGCGTAACGTTGTTTCTGATGAAAATTGTATGCCAATGTCTTATGAAGACATGCAAGCTGATATATGTGCTATGGATGCAATGGAGGAAGACAGGAAAGCTAATCCTGATCAATGGGTTCGTGTTGACGCTAAAGATGATTTCGATCCTCTTCCCTCTCTTACAATGGAGAATGCTAATGCAGAAAAAAGTTGAGTTTGTCAGCCCTCGCGGAAATAACGAATCCTTGCGTAGATACATTGAAGCAATTGTTGGGGACGAGTTTTTTTCTATTGAATTCATAAAGTCTGACGGCTCTAGGCGAATTCTCAATGGTCGTCTAGGTGTTACCAAACATCTCAAGGGCGGTGCGAACTGTAATGATATCTTCAAGCATCTTACAGTGTTCGACGTTCAAAAGCAAGGATACAGAAATGTTGACCTAGCCAGCGTCGAAGCAATCAACGCTCACGGCTTCCGGTATAGGTTCACTGCATGACACCAGAACATACTAAAGGTGCAGTGTCTAAAATTGCAGTGATGAAAAACTTCGTACAGAATGGTTACTACGTCTACAATGAAATGTCCAATGTCGGTCCTGTAGATTTAGTAGCCATTCATCCTGTTACTAAAGTTGTACGGCTGGTAGAAGTTAAAACAATGTCTTTTAGATCAGAAACTTCTAAAAATCCTGGAACCATGATAAACAGAGTATTGTCACCAGTTCAAAAAGAACTAGGCGTAGAGCTAGTCTATCATAATATAGATACAGGGGAAATAAAACATGGCTAAGCCAAAGAAACGATTTGAATGGGCGAAGCGGCCAGACGGAAAACGTGAACGATGGGAATTAAAATCTGAAATTGCTTTAGGTATAGTAACTAAAGAAGAAGCTAAAAAATATCCGCACTTGCGAAAACGAATGCGGTGGGTTATTACTAAGGTAAAAGAAAAGTGGGATACTAAATAGTGTCAGT
>VTLG01006617.1_pt1 | contig 12312 bp, 20 predicted proteins | sample 4694571 | NCBI WGS metagenome assembly VTLG01 (sample SAMN12604809, study PRJNA352737) | marine metagenome | biome: ENVO:00000447; feature: ENVO:00000209|ENVO:00000569|ENVO:01000036; material: ENVO:00002151; isolation source: viral sequences binned using virsorter ... | reverse complement strand
AAGACGGAGGAGTGAAAACTAAAATCATCAAGAAGTATCTACCGCTGATAAATCAGCAAGTAAACCGTTATCTACAGATGATGGACTTCTACATAAACTTTACTCTTGATGAGGAGTTTAACGAAACCGTTCAATCCCCAATACATGAGGATTTTTCTTATGCGTCGTTTAGTGAAGGTGAAAAACAAAGAATCGATTTAGCACTTCTCTTTACTTGGAGAGAAGTGGCTAAGTTTAAGAATTCAGTCTCGACCAACTTAATGATATTGGACGAAGTGTTTGATAGTTCACTAGATGGACAAGGGACAGAAGAATTTTTAAAGATCATCCGATATGTAATTGAGGATGCTAATATCTTCGTTATATCTCATAAGAATGGGATGGAAGATAAATTTGAAAATGTTTTGAAATTTGAAAAACTTAAAGGATTCAGCAGGATGGTATCATGATGGACAACGTTACAGTAGGAATTGTTGGTAATGGTTTTGTAGGAAATGCCGTTTACCAGAACCTAAGAGATAAAGTAAAATGTAAGGTATTCGATGTAGATAAGAATCGATGTCTTAATAGTTTAGATGATGTAATTAGACAAGATTTTATTTTCGTATGTCTTCCAACTCCGATGAGGACTACGGGAGAATGTGATTTGTCTATTCTTGATGATTTCTTTGAAGATTTACCTGATAATTTAACAGGAACTTTTGTTATTAAATCTACTGTTCCTATTGGTACAACAAAGAAATATACTGAGAGACATAATGTTATTCATAATCCAGAGTTCCTTACTGCAAGGAATGCTGTAGAAGATTATGCAAAGGCAGAGAGGAATATTGTTGGTGGAGACTCTGAACTCTGTGTTGATTTTATATCTTTTTTCGAAGCATGTTTTCCAAAGATTCCAAGTGTAATTGTTTCCTCAGATGAGAGTGAAGCAATTAAGTATTTCTCTAATACATTCCTTGCATATAAGGTAGCATATTTTAATAAGATATTTGATGTCTGTAAAGCAACAGGAATGAATTATAACCATGTTCGTAGAGGAGTAACTGCAGACCATAGAATAGGAAAGTCGCATACTCAAGTTCCTGGTATAGATAACGATAGAGGATTTGGTGGGACTTGTTTCCCCAAAGATATTAATTCTCTAATTGTACAGATGGAATCTCATGGTGTTAATGCTGATATGCTAAAAGCAGTTTGGGATTATAATCAAGAGATTAGAACCGTATTTGATTGGCCTGTAACATGAAAGTATTAGTCACTGGACATAAGGGATTTATTGGTCGGTATGTTTATGCTGATTGGAAAAATCTTGGGTATGAAGTAGATGGTATTGATTATCCAGATGATGTGGGTAATTTTAAGGGAGGTGATTATGAACTTGTAATTCATCTTGCTGCATGGGCAGATATTCGTGAGAGTTTAGACCAACCTGATGCATACTATCAAAATAATGTAGTTAGAGCAAAAAATTTATTTAATTGGTGTAGAGATTATAATGTTCGTCTTCTCTATGCTTCTTCAAGTGCAGTAGATGATAACTACTGGGAAAATCCTTATGCTATGAGTAAATGGATTAATGAACAGATGGCACCTCCAAACAGTGTAGGAATGCGCTTTACAACGGTCTATGGCCCGGATAGTCGTGATAATATGATGTATGGTATGCTTAAGGATGGAACTGCACCATATGTAACTAACCATAGGAGGGACTGGATTCATGTTGAGGATGTATGCAGTGCTATTAGGTATCTTGCTCCTAGCACTGTCTGTGGACCTGTTCCTATTGGGTTCGGGGAATCTATACCAGTACGTAAATTAGCAGAGGCATTTGGTCAGGGTGATCTTCCAGTTAAAACAGATACTCCAGGTGAAGCAGAAGATAACGTTGCAGATATTTCTCTTATGATGAGTACTGGATGGACTCCTATGATAAACATTTTGGATACAGTAAATGCCAACATATAGACACGAACCTACTGGTACAAGAACATTAATGATTCATATTCCCAGAACTGCTGGAAGGTTTGTTGATGTTGTTTTTAAAAGAAATAGACTTGAACCCGAACAGAATTATGGTATAGTTGAATCACATTTTCACAAAGAATTGTATGAAGAACATTTGGATGTTAAGGGGATACCCCATATAGCAGTTGTTAGAAATCCAATTGATAGATTCTTTTCATCCTCTATGCTTTTAAAACAGAAGTATGGACCTAATGTTGGTATTGCTATGCAAAATGTGGATGACTTTAATTTGTTAGTTGATAGTTATTGGATAAATGATAAGATGGAAGGAGTTTTATCTGATGAAAAGATTTTAGGTGCAGTTAAATTTTTACGACCACAGATAGATTATCTTACAGATGAAACCTATGTTTGGAGATTTGAGGATGGGTTTGGTGATGCTTTTGGTAATTGGGTTTCTAATGTTTTGGATATTCCATTTGAGGTAAGAGATGTTCCTTACCCAAGACTGAGGGGTATAGATGAAGGAAATAAATTGGATGTGACTGAAAAACTTAAAGAGAATATAAGAAATTACTATTATGAAGATTTTAGACGGTTTTATCCTGACGAACTGTAGTATGGTATACTAAATATTCTGGAAACGGTATAGGACGATGAAAGTCCCCAATTGGCAACACCATAGTAAGAAGGAACCTAAACGGACCTTGAAACCACAGGCCCTGCGACAAGCACGGCAAAGGTTACAAAATATTAAGAAGCGTTATATGACCCACCCCAAGAGTGGGTCTTCTAGTATCATAGGTACATACAACGAAAACAGAGATGGCAGTCCAGCAAGAAATCAAGTCCCAACTAGCAAAGTTGCTTGCTACTGAAGATCTGGTAGTAGAGCACAAGTCAGTTCCCACAGCACAGTTTAATGTTCATACTCGTGTACTGACTCTTCCAATATGGGAAAAGGCAAGTCACGATGTATATGATATGCTGGTTGGCCATGAGGTATCACACGCACTCTTTACTCCTGATGAGGATTGGACAGAGAAGGTTAATGTTCCTCAACAGTTTGTAAATGTCTGCGAGGATGCAAGGGTTGAGAAGTTGATGAAGAGAAAGTATATGGGTATTGCCAAGACTTTCTATAGGGGATATAATGAACTTAATGAACAAGATTTCTTTGAGATAGAAGATGAAGATATTACTAAGTTTAATCTTGCTGATAGGATTAATTTATTCTATAAGGTGGGTTCGTTCGTTGATGTGGCTTTTTCAGATACTGAAAAGGAGATTGTCAGTTTAGTTGGTGCTGCTGAAACCTTTGATGAAATGTTAGATGCTGCAAAGGTTGTGTATGAGTATTGTAAGAAGCAGCAAGAGCAAGAAGCAAAGATTGATTTAGAGAATCAACCAAAGCAAGGTGAACTGGAACTTGATATGGGTAACGTTCCATCAGAAGGTGAGAGTGAAGAAGGTGAGAAAGAAAGTTCTCCTCAACCAACATCACAGATGGATGAAAGTGGTGGTACTCAAGGTGATTTACCAGAGTTGGATGTTCCAAGTGAACCAGAAGTACAGACTGCCGATGCATTACAAGATAACATTCAGAGTCTGGTAAATCAGCAAGGTGAGGATAATGTTTATGTTGAAATTCCAACAGTTAAATTAGATAAAATAGTAGTAAGTAATTATGATGTTCATCAAGTGATTGATGATTCCTGGAAAGAGCAGGAAGAGCAGTGGTCTAAAAGTGAGTATCAGTTTGACTTTGATTTATTTCAAGAGACTGATGATGAATATGTACAGTTTAAAAGATCTGCACAAAAGGAGGTTAGTTACCTTGTTAAAGAATTTGAATGTCGGAAGGCAGCTGACAATTATTCTCGTTCTGCTACAAATCGCACTGGGGTCCTCGATACAACAAAGCTTCATACGTATCGATTCAACGAAGACATATTTAAGAGAATTACTACAGTTCCTGACGGGAAGAACCACGGATTAATATTCATTCTTGATTGGTCTGGTTCGATGAGTTATGTCCTACAAGATACAATTAAGCAACTCTATAATCTTATTTGGTTCTGTAGGAAAGTATCTATTCCTTTTGAGGTTTATGCTTTCACTAATGAGTGGATACGTCATGGCGAAGAAATAGTTCATTCTTGTTATGAGAGAAAGGAGTATAATTTTGCTATTGATGATACTTTTTCTTTGATGAATCTTTTTAGTAGTAAAGTTAATGCAAAGACCCTAGATCACCAGATGATTAATATTTGGAGACTTGGAGCTTATTTTAATCGTTCATATAGTTCATATTATACTGCTCCACAACAGTTAAATCTTTCAGGTACACCTTTAAATGAAGCAATACTTTGTCTTCATCAAATTCTTCCACAGTTCCAAAAGGAGAATAAGGTGCAGAAAGTTCAGTGTGTAGTTCTTACTGATGGTGAAGCAAATCATCTTCCTTATCATAAGATAGTAACACGTTATCGTTATAGAGATGGTGAAATGAGTGAACCATATCTAGGATGCCGTCGTATCAATCCTTCTACATCATTCTTACGTGACCGTAAAGTTGGTAAGACTTATAAGTTTGGTTGGAATTATTGTGATTTTACTTCTGCTTTGATAACCAACTTAAAGGATAGATTCCCAACAGTAAACTTTATTGGTATACGTTTACTTGAGAATCGTGATGCTATGAGATTTGCAAAGATGTTTTATCGTGAGGGTGCTAAGGAGTATAATATTATCCAGAAAGATTGGAAGAAACAAAAGAGTTATACTATTCATAACTCTGGATATGATGCATACTTTGCGATGTCTTCTTCTAACCTTGCTGAGGATGCAGAGTTTGATGTTGAAGATGATGCAACAAAGGCACAAATTAAAAGAGCATTTGCTAAATCTCTTAAGACCAAGAAACTAAATAAGAAAGTTCTTGGCGAATTCATTTCACTGGTGGCTTAATTATGGTTAAAGATTGGATTAAGGACATCCCTAATTGGGAGAAAGAATATCCTACGATGGAAGGAGTTAAACTTTCCAAACGTGAAAAAGAAATTCTTGATGGTGATGAAATTAAATCCCATGAAGGAATGCTTTTTGGTAGAATGTATGCAGACTGGAAGAGGAGGAAGGAACTATAAATATAAAAAAGTGTCACAAGGCATGAAGACATTTCGGGAATTTGTGCTAGAATGCTCTCAGTTGGATGAGGGAGGTCTTAGCAGACTAGTAAGTCAATCGAAGAAGAAAGGAGTTGCTGTCCTTTCGGGAACTCGTGGTGACAAATCCTCCAAAGAGAATAAAGCACGGAATCAACAGTTAGTTAAGGATATTCGTGGTAAGGGTCTTCCTGGTCCTACCAAGTCTAAGGGTAAATGGGAAGGTGGAAGTGAAAGGAGTCACATTGTTACTTCGGGTAAGCATGGTAAGAGAAAGTTTAAGAAGAAGATTGAAAGTCTAGGTAAGAAGTACAATCAGGATGCTGTTATTACACAGTCTCCAGGTAAGAGTGCAACCTTGACGAGAACACGTAAAGGTGGTATGGATAAGAAGAGTAAGAGTATAGGAAAGATGAGACCAGGTAAATCCAATCCTAAAAACGAAACCCAAATCAAAGGAAAGACCTTCACCTATGAAAAGTAAATCTTATGATGATTCTAACTGGAGATCTGAGTACTTAGATCTTGCAGGCCATCGATTGAAATCTAGGCAGTGCGAACTTCTGGAGAAAGGTCCAGATAGTTTATCTGCTAGTTGGATACTTGGTGCTATGTACCAAGACTGGAAAAGGATAAAGGGAATTCCACCAGAACCCGAACCACCTGACTGCTCATCGTCCTTACAGGAGTGGGAGGCAAGTATTAAGAAATATCAATAAATGGTCACAAAGGGTCTACGTGACCCTTTTTTCATATACAATAGGTGTATTGAAAAACAAATTACATTATGTTCACTGCTGACCCTCGTATGACTGCTGACAAGATTATTGCTGAATTGAGAGACCTGTACGGATCAGAGTTTACTGCTGCTGATATCCGTGGATACTGTGCTTCTCATAATGTGTCTTATCAGACAGTTACTAAAAGACTTACTCAATTTAAAGTTGGTAAGGGTAAATGGAATTTGGAAGTAACTACAAAAGCAGTAGAGAATATTGAGAAGTCATTTAATGCACCTGCAGTGGAACCTAAATTAGAACAAAACCTTATCCCAGAAAAAGATGATACCTTCGTCCACTTTGGTCCTTTTAGCGATCTTAAGGCCATTATCAAGTCCAATTTGTTCTATCCTACGTTTATCACGGGTCTTTCTGGGAATGGAAAAACCTTTGGAGTCGAACAAGCCTGTGCTCAACTCAAGCGAGAACTTATCCGAGTAAACATTACTATTGAAACTGATGAAGATGATCTCATTGGCGGCTTCCGCCTTGTTGACGGTGCCACAGTCTGGCACAACGGCCCAGTTATTGAGGCTCTCAACCGAGGTGCTGTCTTGCTCCTTGACGAAATTGACCTTGCCTCAAACAAAATCCTCTGCCTCCAACCAATCCTTGAAGGTAAAGGAATTTTCCTTAAAAAGATTGGAAAGTTCATCGAACCAGCAAAAGGATTCAACGTCATCGCAACAGCAAATACTAAAGGTAAAGGTTCAGACGACGGAAGATTTATTGGAACTAACGTGCTTAACGAAGCCTTCCTTGAGCGATTCCCAGTAACATTTGAGCAAGACTATCCATCACCTTCAGTTGAGACAAAGATCCTAGGTAAGGTTGCTGCTACCCTTGGTGTTACTGATACTGATTTCTGTAAGAGGTTGGTTGATTGGGGTGACATTATTCGTAAGACTTTTTATGATGGTGGTATTGAAGAAATCATCAGTACTCGTCGCCTAGTTCATATCTTACGTGCATACAGTATCTTTAAGAATAAAGCAAAAGCAATTCAAGTATGTGTGAATCGTTTTGATGATGAAACCAAGCAGTCATTCTTAGAACTATATGATAAGGTAGATGCTGAGTTTCAGTTGCCAACTGATGAGGAGGTGGTATAATGGCTTGGTGGTTAGTAGATTCTGTAATGAATGGAACATTAGAGGAGGATTATCCGATTAAATTAAAAGATGATTGTTATCCAACTGTTCAATCGGTTGATGATGTTTATCAGTATCATTATCCACCTATAAATAACGAGGTTCAACAATCGGAGAATATGACGGCACACTATTACAAGTACCATGAGGAAGAAATTCTTAAGGATATCGAATCCTATGTTTCAGGTACTTATCGAGGTCATTATACTGGGGATACTCATGAGTATCGTAATGTCCAAACCCTTGATTTGATGGCAGCACGATCACTTGCATCTGCTTTCTGTCAATCAAACATTATAAAGTATGGTAGTAGATATGGAAGTAAAGATGGAAAGGAAAAGAAAGACTTGCTGAAAGTGATTCATTATGCTATGCTATTATTACATTTTGATGAGCATTACGGTAAACCCAAAATGACAACGGGGAACATTGATCACACAATGCCTTAATTATGAAACTGAGAGAACCTATGAAACTGTCTGACAAGACCCTGACATTACTAAAGAATTTTAGCACTATCAATCAGTCAATTCTTTTTAAGCAGGGTAGTTCTTTAAGGACTATATCTGTTATGAAGAATATCCTAGCAGAGGCCACTATTGATGAAGAGTTCCCTAAAGACTTTGGTATCTATGATCTTAATCAATTTTTAAATGGACTTGGACTTCACAATAGTCCCGAATTAGATTTCGCTGATTCCAATTATGTGGTGATCAAAGAAGGTAGAATGAGATCAAAATACTTCTTTGCAGATCCTAATGTAATTGTTACACCACCAGATAAAGAGATTACTCTTCCTAGTGAAGAAGCATCTTTTGAGTTGAGTACTCAACAATTGGATAAGTTGCTGAAAGCAGCAGGTATATATCAACTTCCTGATTTGTCAGTAGTTGGTGGTGATGGTGTTGTTAAAGTTCTTGTTCGTGATAAGAAGAATGATACATCGAATAATTTCTCTATTGTAGTTGGTGAGACAGAATCAATATTCTCATTTAATTTTAAAGTTGAGAATATTAAGATTCTTCCTGGTACATATCGTGTAGATGTTTCGCAAAAACTTTTGTCACGATTTACTTGTCAAAACTATGCGTTGAAGTATTATATAGCTTTAGAACCTGATTCTACTTTCGGATGAGAAAAATTGATCCTAGTGAGTACATGGTAGATGGGTGGGACCGTCAAGGTACACCCGACTATGTGAGAGGGTCTCGCCACAATAAGATTGGTATGACCATTATGTGGACATATTATGTCCTTATTATTTTTATGGTTACTAGATTAATATGGGTTCTCAATACAAGGTAGGAGGAAAGGAATTTGATGATTGGACACTTGCACAAGATGCTGCTGTACAATTGTTGAATGATGGTATAGAATATGTAAGTATTCTACAGTGGGATGATGAAAGAAAAACTTGGGGATTACTCCAAGAATTGAATTTAGAGAGGGGTATTAAAGCACAAGTTTTTAGTACCCATGTTCTTGCACCTTATTATGTTAGGTTGAGAAACTTATGAGCGACTTTATCTGGGTTGAGAAGTATCGACCTAAGACAATTGATGAATGTATTCTCCCAGAGAATATTAAGAAAACCTTTAGTGATTTTCTAAATAGGGGTGAGATACCGAATATGTTACTTTCTGGCCCTCCTGGGGTTGGTAAGACTACGGTAGCAAAAGCACTCTGTAATCAATTGGGGGTAGACTACTATGTCATTAATGGATCGGATGAAGGAAGGTTTCTTGATACAGTTCGGAATAATGCCAAGAACTTTGCGTCTACAGTATCTCTTAGCAGCGAGTCAAAACATAAAGTCATCATCATCGACGAGGCAGACAATACCACTGCCGACGTACAGCTCCTCCTTAGAGCGTCTATTGAGGAGTTCTCAGGAAACTGTCGATTCATTTTCACCTGCAACTATAAGAATAAAATCATCGAGCCGCTCCACTCCCGTTGTGCGGTTGTCGAATTTGGAATCAAAGGTAAAGAGAAACCGCAAATCCAAGCAGCGTTCTTCAATAGACTTAATACCATCCTGGACGAAGAACGGATTGAAAGTGATAAGAAAGTACTCATCGAACTCATCACCAAACATTTCCCAGACTGGAGAAGAATCCTAAATGAGTGTCAAAGATACTCTGTTGGTGGTAAGATAGATAGTGGAATATTAGCTACATTCTCTGATGTTGCGGTAAATGATCTCATTAAAAATCTCAAAGAAAAGAATTTTAAGGAAGTACGTAAATGGTGTGTCAGTAACTTGGACAACGATCCTGCTGTTTTACTCCGTCGTATTTACGATTCTCTTACAGACTCCTTGGTTCCTCCTTCCATCCCTGCTGCTGTTCTTATTATTGCTAAGTATCAATACCAAATAGCATTTGTTGCGGATCAAGAAATAAACCTGCTTGCATGTTTAACGGAAATTATGGTAGAATGTGAGTTCAAATGAAAAAAGTTTTAGACTTTATTAAAAGGTGGTTAAATCTTGATCACCAAAGACCTTGGGAAAAGGAACCTCCTAATTGGGAGGATACTGCACCTTCTGAATATGAACCAAATGACTGATGACAACAAAGTAATCTACAGGGCAACAGCAAACCCTAATGCAACTAACAGCGAGTTAGATGCTAAAATTATTATAGACCATACGAAAAATGATGGAAACAGTGACCCTAAGGGAGAGAAAAATGAAAAATAAATTAGCAAAGCAAAGGCATCAAGTTAAGTCTCGATGGTATTATATCTTCTGGGGAACTGCTACAGTGGCAGTATGTGCAGGGCAAGTTTTTGTTGGAAGTGGTTTTCGTAGGATGGCAGAAAGTCTTGATAGGGTATTAGATGCTCCTATAAGAATGGATATTGGTATTCCAAGACCAAGACATCGTATGGTGATTCCTGAGATGTGGGATCCTGAAGATCCTATGATTATCCGATGATAATAAGTGAATCAGATGCTACATGGGCTGCTGATGAGTTTATTGATTACTTTAAGAATTTTACATCAATTGAAGATTATCTTCGTTATGTAAAGAAGGAAGTCGTTCTCCAGACGAATCAGTTATTTCCTTTACAAGATGAATTTCTAAATGAGGATATTCATCCTGAGGAGATGGAGTTTGATGTAAAATTTGTTGGAGATAGATTTGATCAATCTGTTCCTCAAGATCATTATAAGAATCTTTTAGCAGCAGTATCTTCGCATAATAATGAAAGTAATATTCCTGGTAGAGAGTTGCGTTGGATTGTATATGAAAAGAGAACACAAAAGATTGTAGGGTTTATAAGGTTCGGTTCACCGACTATCAATTCTAAACCAAGAAATATATGGTTGGGTAAACCGCCTAATCTTTCTGTGTTTAATCGTCATGCTGCGATGGGATTTGTTATTGTTCCATCTCAACCTTTTGGATATAATTATCTTGGTGGCAAACTTCTTGCATTAATGTGTGTTTCTCATTTTGCAAGGGAGACTTTAAATGAAGTATTTGATAAAGATATTGCTTTGTTTGAGACCACTTCATTATATGGTTCTACGACCTCTGCGTCACAGTATGATGGTCTTAAACCGTTTATGAGGTATAAAGGGTTAACTGAGAGTAAGTTTCTCCCACTCCTCCACGATGAGGTGTTTCATAAGTTACACAATCATTTCACTAAATTAAATAATAATACGCCATTAACAGATAATAAAGCTTCTTCTAAAAAGATGAAACGTCAAACTAAGATGATTGCTTGGATTAAAAAATCTCTTAAGGATCAGGATAAACTTAAAGAGTTTAATGATGTAATTACTATGGCATTCGGTCTTACTCAGAAGAAGAGATTTTATATTTCTGATTATGGATATGGTAATGTTCGTGAGGTAATTAATGAAGAACAAGATAAATTAGTTCCAGGTCAGAATTGGGATAAGTTTTATCTTGAGAATATTATTTCTTGGTGGAAACGCAAGGCCACTAAAAGATATGAAACTCTTAAGAAAGATAATCGTTTCAGAGATAAGGTCGAACTCTGGACTGAAGATGATGACATTCAAATTATTAGATAGATGTTAGAAAATCCCCGTAATGTAGAATTTGATGTTTATGTAATGGATGATGTTTTTCCTGAAGATGAGCATTCAGATTTTTTAAAATTAATTAGAGAACTTAATGGTGATTGGAAACCACGTATAGATGATCTGGATGTGTTTTGGTTTGATTGGGAAGAGGAACATCGTGGTAGAAAATATTTGATGCATCTTCTTGATATTGTTGGTAAGTATTTTGATTTATCAAATGCTATTGGATATGAAACTTGGATTCGTATGAATACCAGACCTTGTGGATGGCATCGTGATCATGATGATAGATTGGAAAAGACAACCGGAGAATTAAAGTATCCATTATGTACTACAGTATATTACCCTTATGTTTCTGAAGATTTAAAAGGTGGTAGACTAATGTTTGAAAATGGAACGGTTCTTCTACCAAAGACAAATAGAATGGCATTCTTTGGTTCAGGTTATTATCATGATGTTGAACTCTTTGAAGGGGGAGAACGACTTTCTATACTTCTTAATCCCTGGGATGAAACCCTTTGTCAGACCCCTTGCTATGATCCTTGGAGGAATGATATGCTATGAGTGTAAAGCAGCACAAAGGTCAACCTCGTAAGGACTGGACTAATGATCACTGGTTACAACACGCATATGTTCAGAGATGGAATCCTTGGATTGATGAGGAGGAGAGAGAATATTGGAAAGATAAGATTAAGGAGTTGCAGAAATGAGTGAACTTAAAGATTGGATGAAAAAGTATCTTAAGTTAACCCCAGAAGAATGGGGTCTATTATCACTTATATTTCTTGATGAGTTTGTTAAAAGAACTTTAATGGGAATATACAAAACCTATATTGCAATAGACACTTGGAACTTCAATAGAAACTTGGACGAAAGAAATAAAAAACTTGCTGAACAAACACCATTACCTAAAAATGACTGAATTGAAAGATTGGTTGAATTCTATCAACTTTACAAAAGAGAATATTATAGAAGAAGATCCTGATGCTATAAAGGATTATGCTCCTTATATTATTAATCGTTGTTTATCAGGTCATCTTGATTGCATTATGTTTGCGAATGAGATGAACAAGTATTCGTTTTTAGATAAGGATATGCAATATTCTTTTTATCTAAATACTTTGAGGAAAAAGAAGAGATTCAGTCCCTGGCTCCGTAAGGATAAAGTCACAGACCTCGAA
>VTLG01001423.1_pt1 | contig 12313 bp, 14 predicted proteins | sample 4694571 | NCBI WGS metagenome assembly VTLG01 (sample SAMN12604809, study PRJNA352737) | marine metagenome | biome: ENVO:00000447; feature: ENVO:00000209|ENVO:00000569|ENVO:01000036; material: ENVO:00002151; isolation source: viral sequences binned using virsorter ... | reverse complement strand
TTCTAGCAACATTCATATCACCATAAGGTGTTGAGAATGTAGTAATATCTACTCCGAAGACTTTCTTCTTGCCTGTCATAGCAAGGTCAGCCCTAAATTGAGATGAAACTTCAAGATTATTTTTGAAATATCCACCCATTTTATGTAACCAATTATAAACTGGAGTACTACAGAAGAATACAGTTCCAGTGCCAGAATTATATCTAGGGTCAACATAATTTGACATATCATCTAAGAAATCATCTGAAGTCTTAGTTGTAATATCTAAACTAAATGCATTACCATATTGACTGATATAATCAAGTGCACCTTGAGTGTATTGAACACTATCACCATCTGAATACTGTGAACCAAACAACAATGATGTTTCAATATCCCATTTATGTTCAACTAGCTTTTCCTTCCAAACTCTAGCCCATTCACTACTTTCATACTTTAGTGAAGTTGCTCTAGCTGTGTTAGTCATAGCCATTGATGTTTTCCATATTTGAGTTAAACCATGATTGCTTTGGTATGGTTGGTCTATCCATGTTTCAGGATATCCAGTTCCTTCGCCATGTGCTGTACCTACAACATAACTTCTAGCTCTTTCAAGAGTAGATGCTATACTTTGGTCTGATACCACTTCATCATCTGAAGCTGCACCTGGACTAAAGGCATTTGCTAACCAACCTGCATACCCAACATAATTAGTACCAGGGTCTAAAATTACCTTCCCTGTTACTTCTGCTGGATATTTTGAATCTATTGCTGCTCCACCATCTGGTGAAGTATCAACTTCTGTTATTCTAATCAAAAAATAATTAGCACCCCATGAAGTTGCTGCTGTTGCTGCATCTGTCATTAAAGGGATTTTAAGTACTTGATTTTCTAAAAAGAATTGAGGGGTAGTATTTGCTACTCCCACATCGAACTTATTTGAGGTATTTCCAAAAACATTTTGTCTATTACCTCTATTATCATAATCGCCTGCCATTAATAATTTAACAGTATCACCAACTGCTACAGTAGCTCCTGCATTTCCGTTTGTTGCAGTAATTGTTGCATCATTGACCGTATTGGCCCCTGCTCCACTAACCCAACCCATCACATAAGCATATCTTTTGTGAAAGGATGGTCTTTTTTCAGTGAATTTAAATTGAGGGTCATCAGTAGGTTTTTTTGCAGCTTTACTTAAAAAACGGAAAAAAGGGTCTTGAGCAATTGCTAACTCAGAAACTCGTGAACCGAAATTGTACTTCCTTCTAATGTCTCCAGTAGAAAGGCCAGTACTCGTTCCAGGACCACGACCATCAAAATCATCAACTGTCAGATTTGTATTAGGCGTTATTACGCTTATATAATCATTTGCCATAAGACCGTCTCCTTCTAATTAAACTCTCTATCAGCTGTACTTAATTAAGTACCTTCAAGTAGAGTATATTAATTTGAATAGAGACCATTACCAAACGAACAGACTTCTATCCAAACATATCATCTAGGCCACCATCAATTCCTTTAAGTACATCAAATACACCATCTGTTTGATTTGCACTTTCAGGTTGACTGTTGGCACCACTTTGGCTTACTGGAATATCACGAACATTCTTCATCTGATTAAGCATATCTTGTTTAGTTGCATTAGCTACATTCTTATTGACTTGACCTTTATTCATAATCATATACATATCATCAAAGGTCATACCTTGAGTTTGAAGCTTATGTTGAGTTTCACGAATGAAATTTTTAAACTCTTCAGGAGTTAAACCATTTCTTTGCATAAACTCAGCAGCGTTTTTCTGCAAACCAACTTTATATTGAGCCTGTTCTTGTTCTTGTCTTTGTCTACCAACAGTCTCATTAACTCGTTTTGCAGCAACACCATCAACCATTGTATTGAATACTTTAGCAGAATCAGAGTCTGGATTATTTACGATGTCGTCCATATCAAATTCGAAATTTTCATCGAGTTTTAATTGCTCTTTGATACTTTTCGGTACAGCACCTCCTTTATCAAAATAATCTCTGACATGATTTGTTAAACCGCTATCTTTTTTCATCGCCTGCAACATGGGAACGTAAGGTTTCAACTCATTAAGTTGGGCTCTCATTCTTTGAGCTTCACGACTGGAATCACTATAGCGTTTCCTTAGAGTCTCTAATTCAGACTCTTTAGAACCCTGTGATACCTGTGGCACATTCTGTTCTACTTGATTAGGGCTCTGATTACCAGAGGTTACCTGAGTTGAACTTTCTTGTGCATCATCTTGAATTCCGCTATTAACGTCATTTTCAAGAGCAGTGAAGAAATCATCACCTTCGGAGCCAAAAACACTATTTTCTACTGCTTCTGGGTTACCTTGTACTTTTTCTTCTGACATTGTTATCTCCTTTTAATTAACAAATAATTTAAAACTAAATTCCTGTATTTTCAAAAGCTTTTTCTTCTTGTACTATATTATTTGCAGTTTCTCTATTTTTCTTACTACCTTCATCTAATACTTTTCTTAAATTTTTCATTTGAGCTTTAGTCTCTAATTCTTCTTTAAGTATATTTGATTTAGTATTATGAGTTTGCTTACTAACTTCAACAGATTGTTGCATAACTTTATTTTTAATACCTGCTTGAACAAGTTGTCTTTGAAGTGTCTCAATAGTACCTTTAAGGTCTTTCATTTGTTCTTCTTGAGATTCAAGTTCTTTTTGTTGTTGAGCTACTACACTTTTACGTTTAACAATATTTTCTTTATTTCTTATATCTGTTTCTGCTAAAACAGCAATATCATCAACAACACCTAATCTCATTAATTGTTTTAATTCTTCTAAATATGCCCATCTATTAACAGGTAATGTAGAACCTGATACAATTCTTATATCAAATTTAGCAGCAGAATAATCTCTCCATTTTCCTATAACTTTTCCAAAGTCATTATATATAGGAACATTTATTTCTACCTGTCTTTCTTCTTGAAGAGCACTAGGTTGAATTATTCTAAATACTTTATGAGCAGTATAAATAGCTTGAGAATATTCTTTAACAACTTCTCCTATTTGTTTTAAAGCAGGTTCAATACTATGTTTTAACCAATATTTTACTCTTCTAGTTCCATATTCATCCATAGCTAGCATACCTTTATAAGGCATTTCACTTGTTGCTTGTGTATCTCCTTGCATAGATGAATAAATACCTGCTAGATATTCCATATCCTGTTTACCAGTTTGAGTTAAACTAAAAAATGCATTATTTAACTGAAATGGTTGTACAGGTGTAGGAGGATTATATCCCTGTCTCATAGGCAATAATGCTCCAGGAGCTGAAGAATATTTTTCCCAATAATCTGTATCAACACTACCCTCTTCATACATCCATCTTAAAGAACTACCTAATGATGCATTATGTATCATAAGTTGATGAGCTTTATTCATTTCTCTTTGCTTACCTATTAAAGGTGATACAGCACTCATAGGAAATGGAGTACCTGTCCATTTATAATGAACTGGAACAATAGGATAATTTTCTAAAGGTAAATATTTTGAATATAAAGTTTTATCTCCAATAACACATGTTAGTTTAATAATATCTTTATGGAACTTAATATTATCAACAAGATTTTTTTTAAATTGCTCATTTTCCATAAATAATTTAAATTCTTTTTCACTTAAAACAGTATTATCAACTTTAGAAGCTTCTTCTTGTAATCTATTTTCAACTTCTATACCAAATGATTGTATTTGATTCTGCATCATTTCTTGTTCTTTTTGCATTTCAAGTTGCATTCTTTCAGGCAACATTTGTCCTTGTTCTACAGCTTGTTGCATTTGTAAGCCTTTTTCCTTTAAAGCAACTTCCATTTCTATTCGCATTCTATCAACTTCTCTAGCTGCAGTTTTCTTTATTTCTTTAATTTTTTCTCTATTTGGTGGAACTTTAAAAAATACATTCATATATGGAACTTTTTCTTTTTCATATAATTCATAAAATTCTACAAGTTCATTTTCTTTTTGGCTGTATATAGAGTTATTACTATCCATATCTTTATAATGAAAATCTGCTTGTTCATTATCTATTGTTTTTTCTGAATAGTTCTCGTATGCCTCCTGATTAGAAGATGCTGCCATTATTTTTCTTTTGCTATCTGGGAACAATTTGACTAGGTGTCCTTTAGGTAGGATTTTGCGGATGAGTATATAGGCAGCATCTCTAAATAGTATATCTCTAGATTTATTATCAATATAAATATCAAATGGGTCTGGTTGTTGTATAGTAACTTCTCCCATACCTCTATCAGCATCAGGGTCTACAGTTATAAGTATAAAACCTACTGATTTAGTAATGGAATCATTTATGGCATTAGAAAATAAAGTATCTCCATTAGAACTATTCCAAATATAATCTGATATATCTGAAAATACAGTAGCAACATCTATATCACTACCTTCTGTTCCAACAGCTTGCCATCTAGGTTGATTAGCTGTAGCATAATAATTTAACATTTCTACTACAGGAGTTATTCTATTAATTGTAAATGTAGGCATTCCTTGTTCTTGAAGAGAAACTTTTTCTTCATGTGATAATTGATTATCATTTGCAAAATCAAATCCTTTTTGATTTACATACTCCCATTGAACTCTATTATCAGTTTTAGAATATTCAAAAATTTGTTTAACTCGTTCTGCTGTTTTATCTTTTCTTTTAGCCAAAATTAAACTCCTGCTTTATATTTATTATTAGAAAGTTTATATGCTAAAGATTTCTTCTTTTTTTTCTTCTTTGCATTATACCTTCTTCTAGTATCTCCTGTAGCCAATTTGCTACTATCTGGTACTGTTAAATTAGATGTTGTAATAATATCAGCCATTAAAATCTCCAGTTTAAACCTGTACTAATATTATATTCTTCTTTTCCATAATAAGACTGTTGTTTACCCTCAAAGAATACCCCAATATGCTCACTTAGGTTGGTGCCTATTAGCAAGCCAACGTCATATTGAACGTCTTCACCTTTAAAAGCCTTATCTGTCAAACCAACAGAGGCAGGAAAAACGTTTACCCAAATATGGGAATAATAATTGTCATTGCCCATATAAAAATCTAATCCAACCATGACAGACAATTCAGCCTGCCAATCTTTTATCTTATTATCTTCATTGTACATTTCTACTACATGCGGATAATGATACTCATAAAATTCATTATCACTTCCTGCTACATATTCACCATCAGGATTCTCCCAATAGTAATTAATTCCTTCATAAAAATATATCCAATATCCTTCTTCTGTATCAGGGTCTGTTTCTATCCACACATAATAATCATCTATAATTCCATTATCGTTTAAATCGGTTTCTGGAACCATAAAATCTATAAATCCATACTGATAAGCTAAATCCCACCAATATCCATCATAATCTTCTATTGCAGGATGTCCATATACAGGATGTGCTTTTATTACACTACCTAATGTTATATTTAAATTCCATAACTTTAATCTATATCTTGCATCAATTGATGTATATTGTAAATCTCTACTTTCTTTATTAACATAAGAAAATTTAGTAGCAAAATTCTTACTTGACCATTTTGTCCAAAATACTTGGTCTGAAAATTCATGTCCTTGATTACGTATAGCACTAAGTGAAATTAAATATTCTAGACCTTCTACAGCCCCAAATAAAGCATTATCACTTAATTCTTCTTCATCTCCCTTATAAAATGTATCTCTTGATTGATATGGAAATAAAGCTATTTTTCTTATTCCAAAATTATATTTATAATCATCATCTATATTTATATCACCATTAATATATGGTGTAGACATTGATACAGAACCATATATAGTAGCATTATCAAAAAATTTACTGAAAATAAAATTAGTAAATATTAGTAAACATATTATATATCTTATAATTTTCAATTATCTATTTTTTTAATTTTTTCTTATTATCTTTATATATCATAAGCATCAGGTTTCGTTGTTAAATCAAGCTTTCTGTTGAATTTTTTTTGCTCTTTTTTATATAATTTTTCTAACTTGTCCAAGTAAGAGCTTTGTTGTTCTTTATCCATATTGTAAAAATCATCTTCAGAAATTTTCCACTCAACAGGGTCTCTAAATGGAGAATCATCTCCTGGATGTAACACATCTTGAAGGTCAATCATTATGCTTCTATATATATCTGTTCTTTTCATTCTATTTTCTTCTTCAATCTGATTAAATGAAGTAACTGCCTGTCTTCTTGATTCTCGTTCTATCCCCCATTTTTCTTTTTCTGCTGCTATTTCTTTAGTTTCCTTACTTGTAACTACATCCCAAGCACTTTGAGCAGTACTTGTAATTCCCTCTTTAACTCCTTCATAAATATTTCCAGCTGCCTCTCCAACTCCTCTTTTAACATTTCCAGCAGTTTCATATAATTCATCAAAACCTTCATCAAAATTTGATTTTAATGGTCCAACTAATGGTTTAAATTGGTCATATAAATTTTGAGTAATTTCTAAAGCTGGTTTAACAATATCTCTTGTTGCAATATCTCCTTTAAAATAATTAATTTTATTTTTCATTTCTGAAAGATTATTAGTTAAAATTCCATCAAACGCTAAAAGAGAATTAGCAAAAGTACTAGCAATATCTGGTAATGGTCTATCATTTAGTGCCATATCATTCATGCTATCAAAAAAATCATTTACTCCTTTTTCAGTTTTAGATTTTAAATTATAAAGAGGCATATCATTATATAATTTTTTTATTGACTTAATACCTGAATCAGTTAAATTATTGAGTGCACCAGGCATACTAGCAGCAAGTGAATCTATTTCTTCTTCACTTTTTGTTCTTGCATTTATACTATTTTGTATAACTGATTCAGCTCTCATTCCTGCATCTTGTGCAGCTTTAATAACAGAATCTGCTTCAGATATCATTGTATCAGGACTTGTAATTATATCTCTAATTCTATCTGCTTCTGTTCCTACTTTTCCTATAGCTCCTGCTACTTGTCCTGCCTTAAATCCTGCTGCTGGTATTTTTGCTCCAGCTACTGGAGTAGTACCTGCAATTGCTCCACCTCCAACTGCTCCCCTTTCCATTGCCTGTCCTGTTTTAAATACTTCATCTAACATTTTTTCATCAATTGCCATTAGAATCTACCTCCTCCGCTTTCTTCAACTTTCTTAAGTCTTGTTTCATAATCATTTATTTTACTTTCCATACCTTCAATTTTACCAGAAAGATTATCAATAGCATTTTCAAGCCCTGACAAATCAATTTTTGGTATTTCAATAGGGTCTATATTCTTTAAATTATTTATTTCTTTTTTAATATAATCTAAGTCAGCCTTTAAAGGTTTTAAATCATTTACTAAATCTTTTATTTCTTCAAATGTTTTATCATATTCTTCTAATTTATAAGTAATAATATCAAGATTACCTGCATTTTTAATACCTGTAATTTCACTTTGCAAAACATCATATTCTAATCTACTTGGACTATTTGCTGATTTCAATTCACTTATAGCACTATTCATTGTAAAATATATACCTACTCCAGATACAAGAATTGCACCCATTGTTACTAAAAACTTTAAGTCAAATGTAAATTTACTACTTTCTCCTATTTCTGTTGGTCTACCCATATCCTGTTTCTCTCCTCCTTGATATTTTTTAATAGCTTTTAAAGCTTGATTTAATTCTGTTCTTGTTATAAACCCACAATCTATACAACACTTTCCAAATTTATTACCAGTAACTTCATGTTCAAGTTCAGCTTTCTCTCTTTGTTTCTGAGTAATTTTATTACTCTTTAATAGATAATCTCCTATATTCATGCTATAACCCAAGATTTAACTACAGGTCTTTTTTTATAGTAACTACCTTTCTTACCCTCATTTATCCCTATGGGTGGATTAGCATATTTACATGCATATGCTAAAGCATCTATAGTATCATCATGTCCCATACGAGGACCAAATGTAATAATTTCATGTTCAAGGTCATACTGAGTTTTATTTACATGTATCTGACCTATTGCAAATCTTTGTGCTAGTATCTCCTGTATTCTATCTCTTTTACTCATTCTAGTTCCAGGTTTTTCTTCTTTAAATCTAACACTAAAATCATTTCTCCTTCTTGTTTCTGCCCTTAATGCCTGAAATACAGGTTTAGACATTGTTGTATCTTCTACTACAAATAAACTAGGGTGGTATATAGATGAATAGTCAAACATATGGTCAACTATTCCCTTTTTATTTTCTCCAGGAATACCAAGTACTGGTAATCCTCTCTTTCTTATATAATCAAGAACATATATATTATTATCTTCATCCACCCCTATTGCAAGTATAACACTATAATCAGCATCTCTTCTTGCAGAATCAGTTGCTGGGTCAACACCAACAAAAACATTTATAGGTTTTACATCTCCATTTAAATTTATAAATGATAGGTCGGTTTCATCATCATGCATAAAGTTACCATCCCAATATTTGATATGGTCTCTTGTAAACATAGAATCATCAGCAGACTGAACTTCCATCATATATTCTTGATAGAATTTGTAGGGCTGACCTGAGTCAGCATAGAACTTTTTCTTACGTTCCATTTCTTTCTTACCAAACCAACTATCCCATAACATAGTTCCGTCTGGCATTATTGCTTTCCTGAGAATAACATCCCAAGAAAAGTCTTCACCTTGTTTGACAGATTTTTCAAAGTTAACAATAAGGTTATTAATGAAACTATCATAGTGAACAGGAGTGCCATTAATCCGAAGCCTACCAGTAGCAGGCTCAAGTGCAGGAAATACAACGGCAGTAATAAGATTTGAGTTTTTCGACCTCGCCTCTGGGGTAATGGTGTTATTCTCGTCCTCAAAATCATCAAGAGTTACCAAGTCATACCTTTTATGTAATTTAGCTCCTCCTCTAATACCTGAAATATTAGATTTAGAGATAAGTTTACAGCCATTAGTAGTTTCCACATCTGTTTCGGTCCATTTAGACCCCTTTAAACTACCGAAATAATACAAAATTCTTTCATTAAACTCCAAATGATATTTTATATAATCCATATTACCTGTCGCAAGTTTTGCTGTAGCTGATACCCAACCATAGAATAAAGGTTCTTTTGTAAAACAAAAAGATTGCATAATATCACATTTAGTAAGCACAGTCTTTCCATGACCTCTAGGTAATATAATAGCTACCTGTCTTTTATCTTTATCAGTAATAGCATCTGCAATCTCATAATGAAAAGGAGGAGTTTCAGACCTCATAAAATCATCAGGTAGAAATAACTTACCAAATGCAATTAAATCTTTACTTGCAAGTTGTAAAGCTTCTTCCTCCTTTGATACATTATGAAAGTTAACATTAGCCACTAATAGCCTTTTTTACTCTTACCTTTAGTCATTTTTTTACCAGTTCTCTTAGCATAAGCTTTAGCTTTAGCCTTACCTTTTTTAGTATATGAGAACTTTCTTCCACCTACTTTAGGCATATCTATCTCCTTTTTATTTTAAATATTTTCTTCAGTATTATCTAATTCTTCTGGTCTTTTAGCCTCACCTATCATTTTTTCTGTAAGACCCTGGAATGCTATACCTGTAACTTGTTGAACTTTAGTAGAATTCTTATCTTCTAAATCCATAATATCAGATAGCTTAAATAATGCTTTTAATTTAGTATCATCTTTATCACTAGTTTGTGCAACTATCTTTATGTTTTCCAGTATAAATTTTTCATCAATATCAAGTTCATCTAATATAGGCTTTAATTCTTCTTTCACAGCAGTTTTTATCCTTTCTGTTTTAATTAAATTAACAGCTTTCATTCTAGCATATCTTTTATTATTAGTTGGGAAAGCTTTTACATACGCATCTTCAGGAGATAAACCTTGTGATATATATTGAACAAATAACTCTTCATTAGCAGTCATCTTCTTTCTATTAATAACTACCTGTTCTGGGGTATTATTACCACTAAATGAATAAATATTAAGTCGTTTATCTCCATCCATCTTTACATTATCTGAAATAGGAAAAGTACCTGTGCAAGTACCTATATAGCCTTGTTCTCCATTCTTTCTACCCATAATACCTTTTCTAAGTACTTGGACAATGCATTCATCATCTGTTAATACCCACTCATCTACATTGCCTTTACGCCAATCTTTAATTACTTCTATATGAGGCGGAACTTCATCCATGCTATCATATACTACATATTTGAATTTATTAACCTTATACCAACGCATTAGGACTCACCTACAATATAAACATCCTCCAATAACTTTATTGACTCTTCATCAAAGTAATCTTCTATATCTACATACTTATAATGACCTTCAATTTCTGTATTTATAGCACCAGAAGTATCAGTTATTTCTTCTAAACCTTCAACTATATATTCAACAGTACCTTCATCAGGATTAACTGCAATCTCAAGTGTATATATTAGAGAGCCTTTTTGTAGTTTTTTTCGTTCTTTGTTTAATTTCTTATTATTAGCCATGTTTAAATATAATCAATGTGAATCAATTTACCAAAAAAAATTGATGAACCACTGCATAATTAGATACAGGTTCCCCCTGAGCTTGTTAAAAAAATTTAATTTTAGACTTCATTTAGACCAGTACTCCAAGGACCCATATCTAGACTTATACTAAAACAATTTGTGGAACTATTGGGGACAACCTCTTTATCCTATTTGGAGAGTAACCCAACTTCTGAACCTCGCAGCAGAACTAACTCTAGGGTACTGAAAGGCTGATAAATCAAAATTATAGATTTGTTCCGTAAGTAACTTACTGTAGCTTAATTTTCTACGCAAGAAAAAAAGGTTAACTTTCAAAAATTATAGCATTTTAGTGTTTGTCTAGTATTTATCATAAGGCGGGTATGAATCGCTTTTTCTATATGAGAAATTGCGTTATTATTCATTTTAATTAGAAAGGGATATACTATGTCAAAATCACAACCAATAGCAAAGTTAGTAGCTTGCACATTCCAAAAGATTACTTGGGGTGATGGCTCCTCTGAATACTGCTATACAAATAGAAAGTCTTTGTCTTGCAAGTTGGGCAATGAATCATTCAAGCTCTCAATTTGGAGACCCAACCAACCAAAGACAGATGCAGTCTATCGTCTATCCTTCCGAGATATGTCAATGGAAGAGATTGAACTTCGTAGAGGCAAGATGGGTGACAGTTGTTACTTTGCAATCTATGACGATGGCACCTATGAACTCATTACTCAAAAGCAGTTCAAGGGTATTGGCACAGCAGGTGAGGCATTACTTACTGCCCAACTATCTGCATAGAACCATTCGTGTGGGACTCGTAGCAATATGGGTCTCACACACCTTTATCGTATGAATGTAAGATTATTATAAACAAACAGCCCTCAAACAATAAGAAGGAGATAACATGGATATTTCACTACAATTTTCACACATAGCAATAGGATTAATATGTGCAACATTCGTAGCAATTAGTATGTTCAAAGCAATTAGCAGAAGATAACAACATTTGTGGTTCATATGTATAACGAGGATATGACGCAAGTGTATGTCTCAAGAAGATTACAGCCATAAAGAATTGATAAAGAAAGGTAAGGCATGATAAATAACATAGATGATGTTGAAGCCTACATCCAAGCACTACTAGACATTACAGATAAAGATTACTATCAAGCTATAAGAATAGTGTGTAATGACATAGAGATAAAAGAAAGGAACCACGATATTTTGTAGTGTGGATGACTGTGGCTCTATCCGATAGGGGAGGTAATCCTTTCGCCTCCCCAAACTTTTAATAACAAACAAAGAAAGGAATATTATGATACATGTAGATGAAAGCATCATAAGAGAACTAAAGAGCATAATAATTGAATCAAGCGATATTATGGGAAATTTACTAGGAGACACAATCGTATCATTCAAGAGGATACCAAGAGTATTAACAAGAATCAATAATATATTAGATAAAATGGAAGATAAGGAAAGGAAAGCTAATGAAGAAGCGTAAACAAATATACTTAAACAAGATAACTAAATCAGGTCAAGTAAATGACCATGAATGCCCAGCATGTGAAGGAGAGGGTGTACAACTAGGCGATTATGAACAAGGACAAATAGATATAAAGGTATGGCCTTGTAGTTTATGTGATGGTTTAGGTGTTGCTATCAAAGATAAAGACTATAAAGTAATAACAGATATTTATGAAGGCACTGAATATGTAAGCTTTGATAAAATAATTGAAGGAGATGCCAATGTTAAAAGATAAATTAAAGAAAGCATCAGACTGGCCTAAAACAGCCAATATAGTATTAAAAGGTAAGAA
>VTLG01013671.1_pt1 | contig 12314 bp, 19 predicted proteins | sample 4694571 | NCBI WGS metagenome assembly VTLG01 (sample SAMN12604809, study PRJNA352737) | marine metagenome | biome: ENVO:00000447; feature: ENVO:00000209|ENVO:00000569|ENVO:01000036; material: ENVO:00002151; isolation source: viral sequences binned using virsorter ... | reverse complement strand
ATATTCAATACACAAAGTTATGTCTGATAGAAAAAAAGAAAATGGTAAAATACATCCAACACAAAAGCCAGTAAAGTTATATGAATGGCTATTACATAATTATGCAGAAAAAGGACAGAAGATATTAGATACACATTTAGGTAGTGGCAGTATTGCAGTTGCTTGTTATTATTTTGGAGTAGATTTAGTAGGTGTAGAAATAGATGAAGAATACTATAATAAGGCTAAAGAAAGAGTAGATGAATTAACAAAACAAACTACAATGTTCTAATTTAGTTGTTTTTATACTTTTTTAAATGAATTAGTATGTTATATTACAATATCATATTATGGGTAAAAATATACAAAATAAAGATTCTGATGTTACAAATGTTACAATTTCTGACAAAAAGAGATTCTTGGATATTTTTAAAAAGAAAGATGCACACATATCCAACAGTTGTATTGCTTCAAATATTTCAAGGCAGACATATTATAGATGGCTGGAAGATGAGGAGTTTAGTCAATCAATAGATGATGTTAAAGAATCATTGAAAGATGATACAGAAGATTATTTATTACAAGCCTGTAAAGATGGTAACATTACAGCAATTATCTTTAGGTGTAAAACATTATGCAAGGATAGAGGTTATGATGAAACACATAAAATTCAAATTGATAAGCCATTTGATAGGATAGAACTTGAAGGAATATAATCCATTAATACTTAAAAAAGAAAACTACTTCCCACACCAATGGGATTTTCTTGTTAATAAGCCTAAAGCAAGGATCAAATGTTTATCAGGTGGATATGGAAGTGGAAAAACAAAAATATTTCTGACCTGTACACTAATGAATTTAATAAACAGATTGAATCCATTAACAGGTAAATCTAATGGACTTATATTATATCCAACATATTCATTAGCAGAAGATGTTTTTGTAGAACCATTTAGGGATATACTGGATAAGAGCAATATAATGTATGATTATAATATAGCATCACATAAGTTTAGAACACAATTTGGAGATATAAAGATATATGTTACCAATCAGAGCCATAAGATAGTGGGTTCAAGTTACACATATTGTGGTGTAGATGAGATAGACATTGAAAGCTATAATCATGCTGATAGAGCAATAACTAAAGCACTTGGAAGGCTGAGAGGGTGTGAAGATGCAGAATTATACATAACTTCCACACCAGAGGGTTACCATTGGTTATATGATTTCATGGTAGAAAAGGATTCTCCAAGCAAGTATTTGGTATATGGCAAGACAACAGACAATCCACATCTACCTAAAAGCTATATACAATCATTAAGAGATAACTATGATGAGAATCTACTTAAAGCATATTTAGATGGGCAGTTTACTAACTTACAAAGAGGAAATACATATCATGGGTTTGAAAGAGAAAAAAATGTCAGAGAATGTAAATACAACAGAAGTAAGCCAATTCATATTGGTTGGGATTTTAATGTGCAACCCCAATGTATTGTGGTCATACAAGAAGAATTACATAGTCCTAACATCAAAGTCATAGATGAAATACAATTAGATTCTGATGGAAGTGGTGATGTACTAACAGATAGAATGTGCAAGATTATAAAACAAAGATACCCTAATGCAAGCTACAATGCTTATCCTGATGCTACAGGTGCAGCAAGACATTCTTCTGCAAGGTTTAGTGATATAGATATAATAAGAAGAAATGGTTTTAGGGTCCATGTTAGGCATATCAATCCTTTAGTTATTAATAGAGTTAATAGTATGAACAATAACTTGGCTAAAGGTAATATGATTATTGATCCTAAATGTAAAGGACTTATAAGAGATTTAGAACAGGTTACTAATAAAGAGGGTAGCAGAGATATAGACAAAACAACTAACAAAGAATTAAGCCATCTGAGTGATGCTTTGGGCTATTACACAGATTACAAATGGCCTACTATTAAACCAGTAATAGGAACACAAGATAGATAATAGGAGCAAGATATGATACCAAATATAGGTGAATTAGCAGTATTGTATTCAAAATTTGATATACAACAACAAAGAAAAAACAAATGGAAACAGAACAGATATAAGGCACTTGATTATTATAAAGGTAATACTAAAGAATATGTGCATGATTATTTTAGTGAATCTACCTTATCTAAAGTTCCTATTGGTAATGTTAATATTACTAAAAGAATTATAAACAGAATATCACTTGTATATATGGAATCACCTATTAGAACCTATACTAAAGAAGATGTTATTGATTACTTTAGTGGTAAGGACCACAAACTACAAAGATTAGAAAGAATGACAAATTTATTAGATGGTGTATTAATCAAGCCTTGCTGGAGAGTTAAAGATGATGGAAGTGAACATATAGAGTATGATATTATTATGGATTATGAACCACTCTTTGATACTGATCCACTTAATCCTTATGCTATTGTTTATCCTATTGCTCAAAAAGCAGAGGTATTGGATACTACTCCTGAACAGTTTGCATACTGGGATTCTGAGAATCACTTTATATTTGATAAGAATGGAAAGATGTATACACATGATGATAATCCTGATATGGTTAATCCTTATGGTGTATTACCTTTTGTAGAATGTTTTAGAGATGGTAAGCCTGAAACAGATTACTTAGATACTAATGCTTCAACAGATCTGATTCAAACCAACTTAGCTATGAATGTAGCAGAAACTAATAAGAATGCTAACATAATGTTTCAATCATTTGGTTATCTGTTTATTAATGGTAGTGGCATAGATCATGAAAAAATTCAGGTAGGTCAAGACAAAGTTAATTTTTTAGGTGTAGATGGTAGTATAAGCATAGTTTCTCCTCCCAATGCAGTACCAGCACTTGATTCTTCTATACAAAGTAGTTACAAGATGTTGGCTCAAAACTACCATCTCCCTATATCTTTTGTTGAAGGAACTACTGCTGCATCAGGTGTAGCTTTAAAACTAAGGAATACTGAACTAACTGATGAAAGAAAATCTGATGTTACAAGGTGGAGAGAAATAGAGTTTGAACTATTTGAACTTGAAAGAACAATGATTGCAGTAGAACAAGGTAAAGATGCTGGTGATTTAGAAGATGTAGATTTTAGTGAATCAGTAGAAGTATTAAATGACCAAGAACAAAGAGATAAATGGGAATGGGAATTATCTAAAGGTCTTATTGATTTAGCAGATATACTAATGCAAAAGAATCCTGATCTAACAAGAGAAGAAGCAGAAGCTGAATTAGAGATAAGAAACAAAGTAGAAGAAGCACCTGAATCACCTGAGAGTTCTTTACTACAAGCATTATCTAAACCAGTTGAATAATGCCTTTACAGAATGATATAGATAGTGCTGCTGAACAAATAGCATTACTTGTAGATAGAGCAAAAGCAGATTTATTAACAGATTTATACAACATTAAAAGAAGTATGACATTAGGTGCTTTTATAGAAATAATATCAACAATAGATATTGAAGGTACACTTAAATCCAAATTAAAAAAAGCAACATCAATATATGCTAATGCACATAGAGGAGTATTAGAATCAACAATAGGATTTGCTAAAGTAGAAGGTAAACTATTAACTGGATTTGCTACACTTAATGAACAACTATTTGATAGTTCAGTTATAAGAACAATATCAGGACACATAAGAACACAGATAGTTAAGGGAGTACAAGCAGGACTATCAATTACAGAAATAGTTGGAAGTGTTACTAATGCAAGTATATCAAATGCACAAATGCAAACATTAGTTAATACAAGCCTTAATACTTATTCAAGACAAGTTACTAATCAGATGATGGATATTGCTCCTAAAAATACTAAATATGTTTATATAGGACCAGTTGATTCTGCAACAAGAGATGATTGTTTAGATATGGCTTCTGCTGGTGCATTAACTTTGGATCAGATTATATCTCAGTTTGGAGAAGCACCTTTAGTTGATGGTGGAGGATTTAATTGTAGACACAAATGGGAGATAGCATCAGAAGAAGGAACTACATTCCATCAACCTAAAGCAGCAGAAAAGAGATTAGCTAATGCTTGATAGAGAATTTTTTACAAAGTTAGGTGCAAATGTTAGGGATAAATATAGAAAGCATATATTTGCTAAAGCAAGAGATGTATATAGTAAATCATTTAAAGGATATACACAAGATTATAAAAAATATAAATCAAAAGGTGATAATTTTAGACAGGATAGAAATTTTGCAAATACTCATGCACCAGTATTTACAGGTGATTTATTAAGAGATTATAGTTTAATTAAAACAATGAGAAATGGATTTCAAATAGGTTGGATAAAAGATGGTGCAAAAGTAGCATGGCTTAAAAAGATGGGTAGAGTATTAACATCTCCTGATCAGCCACTACCAAGAGGAATAATACAATATATTCAAACACAAGGACACAGTTATATAAAGAAGAAATTAGGAAAGAATAAAACAACAATTCATAAGATTGGCAAAAAATAATAATTGTATAAAAGAATTAGTAAGTTATATTATAAATAAGAATTTTCAACTAAAACTCAACAAACAGAGGTAAAAAATGTCAGAAGAAAATGTTACTCAAACAACTGAAGAACCACAGGTTAAAAATCAAAGCACAGAAGCTAAAAATGTTCCTTATGATAGATTCACAGAGGTTAATACAGCTAAGAATGATGCTCTGGATCAAGTAGGTAAACTTCAAGCACAGCTTGATGCTATTAATAATGCTCAAAAAGAAAAAGAACAAGCAGAATTAGTAGAGCAAGGCAAAGCTAAAGAAGCATTAGAACTTGTAAGTAAAGAAAGAGATTCTTTTAAGAAACAAGCAGAACAGTGGACATCTTATCAGGATAATAAAAGAACATCATTAATGGAAAAACTAACTGAAGATGATGATAAATCTATTGCAGATGGTTTGAGTTTAGATAAATTAGAAAAGTATGTAGCCAAAGTATCAAATGTAAATGCTCCATCTACTTCTACATCAAGAGCAGTAACAGGAAAAAATGCAGATCTTCTTGGATATGATAGTATAGAAGAATTAGCTGCACATAATCCTTTAGAAGCAGAGAAGTATTTGAGAAATACTGTTAAAGGCTATATAAAATAATTCCAACACTCAAAATGAAGCCTTATAGGAGTTGAAAGAGTGTTAATTAGAGGTCTATAATGGCAGTAACAGATGTAGGTGTAGCAGCTGGTGGATTAGGCAAAACAGTAGCAGCAGCTATTGTTCAGTTTAATAAAGCAGCAGTTTGTCCAAGAACAATAACAATGGTTCCAGCACAAAATGGAACTAATACAGTAGCAATTCCAGTTTATACAAAACAGGCAGTTTCTTCTGTAACAAATAGTGCTTCAGGTGCTGAAGAAACAACAGGTAGTGCATTAAGCATTACAACAGCAGCAGTATCTTTAGAAGTATTAAGAAACAATGTATATGCACAAGTAACTGATTTAGCATCTTATGGTAATTCAGATGCTTTACTTGTAAATGCTGGTAAAGTGTTAGGTAATGCAGTTGCAGCAGAATTTGATAATCATTGTTGTGCTTTATTTGATGCTTTTGCAACAAGTAAAGGTGCTTCTACTGAAGGTTTGAGATGGTTAGATGTAATGGATGCAGTTGCTTCTTTAGAAGCTAATGATGCACCAAGACCATATTCAGCAGTATTACACCCTCAACAAATGTATGGTTCATTTGGTTTATCAAATGAGTTAGGACAAGTTGCAGCAGTTAATGGTAGTAATGGTGCTTTTGCAGGTGGATCTAGTGCTTCTGAGCAGTTTATGGGAGCAGGATTTGTAACTTCACTTGCTGGTATTAATTTCTATACATCTCCTCAAGTAGCTGATGGTTCAGATTCAACTGAGAAAAAAGGTGCAATATATGCTCAAACAGCTTTAGGCTGTGGATATATTGACTTTGGTGGTGGAAACTTTATTCAATTAGAAACACAAAGACAGGCAGCAGAAGCTGGTACTGATATTGTAGCTAATGGATATTGGGAAATTGCTGAAACAGTTGATCTACATGGTGTAGAAATATTTACTGAAATATCATAGTAATAAGTGATTAATAATATGGGTGGTGTAAAAGCCACCCATCACTTAATGGCAAATAAAAAAGACATAGGAAATTTAAACAATAAAGATTTTGGGGTTGAGTTAAATCCAAAGAAGGACTTGTGTCTTGTAGAGGATGATAAAAAGGGACAAAAAGCATATTATAAAAACAAAGAAATGAGTTATACAGATTATATATGTGAAGTAGGAGATAGAATTTCAAAAGCAAAAAAAGGCAAAGGTTTGGGAGATGTTGGTGCTTTTGCAGGATTTGGAAAAGGAACTTTAAAAAAACCTTATAAGGAGTGAAATGGGAAAAGAAAAAAAAGAATCAAAAAAAACAGAAAGTAAATCTAAAAAAGATAAACCAATATCAGATAAATTATTTAATATAACAAAATCTAATGGTAGAACAATCCAAAGAAGTGGTAAAGAAGATTATATTAAAAAATTATATGAATCTAAAGGTTGGAAAGTTGAGGAATTATAATGAGCAATAGTATTAGTAAATATTCAGTAATAAGAGTAACACCAACATTAGATACAAGTGCTTATGGTGATAATGATGTGTTATTTAATGCAACAGAAATACCAAATGCAGTATTAGGCAATGGTGGTTGTTCTAAGTTAATATCTGTATCTATTGTATCACAAAATACTACTATGGTTGATATGGATATAGTTTTTATGCAGGTAACAAAAAATCTTGGAACAATAAATGCAGCTGTTGATATTAGTCATTCCAACTTAGAAGCAGCAAAAATGCTTGGATATGTATCTTTAGATGGTTCAAATTCAGGAATTAGTTTAGTTAATGGCATTTTATATACAACAGCAGCAGGTGCAGAGGGAACAGTACAATTAGACAGGTCTTTTCCTATTTTGTTACAAGCTGAATCTAACTCAACATCTATTTATTTTTCTGCAATATTAAGAGATCAAACACCAACTTATGCAGCAGATGATTTAGATTTTGTTTTTCATATAGAAAGATAATGTGTCTTTATTAGAGCAAATCAAATTGCATGAGGGTTTTAGACCTACAGTATATCAATGTACACAAGGTTATGATACAATAGGATATGGATTTGCTATTAAGGACTTAGAACTAACTAAAGATATAGCAGAGCAAATACTGGTTAAAAAGGTTGCTGAGTTAGAATCTAAGATAAGTAAGAAGTTTGAATGGTATCATACTGCACCTCAAGAAGCAAAAGAAGTAGTTATTAATATGTGTTACCAGCTTGGTTTATCAGGCTTTAGTAAATTTAAAAAGACAATATATTTATTAGAAACAGAACAATATGAAGAAGCATCAGTAGAAATGCTTAACTCCTTATGGGCAAAACAAACACCTATAAGAGCAAAGGAATTAAGTGAGATTGTAAGAAGTTTATAAAGGAATAAATATTATATGGAACTTGTTTGTCCTAATTGCTTTAGTTTACAAATAGTTAAAGATGGTAAGAACAGAGGGAAACAAAGATATTTATGTAATAAGTGCCATCATACAACAACATACCCTCTTTCACCTGATGATGTAGAAATATTATCATCAAATGTAAAGTTAGCAAAACAAAAGCAATCATTACAAGATCTAAACAGAATTGAAAGAAAATCATTTAGAGAATATGCAAGAATAGAAAATGCAGTATCTAAATACAATAATAAACTACAAGAGATTTTTGACAAATATAAGTTAAGTAAACTAACAAAATCACATAAACAAAAAAGCAAGGCTTGTGGTGTTATCCAGTTTAGTGATGTTCACTTTAATGAATTGGTTGATTTAGAGCATAATAAGTATGACTTTAAGGTTGCATCTAAAAGATGTAAATACTTTGTTAAAAGGGCAATATCTTTCTTTAAATCACAAGGTATAAGCAATATACTAATAGCACAAACTGGAGATTTATTAAATAGTGATAGAAGATTAGATGAATTGTTATCTATGGCTACTAACAGAGCAAAGGCTACATTTTTAGCAGTAGATATATTTCAACAAGTGATTTTGGAGTTAAACAAACACTTTAATGTATCAGTTGTAGCAGTTACAGGCAATGAATCAAGAGTTAAACAAGAATTAGGCTGGAGTAAGATGTTGGCTTCTGATAATTATGATTTTACTATATTTAAAACATTGGAATATTTATTTAGAAATAGTAATATAAACTTTATAAATGGTGATCCTACTGAGATAGTAGTTGAAGTTGCTGGACAAAATTTATTATTATTACATGGTAATGGTGCTATTAAAAAAGGAATTGACACAAGTATTACTCAGATAATGGGAAGATACAAGGCAAGAGGAACAAATATAGATTATGTTATATTTGGACATATTCATAGTGCTAGAGTAGGTGATAATTTTAGTAGAAGTAGTAGTATGGTAGGAGCAAATGATTATTCTGAGAAAGCACTTAACTTAGCAGGTAGAGCATCACAGAATTGTTATATCTTCTATGAGAATGGAAACAGAGATGGTATTAAAATTGATTTGCAAAATTATGATGATGATATGTATGATATAGATAATTCTTTAGAATCATATAATGCAAAGAGTTTGAGCAAAGTTAATCAAGGAACAACAATATTTAAAGTAATAGTATGATAGGATTATATGGATACAAATATTATAGAAAATTTTTTAGGGGAATACAGTTGGCTTATTATAACTGGGTTTGTATTCTTAATAGCAAGGAGTACATTAGAATCTGCAATAGAAGCTATAAAGGTTTTTGCAGGAGATGATTTAAACACAGATGATGTTATTATTATTAATATTAATGGAGAATCAAGACCAGCAAGATGTGTAAGATGTGGTTTATGGAAAACAATATTATTTGTGTATGAGGTAGGTTGTGCAGATGGTAAAGCATATATAAAAGGTGGTAACAAGGTTGCAATACAAAATGATAAGTTAAAAGATTATGTAATTGAGAAGCCTTTACCAATGTTAGATTTAAAGAAATGGGAAGATTGTAGTAATGATTAAAGTGATTTTATTTGGATTAGGATTTTGTGTTTTTTTCTTTGGTGGAGTTTTATTAATAGGAAAAGGTATTTTAAAATTAGATGACTTCAGATAAACAAATAGATATATTGTGGAAGGCTATACATAAACAAGGTAAATATATAGAGAATCTTGAAATAATAGTATCTCATTTAAAGAATGATTCACACCCTCCAGTATTCAAAGAATCACAGTATAAAGATTTAAATGAAAGATTGAAATATGTGGAAGCATGGATCAATAACATAGAACTTATAGAAAAAGGAGAGTTAAACTAATGGAATTTTTAATGAACAATTTAAACTTATTAGCAGGTGGTGGAGCAGGAGCAGTAGCATTATGGTTATTAAAAAAATTACCAAATGAAGATTTGTATTCTTTTGTAGAAGCAGGAACATATTGGGTAGGTGTTACTGTAACACTTGGAATGTCTAAATGGAAGTGGACTAAAAACATTTGGAATCAAACCATAGAGCCTTATTTTGTAGATCTAATAGAAAATACTTTAGGTGCTGCAATTAAAGGATTACTTAATGGTTTAAGGAGTGATAACTAATGCTACAAATATTATTAGGTAAATGGATTGCCAAAAAAGGTGGAGTTGCTGTGTTACTTATAGTAGGGAATTTAATAACCAAAGTAACCAAGTCAAGAAAAGATGATGAACTGTGGGCAAAAATTAAACCTATAATAAAGAAGTACAAGTAATGTCAATATCATCAATTAAAAAAGCATTAAAGAATGTTTTTCAAGGGAAGCTAAAAAACTTAGTTTCCCTTGCTGATGATAGCACATTAGACAATCACTTAAAGCCTTTAAAAATAGGTGATAAATCTACTCCAATAGAATTGTCAGAATCAGAATTAAAATTAAATGGTACAATAAATTCTTCTGTTGATGTAAGTATAGCTCCAACTAAGAAATTATATTTAGATGGTGGTGGAAATACTTATATAACTGAAAGTGATACAGATCAATTAGATATTGAAGTTGGTGGAGATAGATGTATCCAAATAAATGAATATGGAGCTGATGGTAATACAGTTAATATTAGAGAAGCTTGTGCAGGATTTACAGGACAAGCTGCAACATTTAGCACATCAGGAGTAATTGGAGATGGTAATGATTCTACTGATGTTGATTTTAGATTTTCTAATAAATTTTTATTAAGATTAACAGATAATATATCAGGTTCAAGTGAATTTATAAATATGATATTTCCTAATGTTTCAGGTAATTTTTTACTAACAGTTTTACAAGATGGAACAGGAAGTAGAACAGTTGCAAGTGCAGGATGGGTAGCTTATCATTATGATGAAACTTTATGTGATAATTCATTTGGAGCAGATGGAACTGATGGAGCAGTTAGATGGGCAGGTGGTTCTGCACCAACATTAACAACAACAGCAAATAAAACTGATATAATATCAATATATTGGGATGCAAATGAACAAACTGCTTTTTGTGTAGCAACTTTAAACTTCTAATGGCTTTTAAAGATAATACATTAGAGTTTTTTGATAATAAGATATTAGATACTTCTTTAATAGAAATTGAAGTTATGATGGATTGGGAAGCACCTATAATGGAAAAGAGTGCTGAATTTATATGCCATAATAAAGGAGATATACTTGAGATAGGATTTGGTATGGGTATATGTGCTGATTATATACAAGCACAAGGTGTTAATTCTCATACAATAATTGAAATACACCCACAGATTATTGAAAAATTAAATATATGGGCAGAAGATAAATCTAATGTTACTATAATTGAGGGAGATTGGAATAGTGTTAGTGGATTATCTACTTATGATGGAATATTTTTAGATACTTTTGGAGATGAAAATTGGACTAATTTTAAAACATTTGCTTTAGATAAAATTAAAAGTGGTGGTAAAATAACTTATTGGAATAATAAAGAAGAAGAAATAAATGAACATTCTTTTGATTCTATTTCTTTTGAACAAGTATCTATAACACCTAATGAAAATATGTATACACAAATAACTAATAATTACTATATGCCAAAGGTAACTATATAATGGCTATAATATATTCAGGTACTAATGATTCTTGGATAAGGAAGCTAGATGGTTCATCTTGGGCAAATGCAAGGGGAAGTGCAACTAGTTCAGGGGATTTATATAGAAATAATTTTACAAATTTTCAAATAGCAGTAGGTAGTAGAGAAGTAGGTGCAAGAGGAGGTGGAACAAATTTTTTTAATGTAAGAAGTTACTTTCCATTTGATTTATCAGGAGAATCAGGAACTGCAACATCTGTAACATTAAATATATTTTCTGATAATTTGGGAACTGCTGCTGATGAAGAGGGAACAGTTTTTATAATTAATTCAACAGCATTAGCAGATTCAGCTGCTGACTATGGAAATGTATTTTCAAGTGGAACAACAATAGGAACTGTTCTTGGTTTAATAGTAGTATCAACAACAGAACAGTATCATTCCTGTACCTTAAATGCAGCAGGATTAACTGCTGTAAATAGTGCAATAGGGAGTGGAACTCTTACTATTGGTTGTATGGGTTATTATGATTATAACAACTCTGCTCCATCTTTAGGAGGAGATTGGGTACAAATTTTACAATATTTTTCTGATGCTACAGGAACAACTAGAGACCCATACTTAGATATAACTTATGGAGCAGCTGCAGCAACAGATAATGCAACATTTTTTGGAACAAATTTCTAGGATTTGTATATGAAGCAAAAATGTAATATATTTAACAGTAAAATTTTAAGAGAAAAGGAGTAGTAAATGGCTAATCCATATCAGCTATCTTCAATAAGAACAAACCTTGATAGTTTAAGAAATATTCAAGGGATGGATAGACAACAAACACTTGTTGACACGTTAATGCAAAAACAAAAAATATCAGAAGATTATGAGAAAGATATTGAAGCAATACAAAAAGATGCAAGAGATAGAAGTAATAAGCATTCTGGGGTAATAGATACAGTCAACACTTTAGCTGATATTTTTGCAGACCCATTTACAAAAGCTATAATTAAAGCAGGGACTTCAGGAATATCACTTAAACAACAAAAATCAGGAGCTAAAATGCTTCAACATAAGGCACTAGATAGATATTCTAAAAATTTTATGAGTGAACAAGCTGATGAATTTAAAAAACAAGCAGATGAAGCACAATTATCAAGTGGTGATATATTAAGAGGTGCTTTTGGTGCTGGACTTACTTCATATTCTACAGATAAAGTAATGG
>VTLG01007326.1_pt1 | contig 12317 bp, 16 predicted proteins | sample 4694571 | NCBI WGS metagenome assembly VTLG01 (sample SAMN12604809, study PRJNA352737) | marine metagenome | biome: ENVO:00000447; feature: ENVO:00000209|ENVO:00000569|ENVO:01000036; material: ENVO:00002151; isolation source: viral sequences binned using virsorter ... | reverse complement strand
CTGGATATTCATTTTTAAATCGTTCTAGATCTTCTTGAGTTTTAGGAGCTTCGTAAACAGGTTGTGCGCTTTGCACTTTGTTTGCTAACTCTTGTTCTCTAAATCTAAATTCATTTAATTTAGTATCGTAATGTTTTTTAAGATCATCATATCTTTTTTTATAGTTAGGCTTTGTATAAGGTTTTACTTTCTGTGCTTTTTGTTTTTCTTGTTGGTCGCTCTCTTCCTCTTGTTTAGGTTGAGGTGCAACAAATAAACTATCAGCATTTTCAACATTACCTCGTGGCATAACATCATCCGTATGCCATGATTTATTCATATTGTACGGATTTGGTTTAGGCTCTTCTATAGTTTCATTTTTATTTTCAACTTTTGCCATTTTTTTTCTCCTTTTCGGGTTTGCGCTATCTTCAAAGTGGCTTATTACAAGAAGTTCTTCTTGATAAGGGTTTGACTTGCAAAGTAGCTAAAGGTTTCTTAACATAATAGAGGGTTACAAAATGTAAGTGGCTCTATCGGTTTATATTAACCATAAACAGTACGATATTGCGTACGAGGATTTGCACTCAGTTGTAATTTTAACATCTCACGTTTAGAAGCATCTAATACTCCTTGTTGTGGAAGTACTACATCTTCGTCTACATCCTCGGCAATAAACGCACCGCCTACAGCCATTTCTCGTCTAACAACGTCATCAGCATCCATCTCGGCTTGTTCCATCATACCTTGTAGGTTATCAGGACCAATCTGGTCTGCTGCTTTCGCTGTCATAACGAATTCTCCATCCGATAACCTTGCAGGTATCGAATCGGATACTTCAGTTCCTGGACCTTCAACAGGACCAGAACCTGAAAATTCTGAAGCCGTTTCTACAACCTGATCGAATATCATACTTAATCGATCATCTGCAGCTAACGCCTCCTCTAAATAATTTGTGTCTTCGGGGGATAATGAACTTTCAACCACATAGTCTACGAAACCTTCTTCCATTTCTTCGTCTGGAAGCATAGTTTCTGCTGGCATTTGTTCTGTTTCTCCTCTTAATGCAGGCGGTTGTTCATCTGGAAGCATAGTTTCTGCTGGCATTGCCTCTTCTTCTCCCATTAATGCAGTCATTTGTTCGTCAATTTCTCCGCCTTCTTGATATCCTACTCTTCCGCCACCCCAAGGATCTTGCGGTCTTCCAGTTGGTCCTTGACCAGGAGACCTTGGTCTTTCTATTAAGTTCTCAAAAAAATCTTCGCCTTCGTCTCTTATATATAGTACAGGTTCTCCAGTTTCTTCTATTTGTTTTAATCCTCTAATTAGATATTCTCTTTGCTCTCCAAGTTCACTAATATATTCTCTTTCAAATTGAACATTCTCTGATCCTATACCACCAAGTTCATTATCAATATCTTCAATTCTTGATCTTATGTTTATTATATCACTAGAAACTTCAGGATCTTCTTTATATGCTTGCTTTAATAACTTGTTTATTTCAGCTTTATCTGTTGTCTTCATTAATGCTACATCATAATCTAAAACTTTATTTAAAAGTTTTCTAGCTAATCTAGAAGCTATACCACCAACAGCGTAGCCTTCTCTTGTCATTAAACCGCCTTCTTTGCTTCCTTTTCTATAAACATGTGGCATTTCATCTGCTAGTGGATTTTCTCCTACGTCTTCTCCTGTTGCTTCAGCATCTGCTCTTTTTGCTTCTTGTCTTTCTTTAAAAGTCATTCCTGGATATTTTGCTTTATTTGCTTGAACCTTTCCTCCTATTAAACTAGCTATTGCTGTTGGATCTCCGCTTAATGCTCTACCCCATTTATATGCTTTTGCTGCTTTTTGTAATTTTTCTAGGTCTGCAGTCTTACCTTCTGCATATCCTATTCTTCCGCCTTCTTGTACGTTTGCTCTATATGTGTGTGGCATCTCTTCTTCTAATGGATTTTGAGCAAGATAATCACTTTCTCCAGTAGGGTCTTCTTCTTGTTTCGCTCTTAGTATAGCTCTTTCATTTTCTAATTGTTCGTTTATTTTTTCTACGTCAGATTCTAATGCTGTAGCCGCTTGAGCATTAATATTAGGAACCCCTCTACCTACGCCTGCTTGAGAAACAAGATCGCCTACACCTTGTGATGCTCCTAATACATTAGGATCTGATAAAGCTGATAGTAAACTAGTTCCAAAATTAACTATCCCTGCTTTAATATCACTTCCAACATTTTGCCAGTTTCCACTTTGTACATAAGCTGGAAAAGAGCCTTGTCCGCTTACAGGCTGTGAGGGTGCTGGAGTAGGTAATACATTCTGAACAACTGGTGAGCTTGTTGGCTGTGCGCCAGATTGAGCTGCTTGTGATTGGACTGCTTGTGTATAAGCAGTTCCATATGCTCCTGCTTGATAGTTTCTTCTTCTAAACATTTAATTTCCCTCTATACTTGATATTTCTACGTCATCCTTGAGCTGCTCTAGGCGTTCCAGCAAAATCACTTTCCCCTGGCAACGGAACATTTCCTGTTCCGATGTTGCCACCACCAGTGCCTGTAGTTCCGAGTTCTTGAGGTTGTGGAGGTGTTCCAGTAGGGCTTCCCATATTAGCTTGTTCTTGACCAGTGCCTTGAGCTTCGTTGCCAACTTCTTGTCTAGCATTTTGCATTCCTATAATTTGTGCAGCGATAGCAGCTTCTTCTGGATCATTCAAAATCTCATCAGGATCAAGATCCAAACTGTAAGCCAATTCGCCTATTAGTTTTGATATTTTAATAAATGGTGCAATCGAAGGATTCTGCGCAGTCTGTAAGAACATAGTCAATCTCTGACTCCTAACTTCTTTCTGCATTAGACTGCTTGTTCCAAGAGCATTAACCTCTAGATCACCAACAGTATCTAAGTCTTCTTCTATAAATTGCATATTCCAATGGAAATAAGATTCTCCTAAAGGCTTTAACAAAAAATCATCTATATTCTTTACGACTGTTTTAATGTTTAAGCTTGCTGCACCCATTAACATAGACATACCAGAAGCCGTTCTTGTCATACTTTGAACTCCTGTTTGTCCATGACTAAAGCTTGGTATGCCTGTTTGTTCGTCTGCAAGTTGTCTAAACCTGTCAAACATCATCATATTTTCAGGCGCAGTATTCGGAAACTTAAGTCCGTGTATGGCTTGTCCTGGCATTCCAGCTTGTCGCCTGAATATTTTGCCAGGATATATCTCCATACTTTGTCCACCCACTAAAGCAGAGTCATCTACATCAAAGACTAATGATCCTGCCAATGCTAAATTATCAACCGCCATTCTTGCATGACCATTCATAATCTGTTGCGAATCCGACATATTTTCTGGTACTCCTATACCAAAGAAACTATACGGATTCCTTTCATAAGGAAATGCATGGTAGGGAATATTAGGAGGTGTAAATGGATTTACAACTGCTCGCAATAACATTCGACCACAGGTCCATGCATTTATTTGTATTTCATCTAAGTCATCAATTGAGTCTGGAAGATCAATGCCTACTTCTCTTGCGTAGTCTGCATCCATTATTCCCCAATATTCTAAAACTTCAAATCTGTCTGTGCTGTCTGATTCAGCATTACTATTATCTTCGTTTAATTGATTTTCAAAATATTTCTCTTCATAGTTTGGTCCGCTTCTTAACGACTCTCTAATAGCATCATTATCAAAATAAGGAAGATTTCTTAATCCTCTTAGTTGACTTCTATTAAACTTATGCCTATGAATAATGAATTCACATTCGTCTATTGATGTTGCGTTTGGATCAGGATAAAAATCCCAACAACTAACAAACTCTATACGCGGAACTCTAACTTGTATTGGTTTATATTCTCTACTTTCTTCGCCTTTTTCCCAGCGATGCAAAGTTTTATTAAAACTGAAAGGTCCTTTAATAATTCCTGTTCCTAACATTGCAGACTCAAACAAAGAGTTTCTTAATTCTGCAACACCATTTGATTCTTCTAGCTGATCAAAAATTAATTGCTCCATATTTCTAGCAGCTTTTTGTGCAGGTCGAATTTCTGGAACTTCAGGTATAGGAGATATTCCATCTTCAAGAATTACTCTTCCTTCTTTATTAGTATAATTATCTTCTAAAGAACTTAAGAAATTCTGACCGTTTAAAAAAGTAGCTCCAGGCGTTAGAACTTTTCCATCACCTTCATAACCGACATCGAAGGGGTTACTTATATCAGATTCGGTGCTTGGTTCTAGCTCGACACCTTCTATTGTTTGCGGACCTTCGATATTAATAGGAGGTGTATTGATAGCTAATCGAGCATTTTCCGAGATGCCTTCTGGCAATCTAGTTTCTTTAATCGAAAGCGGAAACTGCCCAGAGCCGAATAAGACATCCACTAATTGCCCATAAGCAGCAATTGTTTTAGTCTTAGTAACTTTTATAAAAACTCTTGATTTTTCGCTTTCTCTAAAGCGTACACGTCTGCCGTATTGTCCTCTAAAGTTTTGATAAGAATTTAACCAACGGGTTTCGTCTGCTTGTCTTGCTTTTTCACAAGAAGAAAAACGAGATTTAATTAAACCAATTAGATTTTTTGATTGTTCAAATTCTAGTTTTAGATTCTTGCCTTGTTCATCTTCTACTTCTTCGTAGAGATGATCAGCATCTAAAAAAGTATTATCGTTATTGTTTTCTTGTTCTGCCATTTATCTTTTAATATCCAAATTCTGTATCTGACGGATTATATATTTTTTGTTTAAGCCTAATCATAGAATCAAACGGATCATCTAATCTTGGTCTACTCATAATCATATAGCGCAAAGCATCGTAAGCATGATCAGGAGCATTTGTATCTACATCTTCAGGATTCTTTTTAGAAAGCGGAATACTTTGTAATTCTTTTATTAAGTTTATACAAGTATTAAATATTTGCAATCTAGGTCTTCCTATTTGGTTTCTTCGTTTCAAATGCTCGTGTATTTGTACTTTACCTGCTAGTCTATTCTTATCAGCTCTTCTGAGCTTATGTCCTGCCTTCAATAAGGTTTCACCTATTGTTGGACCAGTATATCCAGTTCTAGCCCACGCAGATGTATCTAATACACCTAAAATAGACTTAACTTCACTATGCTCCATTTCAGTTACTAATTCACCGAGAGCTTCGCCTGTAAGACCCTTTCTGTATAATTCTCTATATATAATGATGGTCTTGTCTTCAGGATCTACAACTCCCCATAAACAACAGCTTTCTGAAGCATAGCCATAGTCGATTCCTTTTAATCTTTCCCAATGTATCGGGATTGCAAAAGGTGGAATAACATGGTGTTCAGTATTAAACTCTACAAACGCTGCGCCTTCTGCGATATCCCAATTACCTTCCAACAACTGTCTTCTTTGTATTGGCGGTAAAGACATCAACATTCGTTCATATTCACCGTCTTGTGCTAGATAAGGGTTATCTGTTAATCTAGCTGGTATAAACTTTCTTGTTAAACCGTCTGAACCTAAAAAGCTTTTTCCTGGTTCATTTGGTTCTATATACCTTTTTTTAACCCAGTGTCCGCCAACTCCTCCTGGATTTGCCGTACATCTTAAATATGTTTTAATCTTTGGATTTGTAGTTCTTAATCGTGATGCTAAATAATTCCAACCAAATTCTGTGGGTAAATGTGTAATCTCATCAAACCCTATCCAAGAATATGCTTGTCCTTGATAACGATATACATCTGCATCTCGTTCTAAAAATCCAAACTCTATTTTAGCTCCGCTTGGAAAATGCCAAATCTTTTCTACTTCTTTAAATCTGGCTCCTTTAAATGCTTTAGGATATATCTCACGAGCTTTATCTATTAACTCTCGCAGCTCTGGCATTGTCCTTCTTAAAATTAAAGCTCTATGTTCTTTAATGTGACAATAACGCAGAGGATCTATAAGCATTGCAAAGCTTTTACCGCCTCCTGCTGCTCCACCGTATAATACGTCTTTTTCGTCAGCAGCTAAGAATCCTGTTTGCGGACCTTCATTAGGCATAAAAGCAATACTATCGCCTGTTTCATTGATATGCTTTTGTACTAAGTCAGGAAGATCTTTTAATTCTTTTTGTGTTACAACCGTTTCATCGGCTAAACCACTAATCTTTTTTAAAGACTTTTCTGTTTTCTTTAAGTGTTGTTTCTTATTACTAAGCGTAGATTCTAACTTCGCTATTGTTTTTTTCTTTTCTCTTAAAGATTTTCTTGCAGCATATTTTGCTTTCGTAGCAGTATGAAAATTATAGTTTGACTTACTGCCTGCAGGTCTTCCAGCCTTCTTCTTAGGCTTCCCATCTTTCTTTAGTATAAAGTCTCCTTTAGAATCTGTCAAGTAAAGATTTGGATTTATTTTCCAGTCTTCTGTCATATTTTTTATCTACAAGCTTTTTTAATCCCATACGAGATAGTTTTCTATTTGTCTGAAACTCCAATAAGTGTACGCCTTCTGCGAGACTAATGAGTTTATTATGTACCATTTCTATGACTTCATTTAAAGTATTTATCTCTAATTCTATAGGTTTTAAATAGCCTTTAGTGTTTTCGTCTAATGCATAGCCGAATGGTATTGTTGAGCTTCTTTTGCGTATATATCCTTCAGGTGCTTCAATCATAGTTTTTTCTACCTCCACCAACATATAATCCAAACCAGGCTGCTCCTGCACTAACAACTACAGATACAAAAGCACTTTGTGCAGCAATTGGTTCTTCCAATAACATAAACCATTCTGTAGTTCGATAGAATGCAACACCATAAAGAGTTATCAATAATCTTGGAAATACTCTCCATTTATCGAAGCCTTCTGCTAGATTATACCAAGTAGTCTGTTCTTGGTTTATTATAATTTTTGTTTTTTCGTCTGTCATAATTTATACTTTCTTCCTCCGACTAGCTGCTTTCTTAGCTTTTTCCATTTCTTTTTTTTCGTAGTAATGCTTCGTTTTCTTTGCTGCTTCTTCATTTCTTTTATTTAATACTGTTTGATTAACTCTGACATATTTAGAAATTTGGATACAATGATCTTTCAATTTTCTCTGCTATTTCCTAGTATCCAAGTACCGTGACAATCACATTGAAACGGAGCTATAAGTTCTGTTTCTGTAGTCTCGTAGTTAAAAGTAATCTCTTCATCAATCTCTATATCTTTTATAGCTACCAAAAAAGGCGGTGTAAAATTAGGAACAATCACCTGTGTATTGGGAGTACAATGATGGTTTATGTGTCCACCCTCATAGTGTTCTAAGTGTTGCTCGCCTATTTGTATAGAAGTTCTAGTAGGATACGGGAAATAATTACCATCTAGTTCTAATACTTTCATTCCGTTTATAAAGCTTTTAGTAGTGAAAAGACCTTTCATTCCGTCTTTTATTTCTTTTATTACGAGTGTTCCATTCATGATACTATCCAATCAATAAGTCTTATTAATATTTTTTTAAAAGTTAAACGCTGATAAACTATATAATATTTATTCATAAATTAATTTTTATTACTCCAACACAGGTTGTAAGAAACAACACTACACTTAATCCAAATATTATTTTTACTGCTTTGTTCATTCGTTATACTAATAATACAATCAAATTCTTCATTAATAATAACAGTGCAAAAGAATTTAATATAATTAAAGACCTATCTTCCCATAGTGCTGCAACTACTAACCAACCTATAACCCCAATAATTGAAAAACTTAAATCATATACTACAAAACTTTCTATTCCTCTCATTGACATTCCAGTAAGAAGAAAGACACTAGCTATCCATTTAATATACCAATCAGTAGTATATTTAGGTGTAGCTGATTTAAACCATCTTTTAGAATTCTTTAATTCTTCTTGGCTTGGCATCTCTTTTAAGAAAAGCTGCTTCCACATCCGCACGTTGCTTTAACATCAGGATTATTAATTTTAAACGCTGAACTAAACGAAGACTCTTCAAAATCTATTTCTACATTTTCTAAATACTGATAACTAATAGGATCTATACATAACCTAACTCCGTCACTTGCTTTCGTAATGTGATCATCGGTTTCAACTTCATCATCGGGCTGAACTCCAAACCTATACTGAAAGCCGTTGCAGCCACCACCTTCTACAGCCAACCTGACTATCTCCCACGGTTCTACAAACTCTTTTAGTTTTTTTGTTGCGTTATCTGTTATATTTATCATTCTTTTTCTAAATCATCTAATCTCTTTTCAATATCTTTAATTACTTTTTTAAATTCTTTTTGTCTATCTGGATGTGACCACTTCTCAAGTTTTTTAATTTTAGCTTCCAATTCCCTAACCTTCATACGAATTTCAAAAGTATCTTTTACTATTTCTGTCATCATTATTTACTTGTTGGTATTTCCAGTGGTACATTATATCCTTGTATTCTTAAGCTAGTCCAAGCATCGCAATAGCTATGTTTCTCATATCCTTTGGGATAAAGAGTACAATCACATTCTTTCTCGTAATCCCATGCTTTATTCATACACATAAGAAAATAAGACATCTTTGAACTTCTTATATCATTGTCTACGATACTACATCCAGACAACATAAAGAACAATAAAGTTAAGTAACATAAAGATAATCGCATCAATATTCATATATATATATTATTTTTTTTCAGGCTCCCAACAATTCAAATTAGCAGCTACTGTTCGTCTTTCGCCTTCGCCAAAGAACGGATAGACCATATGTTGCATCCAAGAAGGAAACATCAGTTGTCTGCCAACCTTCGGTTGAAGCGTAATAGATTGTGGTGGTCTTAATCTTTCAGTATTCATAATCTCGTTACGACCATAAGTAAAAGCCAAATAACCATCGCAAGCACCAGAGGCATTATAAAGCGTATAGTTCTCTGCCTTTCCTGTTCCTGTTTCTCCTAGCTTTCCTATTTGTTCAGGTACTTTAGTCCAACAAGTTGTGCTTATTCCCATTAGGGTTTTAGTTCCGTGATCGTGTATTGGGTTGTAGTCTCCTTCAAAGCTGTGTACTGACCACAGTTCATCTATATCTACAATTCTTGTATCAAACTTAGCACCTGTAGCTTGTGTAAATGCATTGATATAAGTAGCTCCCATAGCTGTAATAAACTTGTAATAGTCTGCTAATAGCTTGTGTTTATGATCCATTAGTAGTTGTTCTCCTTGATGGATCTGACCAACAAGCGTATGTGCTAAAGTCTTTCTATCAGGATCTTCTTTGTATTCGTCTAAGTATTCGTTTAAGTCATTGATTAATTTCTCAGGCAATTGGCATTCAAGCATTACAACCGCAGGAAGATTATGAATCTGTAAACCTATATCATCAGTCTTCATTCCTCTTCTATTACCTCTGCATCTATTATAACTTCTTGTTTATCTGGCATCAAGAATATTCCACCTGTAACTTTGTGGTTAATGTCTAACCTTTCAGTCTTCGCAATGCCTACACGATCCAGTATTGTTTGCGCAGCATGGAGTTTACTGGTAGCTTGCGGAATAGGTCTATTAGCATTCATTATATCCAATAGTTTAAATGCTGCTTGCGGTGCAGATTGCGCAAGTACATCTGTTGTAAGCTCTAAAACTTCATTCTTTAAAGACTTTAATACTTGATAATGGTTACCTGAATAGCCTGCTAACTCTGCAGATTGCTTTGCATCTCCGTTTGTTGTAACCAAATAGTCCAAGAAAGACTGCTGTTTGGTCGTTAGCTCTTTCTTTCTTTTTAATGATTCTAGTAAACCAGTCATAAGATCTAGTTTACAGCTATATACCTATTTGTCAAGAAGAAAATAACTCTTGACAAAAGTAACTATTGCCTGTACAATGGGAACAGTTCCCCCCAAGGTTGAAAGCACATACAGGTGCTGGTAGTCTTTTATGTCTATTAAGCCGCAGATATCTAGTTTACAACCAAATTCCATAATAACATTTGACCACTACATATATATACCTAGAGGGTGGCTAGGTCTCCTGCCCATGGTCGGAATGGAATCTGACAGACCTGATAGACCTGAACCTCATCCTCTCTGATCTGTTGCTGTTCCAAGAACTACTTTTAGTAATAGATCTAAGCGTTTCAGCGTTGCTAAATTAAGATGCAACTTTTTGTAGTCTAATAAAACATTAGCTTGAATTTTAGATGTCAGCTTCCATTCTTCGCATAGTCAGAAGAAAACCTTGAAAGCTTGGCGTTCTTAGCAGGCTTGCCACCTTGAGAACCTACAAAGTCCAAGAATGTAACCTAAGGCTCTTATTTGACTCCAAGTTGCAATATTAATGTACCATCCAGTGAGGAACATTTTTGATTAGGAAATTCGACTTAACTTTTCATTAGACTTGCATACTCGTTGGATTTAACAGAAAGTCTAATGAAAAGTTAATACATTTTCAGCCTTGATTAAATTTTATTGCCTCCTTATACTTTTTAACGAAAAATGATTGAATCTGCATTGAAAAATATGAATCCTATTAAGTAAAAAAGGAATCGTAGGAACCGATTGATTCATAGGAACTGAATCTTTTGACTTTCTACGAGTTCAAATTTTTATTAATTTGTTCAATCATTTAAGTTAAAAAGGGAGGCAATAAAATGGCTGAAAATTTCGAAATCAAAAATGTTCCTCAAGCTACTCTGGATGGTCCAGCAACTTGGGGTCAAATAAGAGCCTTATCTTACAGACTTTGTGGATCTCAAGGTGGCAAGCCCAACTTTAGATTCGCCAAGCAGATCCAAGGTGTTTTATATAATCATGCGAAGAATGGTAGCTTTAGTTTTAAACAAGCAAATGTGATGTTTAAGAACAAAAAGTTGCCAACCAAATATCGCAACGCAATCAAAGCTTATACTAAAGACCAAAAGTAGCTAGCCTGATTGCACCTGATCAGAGAGGATGACATTAAGATTCCTCTCTGGTCTTTTCATATTCAATTCCGACAACAATCAATGGTGTTCGTTCCTCACGTTTCTTTGATTATGCACTCGACCTAGCCACCAAATTCGAGAGTCGTTTTGATACGTAGTTTAAATAGAACGAGCCTAGTCTCCAATCCTTAACTGGCGCGTAGTATTGAGGGCATTTTTAAACACTTCACAGCTTAATAACAGCTTAATAACAGCTTACTAACAGATTGTCCACAAGTTATCCACAAGCAAAAACCAAACATTTGTATTAATAGAACTTTGCAGGCTATTAGATTACGAAAATATGTTCCATTTTAAGTAAAAGGCATAGTTCTAGTACAACAATAACATACTTCTTGTAGTTTAAACTCGCCAGGTTATTAATAATACTAATCTTAAATCGCGTAAAGCCATTGCAATTTTTCGCTGACTCTGCCATACTTTTAGGGCTTTCGTGGCAGAAAACTAATCATATAAGGATAATAAGAATGGAAAACACTATTGAAAATTTAGAGACTATAAGAAAAGGCACAGAACTTCGTGTTAATAATGGCTTGGGATATTGTAAAGCATTTGCTTTAGAGAGTATTAAACAAGGCAGAGGTTTAAAGAAAACTATCCTTGTCGATTTAAGAGGTAGCGAAATTGGTTTCTTTGATGAGTTTGGTAGCATTTATGTTAGCGACATATTAGAAGTAGTTTCGGGAGGTGTATAATGCAAATACATTTATTCAAAACTTATACTATTGATCCCATGATTAACTCTTGGAATGAATGGTATCCGCATATAAGAGTGATAGGACTCTTTGCTAAAAGTCTGTTTATTATTAGGTTGATCTATTTCATTAAAGGCTATTCGTCTTTTAGTGGCGGTGGAAAGATTCTAAGATATTCTATTACAGGAGAAGAATCATGACAGCAGTTTATATCTTTGGATTTATTGCAAGTCTTGTAGGTGCTTGCTTGGTTTATATTTGGTGGGAATTATGATTGAAAACAACTATCTATTTGGTATCATAGACAATGGTGTCCTTGCTTTTTGTGCTATCAAAGGCATAGATATTGATAAGAAATTTGGTGGTATTGGATTAAATGGAGCAATATATGGATCGCTTTTTGGCAATTCAATAAGTGACTTTTTAGCAGGTGTGGGTGCATATGATTGGTTGTCCGCATTTGAAATAACAGCAGGTTGTTTAATTGTTGTGCCGTTTGTATGGATATACTACAAATTAGTATGAGCGTTGTATTAATAGACGTATACGCACACGTAAACCCATTGCAATTTTTCGTGGGTTGTGGCAAACTATATGGGCTTTCGTGGCGACAAAAAACTATTTAACTTTGGAGATAATTATGGATGAAATATATGATAAACTTAACGATGCTTTAACAAGCCAAGAAATCCATCGTCTATTTGGAGATGTAACTTACAAATACGA
>VTLG01004897.1_pt1 | contig 12317 bp, 25 predicted proteins | sample 4694571 | NCBI WGS metagenome assembly VTLG01 (sample SAMN12604809, study PRJNA352737) | marine metagenome | biome: ENVO:00000447; feature: ENVO:00000209|ENVO:00000569|ENVO:01000036; material: ENVO:00002151; isolation source: viral sequences binned using virsorter ... | reverse complement strand
AGTAAGCGTATTCCCAGTGATTGTTAAGTCTCCACCAACTATTAAATCATTATCCACATTTAAATTATCATTATCATCATTCTTAATGTTTCCTGCTAATACTAAATCGCCTTCAATCTTAACATCCTTGTCTGCTAACAATAATCCAGTAATATCCTCGCCAATTTTAACTGGCTTATGATGAGAATCTAATTTGTCATCTATTTTAAGATGTCTATCAAGGTTCTCTGTTGTGTTGTTACTTCTTGTTCTGCCTAACGAATATGCCACTAATCAGTTCCCTCATAATTTTTCATGTGTGAAAATTGATCTACAAATGTTTTTGTTTCCAAATCCTCTAACCTCTTATGTATTTTGTTTAACTGTCTTCTATCAAAAAGTGGGGGATGGGAATCCTTTTCCAACCTATCAAGTCTTTTAAAGACTCCAATCACCCATTCTTCTACTTGAATTAAGGGAAATAATTTCCTTTTAATCCATTTAATTATCACTCCTGAGACCCTTTATGAATCCTCTGACCATAGAGCCAAAGACATTATCGAATAAATCAATAAACCAAGGTTCTATTGTCTTATTCCAAACCTTCTTAGTCACGCTCCATTTCCCTAAACCTAGAGTCATGATTTTTCCCATACTTTCAAATGTTGTCTCTACTACTGAGCAAATGCTCTCATTTGGCACTTTCTTTAGTACCCATAGTACCATGGCAGATACTCCACCACCCACTATCATTGTTGAATTAGTTGTTACTGCTCCTAAAATTGAATCAAACATAGTTTCTCCTTTTAGTAATTATTTTCTTTACGCATAAACTTCTCTTTTAATCCATTTCCACTCATGGATGAGAGAATTTCTACTATCGCTCTATAACTAGCCTTGATGTCTCTTTGTTCGAGCTGATTTACTTTACTTTGGTCAATTAATTTGACTATTATACTTTCAACTCTTGTAAAAGACTCTCTTAGCTCTGTCTGAAGCTCATTTTGAATAAAACTATTCTGTCTATTTACATACCAACCCAGGGCAAATACCATCATTACTGGAAGCCCAAAGGTTTCTAATATGTTTATAAAATCCATCTAGTTTTCAATAAAAAGGGTTTCTATTCTTTTAAACCCCTCATCTATTTTGGCTTCTATCTTGCCTATATCCACTTTGTTTTGATTTACTTCTTTTACTATTGCTTTAATGGACTGTCCATTCTCTGTGGCATCATCTTCTACAGATTCTATCCTATGAGATGTAGAACCTTGAGTAAATATTATAGTGCCTCCAATAGTAACTATAGTTATAAGTGTTCCTAAAGAAATCTTCTTATCAATCATAAAACCTCGCTATTTGTGTGCTTGTTGAAGTCCAATATTTAGACGACAACTTCAAATATTGTTTTCTTTCTTTTTCTTTTTTCTGACGACTTTGCATTGTATGCCTCCAATGATTTATCTATGTCATATCCTTGTTCTTTAACATTTTGCAAATCAACCTTTATTCCATCTCTATTACCATTATCGTAAAATATGTAGCAATTCTGACTAGCTCTGCCATTAAGGTTTAATGCTTTCTCTGAGTAATCGTTAGCACCAACCATCGAAGAACTTCTACCAAAATTATCTCCTACCCTTGCGCTGTGTATATGACCAAATATTACATAGTCTATCTTTATTCCTTTTAAGGAGTATCTTCCAGCGATTTGGTTTACTGTGGTGTCTAGCTTTCCTTTTAATGAGCCATGCCCATGAAGCATTAATAAATTTTGTCCTGCGACATTTATTACTAATTCTGACGGATCTCCATGTATAAATTTAATACTTTTATCTCTAAATAAATACCTTAAACATTGGAAAATTGTATAATCATAGTTGTCTGTAGCAACAACGCTACTCCATCCTATTTCTTTGTTGGCTCTGCCTTCATTTCCAACCACTGATGCTACCGTCACATTAAAATCTTGATTTAAGTCTATAATAGCCTGCTGTAGGATGTCCACTCCAAGAAATGTAGCCTTAGCTCTGTTCGTAGCTTGATTTAAAAGCTCATCTAATCTCCTGTCGCTGTTCATAAGGTCACCTGTCAACGCCACTACCACATTACTCACATCCGATGTCTTAAAATAGGTTCTAGCCTTATCAACAAAATGTCTAGTTCGTGCAGAAGCTACCCTGAAATCATATCTATTGTTTTCTAATTCTACCAACTCATTGAAATGGACATCAGAGAACTGAATCACCCCTACAGCTTTATTATTTACATCAAAACTATTTAATGTTTTATGCAAATCGTTATTTTCAAAAAGCGTTATTAATTCTTTGCTGTATTCTTCTACAGCGTTTTCTATCCTAGCGTGTTCACGAAAGGATTTATTAAATATACGATTCTTGTCCTGGGCTTTCTGTTTCTGCTTAGATAGTCTTACATTCTCTTGTACTATTTCTAGGTCAGCATCCACGATTGGAAATACTGTTTTAGATATGCAGGATTTACACCCATATCGTTGCCTCTTATACTCATCAAAACCTTGCTTGGTTAATCCGATTCTATAGCAACTTGGACAAACTAACTTCTTAGGGTCTACCATTCACCCCCTTTGGCTTTGTGTTATTGCGACTTTATAATGTCACTTAACTCTTTAGCCCTATTAGGACTATCTGACCTTGCCCATTTAGAATCGAGCATCTCCTCACCAGCCAACAAAAAGTTATCATCTTTTATGTATTGTATTGTTTTTTTAAATTTTTTAACGCCAGAGAATCCTATTTGGAAAATCATATTGACTAGAACATCTTGAACTGTCTCTGATTTATCAAAGAACCATGAGTCCCAATCGTCATCTCCTTCTATCCTGGCTAATAAACCTCGAATCTTTTTGTCGAGGATCAGGTCTGCAATCTCTTTATCCATAAATAAATCTTTTATTGCAAACCCATAACCAATGGTATCATAACCATTGGTGCATTTATATACACGAGGTTCATAACCTTCGTGCTTTGCTATCATTTCCTTGAGATTATTTAAATCTCTCATTTTTTTTTACCCCAGTCAATTTTATCGTAGTTCTTTTTATACTGCTCATCAATTAATCCTACCCTAAGCCAGTCCCCTTTACCGTTCCTGTTTAAGTCGCCCTTCTTTCTTATCACTCTATATTGACCAGTAGTAGAGTTTGCGTGTGGGTTGGCAGCCACTCTATTTTCTCTTCTTTGTAGCTTTTTTAGGCTTAGAATATGGGGAGTAATCTTTTCTGCTTTTTACTCTTTCCCATAAACCTGATTCGAGTAAATTTTTAGCTTCTTTTGTGTCGGAATCTTTTAGTACAGCTATATTCCCACCGATGTTTTTTAAGTATATCATAAATTCTCCATTTAAATAAAGGGGGTAGTTTCCCACCCCCTTTAGTATTGTCAACTTACTGATTATGAAGCATTAATGAAATTAAGTCCCATTAAGTTTGTTGCGCTATCTAGTAGCTTAGCTCCATATATCATATCTGCAATCACTTTAGTACCAAGGTAATCAACATCATACTGTGATTGTAGTCTCACATCTTGAGATGCAGCAAAGGCACAAGCCTCTGGTACATATACAGCACCACTTCTAACTGTCCCAGAAGTTCCTATAGCCTGTGAGAAAAATACATTCATGCCATATATAAGTCCTACAGCACCAGTAGAAACATGACTTCCAGCAGCAGCATTTGTCCCTGAAGGGATTGCATCTTGTCTTACAAAGTAAGAGCCAATACCTGCTGTTGGGTTTAATATGTCTGCAAGTAGCAAGTGATTAACTGCCATTGAACATCTGTTTGGGTCAATGTCTAGATTATATAGGGTCGCTAAAACAGTTTCTAGGTCAGCAGTTGCCAAAGCATCGTCTGCTGCTAGAGTGTGTGTTGTTGTAAAGCCATCTAGCTCTGCCCATAAATCTGTTTCAACTTTTCTAGCTAAAGATTCACCGAACATCTTTGCATACTTGCTAACTAATTCATATTGAGCTTGAATTGTTGCAATGTCCTCAAATATCTCAGCTTGATAAATATGAGATGTTATTGGAAGATTTACTGCTGTTACATCGTGAGGCTGAGGTGTAGACCCTTTATTGGTATCCCAAACCACAGCAGTTGAAGCACTTTTAGCTTGTGCTGTCTGCATTAGAATTGCAGGGATGTTTATAGAGTCACCCTTGCCCTTAACTAAAGCACTATAGTCGCTAACAGAACCTCTTAGTTTATTTGTTTGCATAAAAAAGCTGTAGATTGCATCAGACCATAAATCTGGTATAAATCCAGCCAGCGAGGTAGTATCCAGCAAGTCACCAGCTCCCATAAGATGATTACCTGCGTAACCATTCTGAGCATAGCCTTGCAGTTTATTTAATAAATGTGTCATTTTTTTCTCCTTCCCTTAAAAAGGGAGTATTAATTTTTATTTATTCTTCCTTTGGCTTGATTAACCACATCACCCCAATTATTCCTTAAATCCTCATCAGACATTTTAGTCCAATCTTTTGGGAGTTCTTTATATCCTCTAGGATTTCCAGCAACTTCAGGAGCGTTAGGCTTAGAAGAAGTAAGTTTGCCAGTTACATATTCGAGAGTATCAAGATCAAGTCCTGCTAATCTTTCTCTCTCTTCTTCAGGAGCTGATTCTAATAAAGTGTTTCTGCGATTTTCTTCATACTTGTTCCACTTCTGTGCAGTCTCAGTCAAACTTTCATTATCAGAAGACACTTTTTCATAAAGTGCTTTAAAATCTTCTTTTTCTTTAAGTTTAGCTTCTTCTGCGCTAGCAAGTTTCTTTTCAAGTTTTACTAATCGTTCTTCAGCTTCCTGCGCCCTTATTCTGTACTTCTTATTTTCATAAGCAAGTGGACTTTCAGTATCAGGCGAATCTACCTCAGTCCCTGTTGAAACTTCCTCACTGACTGTGGCGTTGGTTTCGGTATTATCAGACATTGTTATGTCCTCCATATATAGTGTTTTTTTTAATTCAAAATACAATATCTTGTATTTATCCTATTGCGTAACTTATATTACATTGGGTTATAAATGCAAACATTTAATGATAATCTAGCAAATTTTAAGAATAAATGGTTTGACTTTATGGATTACAAACCTCATAATGGTCAAATCAAGCTGCATTTCCCTACTAAGGAGAAATCAAGGTTTTTTGTCATGGTTTGTGGTCGTAGGTTTGGTAAGTCTACAGCAGCAGCTATGGAAGCGACTTATTATGCTTCCCAGCCAGATAAAAGAATATGGCTCGTTGGGCTTTCCTATGACAAGGCAGACATTATGTTTCGAGAAGTTTGGAAGCGAATGGTAATCGGTAAGGCAAATGATATTGAAAAAGCCTCAGAGAAAGAACGATACATACGCTTCAAATGGGGTAGCGTTGTAGAAGCTAAGTCAGCAGATAACCCAGATTCTTTAGTGGGGGCTGGTCTTGATCTACTTGTTATCGATGAGGCTGCTAAAGTAAAGAGAAAAATATGGGAAATGTATCTTTCTCCGACCTTAGCCGATAAGAAAGACAGTAAATGTGTTTTTATTACTACCCCACAAGGATTCAACTGGATTTACGATTTGTTTTTACTGGGTAAGTCCGATGAATTATGGGAATCGCATCAAGCTCCGTCTTGGGAGAATCAATATGCGTTTCCTGATGGATTAGATGATGCTTTTCTCATAGAGAGAAAGAGAAATATGTCAAAGGAAATGTTTGAACAGGAATTTGGCAGCGCATTTACTTCATTTGAAGGCAAGGTATATCCGTTTGATAGAAATAAAGATGTTGGTGATTATCCTTATAATTCTAACTTTCCAACTTATTGCTCTATTGACTTTGGATATAGGATGCCAGCAGTAGGGTGGTTTCAAATACATAGAATAGAAGGAGAGTGGCATATAAATGTTATTGATGAAATTATACACGAGAAAAATATTAAAACGGATGAACTTATCAATAAGATAAAAGCAAAGAATTATCCAGTTAGAGCTTATTATGGAGATCCAGCAGGGATGCAAGCTCAGGGACAATCTGGATTGGGAGATATAGAAATATTTAGACGAAACGGAATTAATGTTAGATCAATCAGAGATAAAACTTCAAGAAATATTGCTTCAGGGATTAGCCACATTAGAGGATATATTGAGAACGCCAACAGCAATCGCTATTTGCATTTGGATCATAAATGTAAGGGATTGGCTGAAGATTTGGAAAACTATCGTTATCCAGAAGCTGTTGAGAACAAAGACTTAAAACCTGACCCAATGAAAGATGGTAGGCATGACCATGGTTGTGATATGCTTAGGTACTTTTTTATAAATCAATTTCCAATTAAACGAAACAAATTAATCATGAGGACTAGATAATGACTACAGTAGAACAAATTATAGCAGATTCGATAAAGGAATTTAAACTACATCAAGCCCAATCTCGAAGGAAAGAGATTTATAAGCTTATAGACTATTACTCAGGGACTGAGACTAAAAAATATATACAAGGCTACTTTGATGCTGATGCTTTTAGGGAAATCCCTGTATATAGTGCCAATTTTACCAAGCGATTTATTAATAAGATGTCAAGAATTTATAATGTTGGGGCAAATAGAAATGTAAATCCCTCTTATGACAATCTTACTGTCAAGAAAGATGCACGAATGAAACACATTGAAAAAATGACTAGACTTATTGGAACTGTAGCCACTCAGGTTATTTATAGAGATGATTTAGAGACTCCTTGCTTTGATTATCGACCAGTCTATTATTTTGATGTACACATGGAAGACAATCCTTTTGTCCCAACTGCAATTACCTATCCTATCCTGCATAATGTAAATGAAATCTATGATACAAGAAAATTAGAGTATGCTTACTGGGATAGTAATGTATATGCTCATTATGATGAAGGTGGAAACATAATATCAGAATATGAGCATGGATATGGAGTTATTCCTTTCGTATTTACTCACAGAGAAAATCAAATAGACTCATTCTTTGTTGAGGGAGCTTGTGATATTGTAGATTGTAATGAACAAGTCAATATAACCATGACTGAGCTTCAATTAGGGCTTCGTTTTCAAATGTTTGGGCAGCCATTTGTAACTGGAGTCTATAGTGACAAGGGAATGAAAAGAACAGGCTCAGATTCAATACTTGACCTACCAGAAGGCGCAACTTTCGGCATAGCTTCTCCTGGTGGCAATATTCAGTCTGTAATAGAGAGTGTTAAATTCCAGGTAGACCTCGTAGCCCAGAATAATCACCTATATGTCCAGTTTGCTCAGGATGGTGGCGAAGTTCCTTCAGGCATAGCCTTAAAAATTAAAGATTTAGAGAGATTTGAAGATTATCAAGACGATATAGAGCTTTGGAGAATGTATGAGCATGAATTATACAATGTTGAGAAGGCAATTGCTTCTTATAATGGCGTTTCTCTTCCAAATGAATTAAAGCTTGATTTTATTGAGCCTGAGTATCCTAAGTCTGTTCAAGATCAAATATCAATAGAAAACCACGCACTTGAGAACAATCTTGTGACTCAACCACAGTTACTTCAAAAATATAATAAGGATTTAACTATAGAGGAGGCAGCAGAAATTGTCAGAGCAAACAAACAAGAAAACGAGCAACAATCAATCTTTGAGAGAATTCGTCAGCAAAATCAAAGACCTGCATAAATTTGATATTGACATTGATGGAGATATTTCCGAAATTATAGCAGACCCTAAAACTTGGGGTGAGTCTATAGCAAACAAAATTCTGCTTGAAAATGTTAATAGAATCATGAAATCTCGCAAACTAGGAGAAGAATTTGGCAAGAAATTATTATAAGGTAAGTTTTAAGTCAAATTTTAGTTTTGGGAAACTATCTTCTAAGCTGTTTGAGATTTTAGAAGATTCTAATTCAGAGATTACTGACTCTATCGCAAGAAACACTAAAAAGAACATTCTAACTGCAACAACTCGACAATTATCCAATAATACTCTTGATATTAGAAGGAGGGGACTAAGTACATTTCCTGGTCACAATCCAAGCCCAACTAATGAAACTAGACCATTGTTATACTCTAAAAGACTTTTTGACTCTATAAAAGGGACAAAAGATGGTCTTGAAATGATGGATTATGGGTTAGTTCATCAAGAGGGGTTTACTACTAAAGAGGGTTTTAGTGTCCCACCAAGAGAATTTATCGCAGCTTTGTCTGACGACAAAAAAGCGCTTGAAAATGTTGAGAGCAGAATTATTAATAGAATAGAAAAGGCAATGAAGAAATAATGCCTGAAGAATACGAGAACCTAGAGGAGTTTTTAGATGCCGAAGAAATCGAACAACAAGACGAAGACACGCTGCTGTGGGTCGCACTCGGACTCGCTTACGGAATTGATGTACTTGCTACAAGAATTGAACGAGAGATTGCTATTTTGCGAGGAAGTGGCGTTGGAGATGCAGCAATTGTCCAAATCTTATCGGATGACCTCAGGGCAGGAGGAAGAATCTTTGGAGAATTTCGCAATACAATTAAACGAGGAATTGTGGGAGGAATTATGCAAGGCTTTAGAATCGGACAAGATAATGTTTATGGGGATAGCGTAATGATGCGATGGGTATCTGTAGGATCTCCTAGAATATGTGATGATTGTTCCTCAAGGGTTGGTGAAATCGATACTTGGGAGAATTGGCAAGCCCTAGGACTACCAGCGAGTGGATTTTCGGTCTGTAAGGAAAATTGTTACTGCCAGCTTATACCAGAAGACATCCCTATTGACGATAAAGTTATAATTCAAGGCGTTGGTGGGGTGGAATCTACTAGATAACTACTTAAATTCTATCTTAATAGCATCACTTTCTAACTTTTTTACCCTCTTTTCAAGCTTTTTTATCCTCTTATCTGCATCATTTGGCTTTTCCACATAATCCAGAACCTTATCTAACTTAAACTGCTTTGTTATCAGCTTTATTACTTGCTTTAGTATCAGTTGTTGTATCATTTTTTGCCTTTTTTTTCATTTCTTCGTTTAAATCAATCAAATGCTTCTGGAAATCAACTCCATCACCCTTATATTCCACATAAGCACCTAATAACCTATGAATTTGGCTCATTTGAGTTGTTAACATCTGTATTTGTTGATCTCTTTCTTTATTCGTTGGCTTTTGCATCTCTTTTTTCCTTTTTTAGTAATTTCTGTTTACGCTTCCAGAGCTTAATAGCTTCCCTGCGCTTTTTCTTGTCCATCTTCCTCTTTTTTGCTTTTCTATTGGGCATATTCTACCATAATGGCTGATTTCTCTTCTTCCATAGCTCTTTTTGCTTCTTATTGTTGCAAAACTTGCATCTAGTAGATGTGGTATAATAATCCTCTAGTTTTCTGACCTTATTACAGCCATAACACAGCTTTCCACCATCTTTAAATCGCTCTTGATGCTTAATAGTCCCTATTTGGTGTCTTCCACCTTTAAATTTATCTATTTTTGGCATTATCCCAATACTTCCTTCTGTAATGTGCTTTTATAAAGTTATCTTTCTTCCTTTTTGGTCTTAAAACCCTACCACCATCTCTAGTCTTAACAAAATCTTCGTCAGTCCATACGCATATCAAATGAATAGCCTCTCCTAGCGTGTTTGGGTTATTGCAATTATGAATCTCCTCCACTGGTTGGAATAAAAGCAAGCCTATAAGGTAATACTTCAAGACTTATTCCTTAATTCCCTCTCAGCAGCCCTTACAACCTCTACCCACTCTTTCTTTTGAGCTTTTGTTGGTCTTCCAGCAGGTAATGGCTCAATTCCTACAGCTTTAGCCCTCTGCTTCCACCTGTGCATCTTATTTCTCGCCATTCTACGCTTGGAATTCTGCGCTACCCTCTTAATTGTCTTAAATTCTGACTTAACCCTCTTGCTCTGATCCTCAACTTTGCGCTCAGGCAACACTATCTCTTGTGTTTCTTCTATATCCTCTACAATATTTTGTACCTCTGCATCCATATACTCAACTTCAGTCTTCTCTGCCTTTAAATACTTCTCAAAAGGACTATCTATCGTGACATTTATATTCTTAACAAGCTTGCCACTATGCTCAAGCACTAATCTGCCTGCCTGGACATTGCCAGCCTTGGCTTCCCTAATCATAGAGCTTAATACAGCAGGTATTTCAGCGCCAAACTCTACCATGTATATCTGGTATACCATATCTACAAAGTTTGGGTCTCTACGCCAAGCAAGGACTGTTTGTTCGTGGACTTTAAGCTTGGATGCTATCTGCTTAACGCTGGTTTCAGGGTCTAAAGCCATCATCTCTGCTGCCTTATGCCTTTCATTAATTTTTTGTATCTTTCCCATAGGGGTAAATATATACATTTATTGACATTATTATCAATTATTTTTTTGTAGGAGCGATATTGGCATTAATGTTTGTAATTTTTGTGGAGGAGTATCTGTTAAAGGAAGTAAGATTCTATACGCTTACACCCATTAATCTATTTCCGATAAGGTCTATTATGTAAAGTAATTTTAAAGGGCTTTCTCTTCGGTATAGTTAAAGTAATACTTTAAATATAGCTAAATTTAGTGCTTTCATATACAAGATATAGTGGTGTCTAATTGCATTGATATTGTTAATGCAAAGGGGAGAGACATCCAAGCCCATAATCCAACCTAATTACTAATTGAGAATGATTCTCAATATAACATTGTATTAATATAATGTTACATATAGCTAAATATTAAGACTACAAAAAAGTAAATAAAATACTTGCATATTAAATATTAATGTATTAACTTTAAGTAGTTAACAAACAAAGGAATTAAATACAATGAAAACAGACTTGGAAAAAAGAATAAATAAGTTAAGGATAGCAAGAAATAAGGCTATAGAACTTTCTGAATATATTGATAATAATGAACTTGAATTGCTACAAAGTGAAAATTCTATAGACTTAGATAGTGCTATTCATTATGATGTATTTAAAACTATAGATAAAGAATATAACAGACTATTAAGAAAGCAAGAATCTATAGACGCAAACAACCTATTAAAATAAAGGAATTAATAACAATGAATAAACAAGAAAGAAAGCAATTTTTACTAGATAATTGGAGATTTAAAACTCTTAATTTTAAATGGTCAAATATTGGAGTATGTCGCATATATGATAAAAGAAGTAATAAAACAAACTTCTTTGCTGGTGGCTATGGCTACGATAAAAAAGGAACTTGTTTAGCTGAATTTATGAATCATTATTTTAATGATGAATTAAAAAAACTTGATTCTTCTAAATTCTACGGATTAACACATTACAATAAAAAAACAAATAAACGCATAAAAAAAGCCACTATAAATACTACCAGTTATTTAAATGGTGGCTGTGGGTTTGAATCAATGACTACAGTATTAGAAAAAATAGGGTTTAAATTAGAGTTTATTTTAGAATCTAATAATAATATAGTTTATCAATTAAAATCTAAATAAAGGAATAAAAAATGAACTTAGTATTTAAATATACCTATATAGAAAAATACCTAAAAAACGGCTATTTACTAAAGAATAGGTCTTATATAAATTATGAACATTATAACAAAGTAAAACAAGCGAGAGAGGAAGGTAAATAAAATGACAAATATACCAGATGAACAAAAAAGAAAAATTTATAAAAAAGCATTTGGAAAAGAATATGATAATAAAAACAGAAAGCAACTTCCATTACCTTTAAACATTGCTTTTCAAGTAGCTAATTATAAATTAAAAAAAGAAAATATAAAGGAAGGTAAATAAAATGAATATAAATAATCATTTAAAAGAAATAAATAAACTAATTAAATATGGCGAAAAGCTTGGAGAATGGGAATACAGAGTCCCAAAAATTAAAAAACATTTAAAGCAAATAGAAGAAATAATAAGATAAAGGGGTTTAAAATGACTGGATTTATATTTTTAATAGTATTTGTAGTATGGTTATATCTACTACTTTTTAGTGACTGGAATCCATTACAATAATTAAATAAATAAGGAATTATATTTTATGAATGATTACCTATCAATTATAATTTCATACCTAATTTTGAGTATTACCATTATAATAATAAGTAGAGTTTGTATTTTGATCTTAACAGGAATTTAAAGGAAAGGAGTTATAAACTATGAGTGATATTTGTGCATATTGCAAAGAAAAAGAAGAGATATATATTGAACTTATAGAAAATGAACCATGTTGCAAAGATTGTTATGATGATTTATATCTAGAACATCAAGAACTGACAAGAACAGATAAGTAATTATATTATAAACTAGAGTTCCATTTTAAAAAAAAGGAGTTATAAATGAG
>VTLG01003134.1_pt1 | contig 12317 bp, 20 predicted proteins | sample 4694571 | NCBI WGS metagenome assembly VTLG01 (sample SAMN12604809, study PRJNA352737) | marine metagenome | biome: ENVO:00000447; feature: ENVO:00000209|ENVO:00000569|ENVO:01000036; material: ENVO:00002151; isolation source: viral sequences binned using virsorter ... | reverse complement strand
ATAAGGAGAAAATATGACGGTAGAGGAATTGAAGGATGTTATTGTGTATTTACAAGGCAGAATAGAAGAATTAGAATCAAAGAAAATGTGTGAATGTGCAGAAGAACTTCCCGAAGGACCAACTGAACCTACCGTAACTTATAAAGCAACTCCAAGAGAAGTATTTGTAACTAATTATGATGAAGATGAGGAGTGTATCTCTTGTTCAGCCTAGCTCTTCTTCCTCATACTCTCGACGGTCATAGGAAATATCAAAAAAATCACAAAGGTCCTTCTCTATTTTCTCGTATTTATTATCTTTTGGCTCAAAATCCTCTAATAACTTATTTAAAATAACGTATAAGACTGCTCTGGCGCCGTTAAGATCGGTACCATCTAAAACTTTTCCTTCTTGTGTTTTGTAATTAAATACAATTTCATCAGAATAATATTTAATACGATTAGCGACATGAACTGACATTTCTTTCATTGCGTCTTTAAACTCTCGTTTTTGCATGTTCTCTCCTATCTTGACTCCATTGTTGTACTCTACCACGCCAATAATCTTTTTCTTTACGGTCTAATTGTTCCCATCTGGCACGTCTAAAGCCATCTTTATCAAATCTATAACGTAAATTTTTTGCTTGTTTATCGTATTTTGTCTCTTCAGACATCAACACCTTTCATTGGATTTTCCATAGTGAAATGCACATTAAATGCCATAGAACGTCTTTCTCCTTCACTACGAAAAGGATAAACTTGATGTGTTAACCAACTAGGAAAAATATAAAAGTCTCCTACTTCCGGTTTAACTAAAAAACTATGTCTTGCAAAATGATTTGGAATAGACCCAATAAACTCAAGACAGCCAGCCGTTGGATGATGATCCTCTTTTTTGTATTCTTCATCGAATTTGGGAGGAATCTTGAGAAAACAAACACCCGATAGATTGGAATCATGTATATGAATCGGGTTGAAATCACCCGCAAACTGACTGACTGTCCAAACACGGAACGCGATCTTTGTACCTTCGGGGAGATATTCAGGTAACACACGCTTCGTGTATTCCTGCGCTATGGTCGCAAGGAATTCTGGTAAACCTTTTATTTCCATGTGATTTATACTTATTTCTTTTTTAACATTACCGGCAAGATTGTGGCTCCAGTCTCTTTCTTTACTTTTCTCTTCATCATTTAATATATCATCTGATTGTTTGTTTAAAGCATCTATATAAATTTGAGGTAGTTTAGTTTTAAGCACACTTGGTCCAAAAGGTTGGTATATATCAAATGCTATTTGTTCTTCAGCCATCAAAATTCTCCGGGTTTTTAAATTCTTTTTCGTGTTGTTCCCACAAACGACGACCTTGACCGTAAGAATATTCCCATTCAGCCACGGTAAATTCTTTTGTAGTGCCGTCTGTATAGGACACAATCACTTTATCTTTTACTTTTCTTACTGCACTAACTATTAGTTGCTTCGTCATTTGTTTTCGCGATCTGTTCTGCAAAGTAAATTGCTTTTATATCTTTAATAGCATCACTGACGTGTACTTTTTCTAATATAATATTTTTTAACTCTTCAATGTGATCCGCGTGATCAAAATCTTTACTCGTAATGTAAGCCGGTGCATTTGTTAAAAGCACTTCTTTAGCCTCAAGTTCGGACAATTCTCCGTTTAGTTTATGCAAAACTGCTGTGTATAATGCTGCTTTGATTTTTCTATCGTTGCTGTCTGACATGATTATCTTCTCCGTTTTTTAATGTAGGTCTATCTTCTTCTTTATCAATTAAGTAACGTATAAAGGAAGCCATGGACATATAGTTTTTTTCTGCTATGGGCTTGGCTCGTTTGTACGTATCTATACTGATCGCGACAGATTTATACTTTTTAATGTCGGTCATCTCTTTCTCCTATATATGTAGTATGTTTATTCATACATGCCCATATATATGGGATTTTGACTAATTGTCAAGGATTTAGTTTAAGTTCTATTCCCACAACCACACCCGAATTACCGTTTGTTTCATAAGAAGGTGCTACAAAAAAACCATCTTTTTCTATTCTAAACATTGGCGCGGGGTCCATGCCACTATATCCAGTAACTAAGCCGTATTCTACATTAAACCTAGAAACTTTATTTTTTTTGCCAAGGTACACGCTAGTTGTTTCTTCACTATTATAATAAATACCACCTATATAGTTGTCTACAGTGCAACGTGCGTGAGGATGCACATTATTATAGTCATTTTCTAATCCAATATGCATACTAAATGCAACAAATAAAGCTAAACAACCATTCACGTTTTTTTATTATTTTTATAATGTTCCCAAATTTCCTTTGATCTAAATATTTGAGGATATCTTTCAAACAAACCAATTGTAACAGCAAGTAACTTTTTAGTATATTCTGGATCTACAGCATAATTTTCTAGTGTTTGAATTAAATCAAATACATTTACGTTATTATCTAACATTTGTTTCATACGAAGGTCTCTATATTCTTCAAAAGCACTAGATGTGTTAAGTAATTCAATATAATCAGAAACACTCTCACACTTATTACCATATACTTTTAATATTATATCACTATTCAATGATTTTATATGTGGTTCTGTTTTATCTGTTTGTATCATACCATAAAAATTATTTGCTTCTTTTGCAAATCTAGAACGACCCCAATCAGATTCAAGTATGGCTTGTGCTACACTTATAGCAACAACCACCCTTTCATTAGGAGGAACAAAAGCATTATTTACCACTGTACACTCTGCTATACCTTTAACAAAATCGTCTCTTGGGTTTATGCTGTAATTAAAATCAAATCCATTTATTAATGGATTACACAAGACAAACAATGTTGCGCATAACTCTTTAAACATCTTCGTCCTTATCTATAAATTCGTACTCAACCTTTAATTTTACCTGTTCTGGTGTCCGTTGTCGACATATTCTTGTACCGGGTTTCCAAGATTTACGGTATGACGTTGTTTTTACGTCTATTTTTCTTACTTCACCCGTCTCTTGATGCACTAAAACTAAATCAATTGGTCCTGTTCCCGATACATTTTTAAATACCATGTATCCTTCTTTTAAAAATTTTATAACAGCTCTAAATTCGTTTACATCGCCTGTTACTTTTTTTTGATCTCGCCCCATGAAGGTCCTATCTCTGCATCAACTTTAAGTGGAACTTTTAAGTCAACTGTGTTTTCCATAATCTCCTTGATCCGTGTTGCGTGTTCCTTGCTCTCAATAGAACAGTTTAATTCATCATGCACTTGTATATGTGCAACAATACCCTCTTCATACAGATCAACCATTGCTTTTTTTGTCATGTCAGCAGAAGATCCTTGTATCAATCTATTAAGTGCCTTGTATGTAAAAGCACGTTTTAAGTCACGTCCATATTCTCTCTCTGCTTCAGCTAAAGGTAAGGACTTATGTATACCAAATGCTCTTGGCTCCCATCGATCAAAACGACATTTACGCCCAAGCAGTGTGCGTAAGAAACCAACATTATCAGCTTTACGCATCGCCTGTTCTGTTAGCTGTTTAACAAACGGAACGTTAGCGTGAAACTTAGCAAATAGATCTTCCGTTTCTTCTTTATCTAAACCAAGTTCACTGGCTAATTTACCTTTACCCATACCGTACATCATACCAAGATTAATTGTCTTAGCAGTTCTACGGTCTATGCCGGCCATATCGGCGACAGCTTGATGAAAGTCGGGATCTTTAGTCTTGTAAGACTCAATGACCTCGTCGGCGCCTTTCAAGCCACCGCCGGTAAGCGCGGCGAAGTGCACAAGAACGCGTGGTTCTTGCTGAGAGTAGTCGAAACTACCCCACTTGCAACCTTCGTCTGGGACGAAGACTGATCGTATCAACGGCCCGATGTCTTTGTTTCGTGCCGGAATCTGTTGTAAATTTGGATTGTTGTATGAGAACCTACCTGTTGCAGTTCCTGCTAAACCGCTCTCACTTCTCATTTGGTTTATGTTTGCGTGTATTCTACCTTCATGTTGATGTCTAAATATTGTATCAATAAATGTAGCCCTAGCTTTATTTGTTTCTCTCGCATGAACAATTTGTTTTGCCAATGGATGTTTATGTGTAACTAAAAAGTTTTTATCAAACTTTGGTTGTTTTGTTTTATCTGTTCTTTCATAAGGAATATTAAATTTATCAAATGCTTTTGCTACACTGACAGCAGACCACACTTCAACACTAACACCTGTATCTTTTTTAATTTGTTGTAATGTATCTTTTTCTTCTTTAATTAAATTTCTTTCTATCTTCTTTGCCTTATCTAAATCAACGCGAACACCATTCCACGTCATGTCTAATAAACAAGGAAACAACTTTGTTTCTAAATCAAATATAGCTGTTAATTCTTGTTTTATAAGTTCTGGTTTAAATCGTTGCCATAAGCGAAGAGTAAGATCAGCATCTTGTTCTGCGTAAGGACCAACATGCATAGCGGGTAATTTATACATTTCTGATTTAGCATCAACACCCCACTCTCTTGCGGCTTCATACAAACCGGCTTCTGATTTTGTTTCTTGTAAATAATCTTTACCTAAAACATTTAATGTATATTGATATCTGTTCTCATCAATTAAAGGAGCGGCAATCAATGTGTCAACTATACGTCCTTTAACTTCTAAACCCCATCGTCGTAACCATCCAACATCGTAAGCGGCATTATGAAAAATTTTATCGCAAGGTAAATCTAAAACTTTTTTTAATTGTCTTTTAATTATTGCTTCATCAAAATTACCACCGCCATTCTCATGCCTTAATGGAAAGTAACCTTTCCAACCTTCAACAGCTATAGCTACACCTAATACGTGTCCTTCTCCTCTTGCCCAACCCGGTCCGAGTTCTTTTATATTTGGATCACATGTCTCTAAGTCAATTGCAATTTCTTTCGCTTCAGTAAGATTTGGAACTCTTTCTGGTGGTGTCCATTCAGTCGGAGGTTGAAACAGAGGTAATTGTTGTGCCATCTTTTTTCCTATCATTTATTTCACCTGCTATCGCCGCATATCCCGCCATGTCTATGTAACAATCTTCTGTAGGTCTGTGTTTTATTCTTGCTACCTTTACAAGTAACATACATATAGCTACATCATGTGCAGATATATTATAATCTAAATACGCACTCCATAAATTTGCAATGTTTTCATGATTTTGATATTTGTCACCGTAGTCACGTTGACGTTGACCAGTAACTATTTTTGCCGCAGTGTCTAAATACTCTCTAGTTTTCATCTTTCTCCTTTGGTTTAATAGACCGTAAATCATTTGTAAGTAATTGTAAATCAAGTAATAATATTTTTAACTGTTGATCAACTTTCTCACGGTTAAGTTTTGGTAGTTCAGCACGTATTCGTCGTACTTGTTTTTCCGTTACACCAACTTGTTTCAGTGCAGTGTCTATTGTAAACATTAAAATGCCTCCGTAAATTCCCTGTCTGTTTGTGATCTCACAATGTCCAGACTATTTCTTGCGCGTGTCATTCCCACATAGAATACACGCCGTTCCGAGTCTCGTTGTCTCCAATACTCTTCATCAGACTTACGAGATAAATCCGTTAACAACATAACATTATCTGCTTCACTACCTTTTGATCCATGTATGGTGGAAAGCTTGATCCGTGGTCCTTGTCTAATGTTTTCTTTACGACGAAGACACATACGAACATATGTTTTCTTTTGACTTTCTATATTTTCCAATGCCTTAAACCAAGGTAATTCTTTGTTAACCAACAATCCATACTGTGTTGATAATGTGTCATATGTGTACAATTTTTCCCTGTCTGCATTTTTCATCCCTTTGTGTTCTTTAGATACACCTTCTCCTGTTTTAAGATATGTATAAATTCTCTTCACTCTTTTTATATCAATTGACTTTCCTCTTCGCACATCTTCCCATGCAAGTATTGCTTCATGTATACGTTTATTAATAGAAGTTTCATCATTTCTTTCATAATATACTCCTTCCATTTTTAACTCTTCTTCAAGTCTGTCTAAATGATATCTATCTCTAGCAAGAACTAACCACTTACCATTTTTTAATCTATTTAATTGTGGAACAGGATGAATGTTTATTTCTCCTTTTTCTTCTCTCGATGTCCATTCTTTCTCTACTCTATCTTTAACACGCTTAATTAACCTATTTGCTTTACCATGTATTAATTGCGGTAAACGATAAGACTTATCAAGAATAACTCTTTCACCTTCCATATTAATTAAATATTCTGGCCGTGCACCTGCCCAACGAAAAATTGCTTGATCATCATCCCCGGCAACGTAAACACGTTTAGCATTCGTAACAACACGTTCAATCATTTTCCATTGTAACCAACTAAGATCCTGTGCTTCATCTATAATTACCACATCAAACTTAGGAATACTGTCATAATGTTTTTTGTTAAAATCAACGATCATGTCTGTCATATCATACTTGTTTCTTGCTTGTTTATATTTAATTAATGCTTCATCTATGTATTTTAATTTTGTTAACCCTCCTTCTAAGTGTCCAATGTTTGGATTACTAAAATGAGCTTCAGTGGTTAACCCTCTTATCTTTGCACCATCTATCACTTGCATGAACACATCATCTGGAAAACCTGCACCATATTTTTTAATGTTGTTGTTTGGATTGCTTAATTTTATTTGTAGCTTGTTTGATATAAAATTATAGTCATTATCACTCATAATGTTATCTTCTTTTAAATGTAATTCTTTATATGCCAAACTATGCAACGTACGAAAATTAGTAAAATCTTTCGTGCTGTAATTTAATTGTGATGTAGCACGCGATAATGCTTCATCCGCCGCTTGATTAGTAAAAGCAAAATATCCAACTTTATGTGGAGCAACTTTATTTACTTTTAATTCTGTCTCCAAAACATTTAATAAATATGTTGTCTTACCTGTTCCGGGTGGACCAAAAATAATTTTTCTCATTAAAAAGGTGCCTCTTCTTCCATGTTTGGTGTTTTAAAATTATCACTATTTTTTCTTACCCAAGGTAAATACCAAAGGTACGCTGTCTTACCTTTTATCTTACGTCGTGTATCACCACCACCCAATCTATTTCTAATGTGAGCCGCCATTTCTGTAGAAGTAAAATTTTTAAAATCATGTTTTTTTAAAAATTTTTGTAATCTATCAGATTTAAAAAATGCTGTCATTCTTTTCACGTTCACTTCTCTCTCACCTTTTTCATCATTTATCTTATCTATATATTCTTTTTCTTCAAACAAAGCTTTACCCATATCAACTTCATCAATATGTTCTGCTTCCCCTTGATCTTCTAAAAATTGTTCTAGTAATGTTTCAAATCTACCCGCTTTCGTAATCTCATGTGGCATTTCTATAATAACAACATTTTTCATTAACTGCTGTAGTTTTCTTGTCCAAGAATTAGAAGTCAATAAGTTTGGAACATCAACAATTTGATTCATACATGCTTGTCTAAACTGATGTTGGTTGTACAATTGTTCTGAAGATAACTTTAATCTTTTACCATCAACATTTAAATACCAAGTTGAGTCATCACTTTTATACATAGTTAAGTCACTTATCTGACTATTTAAATTATCACCTACACCAAATTGCCTTGATTTACATTCTTCTGGACTACAAAAAGTACACATAGGTTGGTCATTACATTTGTATTGATAATCCTTTTTCTCATGTTGATTTTGCATTTTTAAAACTTGTTTTGCAGGTAGAGGTGGTTGCATATATTTATGATTAAACTCCTCTAATTTAACCTTCCAATCATCTGGCCATTTCTTTTTGGAATATACAGCGTATTGATATAATGTATTATCTCTATTACCTTGTGGCACACCTTGTGACATTAATGTTTCTAAACAAGGAGGGCCATCATTAAAATTCTTTACTACATTCTTTCTTTTTGGTTTTATCTTTTTTAAATTTTCTTTGGACGTACAATAAGTATCATATAAAGCAAAGAAATTATCAAGACCAACAGCCACACCATCATCACTAAAGCCATGACGCATAGAATCATCACCTTCATGATAGGGAAGATTAAGAAAGTTTCCAGTGTCGCCGCGATCCGCGTATAATTCAATTTGTTTTGGAAATATTTCACAATTTGCATAACCTAGTTCTCCTGCCCATTCCATTAGTTTATCACGCATTAACTTCGCTTGTATAGGTTCTTTTGTAAACAAAAACAAATGAGCGCCTCCGCTTTTTGATCTACACATAACAAGTGGTATTTCTAACTCTCTTATCTTTCTTATAATTTTTTTATGATCTAATGGATATGTATCTACATCTATACATCCCCATGTGCATGTTGCGTCGTCTCTGATTGGTATAATACCAAGACTAGGGTCTTTACCTCCAATATGATCTATCCACAATTGATCTGTAACTGGCTTTTTAATTATAAAAGCTTGACCTCCTGCCTTACCATTAACAGATTCACCACTGCTTTTATAAATACCATAGGCTCTATCTAAACCATAAAATATACTCTTAAACTTCTTTACTCTTTCTTCCATATGCACTCAATAAAATTAAAGGGGCGGTCGCCCGCCCCGTATTAGTTAAAACGGAACCTTTTGTTCACCCGCAGAAGACTCTTCTTCATACTTGACTTTAACTTCACCTTTATTCACGCTCTCAGCAAATGCTTTAGCGATACCATAAAGGTTAGCATTATCAAGTTGAGACTCTCTACTAACTTCCCAACCATACCAGTTGCCTTTATCATTACCCTCTTTGGTAGTTTTAAGGCGGTAGTAATGGCTATAAGAAGGTGGAGTAAACAATCCATTCTTACCATTTAATTTTAAGTTAAGTAACATAGAGTTCCACTTTCTACTCTTTTTAAGCTGTGTAGCTTTCATTGTAATCAAAGCAGGAGTTGCATCTCCGTCATCAGTTACAAGTAGTACATAGTGGTTACCACACGTTTCAACATAGTTTCCGTTTTCTAAACGGTCTTTATTGTTTTCATCTCGTGTAGTTTTTGTAAGTATGTCACTTGAAGCATCATAGACATTAATCGGAGCACCCGATCCTTGTCCTCTGTCAGCCCACTCAACGTATTGACGTTGATACGCACAAGGTAGAACACGAATACCATTTGTTCCGTCATACAGATCATTAGTCACTGTATTATAAATCATTCCGGCTTTTGCACCTTCTAGATCTTCGAGTTCTGGTGATAACTGCATCAAGACTTTTAATCTTGGTGTCGCTAAGTCGTCTTGCGAAATGTTTTCAAGGCCGCTGTGTGCGTCCCCTTCCATCAAATCTAGACTTAGTGCAGGTAGTTGACTTTCTTCTTTAGTTACAACATTAGCTTTTGCCATATGTTTCTCCTTTTTACTTTTTACTTATTTTAGTTTCGGCGCCAACAAAGACTCCGAAAGTGTCCATCGGTAACTCACTACCCTCAGTAATTTGTTCTCGAACAAATGCTTTGAGAGTCATGGGTTCCACCCAGACCTTCTGTGTAGGTTCATAACCTAACGTAGATATTTTGTCAATAAATTCATTAGCTGATTGATCCTCACCTTTACCGAACGTAGCAGACACTTGGTTTTTTATCAAGTCGCCATGTCCATTATCACGAAGCCACTTAAACGCTTCTTCGCGATATCTCACTGGAATAGAAGCTTGCACTAATTGCTTCACTTTTACAGATGAACCATCTTTTAGCGTTAAACTTTCTAATCCTAATTCTGACATTTTTGCCGGAATTATTTCTTGTGACAATTTACGAGCAGCTTTTGCTTTTGCTTTTAACCTCTCTTCCAATTGTCTCATTTCTTCTTCTAGTGACGCTTGTTCCGCGCACAAATCAGCCATTTCTTTTAAAGAATTATCACCAATAGTCGGCGTTGTTACATCACTTTCCATTTCGTCAAGTAAGTTACTCATCAATTTCTCCTCTCTCGTATAAGTTAACTTCAATAGGATAGTATTTATACTCTCTCCTATCCCATTTCAAGCATTTAAATTTACCACGGTTTTGCGTGGCAGCTATGGCACATGCAATACCAATAGCAGATGGATCACCCATTAATAATAAATAATCATCATCGTTAAAATTTCGTAATTTATAATTTAATCTTCTTACTGTTGGTCCTGTGCTTAAAACTAATTGAGAACCTTCTGGCAATAACAATTCTAAATCACCAAACTTTTCAGCACTGAGTATATTTCTACCCGGAACTTCTTGTACTACATATACAGTCATTCTTTCTCCTTCTATTTTCCATATATCATTGACAAAACATTTTGCAAGTGTTATTTACAAAATAAGAATTAAAGAAGGATGACATTATGGATTATAAGTTTAAGACAGAGCCATACGCTCATCAATTACACGCGTTAGGTGCAAGCCATAACAAAGAAAACTTTGCTTTGTTTATGGAGATGGGCACAGGTAAATCTAAAGTATTAGTTGATAATATTGCTATGCTGTATGATAAAGGTAAAATAAATGCCGCGTTAATTGTTGCACCAAAAGGTGTATACAGAAACTGGGAGCGTCAAGAAATACCAACACACATGCCAGAACATGTGATGTATAATGTAGTGACTTGGTCACCTGCCACAACAAAAAAACAAGAATTAGAGAATAGAAAACTATTTCGTCACGGTGAAGAACTAACTATATTCTTGATGAACATTGAAGCTTTTAGTACAAAAAAAGGTTTAGACATAGCTCAACGATTTTTAATAGCACATCAAACACTGATGGCAATTGATGAATCAACGACGATAAAATCTCCCACAGCATCACGAACCAAAAATGTATTGAAATTACGCGATCGCGCAAAGTATAGGCGGATATTGACAGGGTCGCCAGTAACGAAAAGTCCATTAGATTTGTATACACAGTGCTATTTCCTCGATCCATTTTATTTAGATTTCTCGTCTTATTATACTTTTAAGAACCGTTATGCAATGATGGTTGACCGTAATGTAGGTAGCCATAGTTTTAAACTAGTGACAGGATATATACGATTAGATGAGCTTAATTCTAAACTAGAAAAATTCTCATACCGTGTACTTAAAGAAGATTGTTTAGATTTACCAGATAAGGTGTATATGAAACGAAGCGTGCCTTTGACACCAGAACAACTCAAAGCATATGTAGAAATGAAGAAACATGCATTGACAGAACTAGAAGGCTCACAAACAACAGCGGCTAGTGCCTTGGCACAAATGATTAGATTACATCAAATTACTTGTGGACACTTAGCTACAGATGACGGGGAAGTTAGACCGTTAAAAAATAATAGAATAAATGAACTACTAAATATACTGGAGGAGGTAGATGGAAAAGTTATTATTTGGGCGGTATACCGTCATGATATTAAAGAAATTACAAACGTACTTTCGGAAAGATATGGAAAGGACAGTGTGGAATCTTTCTTTGGTGACACTGCTGATAGTGATCGCCAAGATATTGTTAGTCGTTTCCAAGATAGAGAAAGTCCTCTACGATTTTTCGTTGGCAATCCTAGAACCGGAGGGTATGGTCTCACTCTCACTGCTAGTAGTACTGTTGTTTATTACAGCAATAGTTACGATTTAGAAATTAGATTACAATCAGAAGATAGAGCGCACCGTATTAGTCAAACAAAAAAGGTAACTTATATTGATTTAATATCTGATGGCACGATAGATGAATTCATTGTAAAGAATTTACGTGGTAAAATTAATCTAGCGACAAAAGTACTAGGTGAAGAGCTTAAAAAATGGCTAATTTAATATAAACCCTGTTTTTTTACACGTTGACAAAAAAAAGTAATTCTTAGGTAGTATCACCCTAGAGGGTGTTAATTAGTGCAATGTCGATTAACTGTGGGGTTAAAATTTTTACAAAAGTCTTATTAATCCTTATCCCACTTCGCTTTTGCACGAAGTGCCCATCTTTCAAAAGCTGCTTTGTCTATATCTTTTTTTACCATCGTGGCACCTTCTGGTATTTCATTATAAAGAGCAATTACTTCACCGTCGCTAATTTCAACTATGCCCGGTCCACAAAAAGCATCTTTATCATATCCTGTATTTTTCTTTTTTAGTAATCGTACCTCTTTCATACATTTAGATAATGATTCCATGGGAATATACTGTGTCATTTGACTTTCTTGGTCATTCATATTACCAAAAACAAACATAAGTATTACGCTAATGACTTCCATTTGCCCTCACTTTGTCTTCCAGCTTTTCTGTATCTAAAATTAATTTTTCTATATCCTGTTGTGCTCTTTTTATATTTACGGTATTACTCATCATTCCCTCCATTTCTTCTTGCATAGCT
>VTLG01013925.1_pt1 | contig 12319 bp, 20 predicted proteins | sample 4694571 | NCBI WGS metagenome assembly VTLG01 (sample SAMN12604809, study PRJNA352737) | marine metagenome | biome: ENVO:00000447; feature: ENVO:00000209|ENVO:00000569|ENVO:01000036; material: ENVO:00002151; isolation source: viral sequences binned using virsorter ... | reverse complement strand
TTTCCGAATTGTAGATAAGAGTTAGCTACTTCCAGTCCTTCCGGAGAAATTGTTGTTACTTCTTTAGCCATGAGAGAATTATAACCTCAAAAGAGTTGAATGTCAAGAAATTTTTTTCTATGATGGTTTCGTAGGCCAGTTTAATCCTTCTAGTCCATCTGCTTCTTCAGATACGCCTGCCGGCATATCACGCAATGCTTGTCGGTATGTAGCCCATTCTGCTTTTTTAGAGTCTGAGAAAGGACTATCTGCTAATTGTGTCCAGTCAGATTGGTAAAGTAGATCATCCCGTTCTGCTCTTACTCTTAGCATTAACGTGGTTCTATCAATCTCCCACTTTTTATTTATTGTCCATTCATAAAAACCAATAGGTTTCTCTGGCTTGGTTTTAAACTCGTTATCATCATGGTCATAATAGCTAGTATTAATAATTTGTGCGGCATTATAATTAGTAGGTAAATCTATTACTTGTAAATTAGTGCCTTTTAAATACCCTGCTTCTTCAACATCTGCTTTATTACCAAATGTTACAATTTGACTGACGTGTCCGGTTTGTTCGTCTACTAATGCAAAATCACCCATAGTTATCTCCTATACTCTTTTCTTTACAATCATATACCAGCCTGTTCCAATACCCGCAAACCAAACGTCTCCGGTCCCTGACATACGTCCACTTACAATTTTAGCAATCCCACCCATTCCAGAGCTAGGACTATTACCACTATTTATAATTCTTATTCTGACATTTCCACCTGTAGAATTACCATCACTACCATAATAGAATTCTACTCCGGCTCTGTAAGCAAGAGACCAGGCACCGCCTGTCCAATACGTTGCTTGGTTAACTAATACATAATAATCAGTACTTGCATTAAAAGTATAGTCTATCCATAGATTATTGCCAATACTATCAAACTTACCGGCTGCTACAATATCCAAATGTCCTTGTGCATTGGAACTCCATATTAGATTTGCCTGGGCTGCTCCGTTTGAGTTAAATACATTTATTCCATATCCTGACATTGCTCCAGTAAAATTATTCATTATTCTTGGAGACATCCAGTTTATATTTCCACTAACTCCAAATAGCTTGCCTCCGGTATAAAAAGCGCCTCCTTTATAATTAGGGCTAGTACCATCACCCCACTTATGTGCATTACTTTGTGTATCATCAATTATACTTGAAGCAGGGATATGTAAAAACAATAATTTGCTGGTAGTATCTAGAGTTGTATGTGTTGTGCCATTACTATTTTTTGCTTCAGCGATTGCGTCAAGGGTTTGATATGTATTACTTGATTGTCCGGTAACAGTAGCAGCACCACTTGCATAATAAGTGACTCCTGATGATACATAATCGTCAATCCACATAAATTGATTATCATCTTGGGTACTAAGTAACGTATCTCCATCGGCATTTCTTACTATAAACCCATAATCGTTACTCATCTCGATCTCACTATTACATACTTATACTTATGTCCGTTACTAGTATAGTAAGAATTATTTGTGATTGTAAAGAATCCACTTCCTATAGTTACACTATGCTTGTCTGCTTCTACTCCTGTAACTGTATGGTCGACCTCGGTTACTACTATATGCCAGGTCATTGCTGTATTATCACTTGTATCCATGCCCGAAACCTGTACTTGTGGGGAGGTAGCACCGGCCGCAATATAACCACCACTTCCGTCATCTAAGCTACCGCTTCCAACGATTCTTCCAAACCTAGAAGTAGTATCTACAACTATATTTCCTGCGTCATTTTTAACGATCATTCCGTAATCTCCTGGGTTTGCAGGAGTTGTACTGCCTCCGGTACTACCTTGAGAAACCCTAGTAACAACTATAGACTCTCCGGTGGCGAAGGCAGTAGTATGATACCAATTTAGAGGAGAAAGAGCCCAAACATAAACTGTAGTTGTTGAACCTGCAGAAGCTCCTGGTAAACCAGAGGACACTGTTAAAGTTAAAGAGTCTCCAGTAGCTGTTCCTGAAGCTAAACTATTTGCTCCAGTTCCTGAACCATCCATTATATAATATGTAATTCCTACGTCTGTATCTCCCAGTGTAACTGTATAAGACGTTGCACCTATATCTACTGATACCGGGGATTCTAGAACCTCAGGAGTTATACGAGTTCTAGTAAAAGATAGTTCATCAGTCGCATTTGTGAATGATTGGCTTGAATTACTAAATAATTTGTACGTACGTTGAGTATCTAGGGCAGCTAATGGGTCTGTGAATGTTTTTGCTACAGCTGTGGAGCCAGACCACCACGAGTTGGCAGTTTGCCAATTTCCTCCTGAGTCTTGGTATACAACTACATAATATTTATTAACGGATAAACCTGAAAAATTTGCGCGGGTGCGTAACGCATTATCACTATTACTAGGGTCTACGGCAGAACTAGTTGTATCAAACCATTTTCCCGAAGGGTCATCACATGTTTCATCTACTCCCATTTCAACTGTGAATGATTGTCCAGTATATGCCCACCCGGTCGTATTCCATCCCTGTCCTCCGCTTCCTCCAGATACTTTTGTACGACTTCCCCAAATATAATACGTAGTAGTTCCCGAAGGAGTATTTGATGCATTACTATTATAAATACTACTACCTCCTACTCCTGAGTCTACTTTGGTTGTTCCGGAACTATAGTAAGGATTCGCAGTAGAAGTATCACTATTAGCGATTGCGTAATTTTCGTTAGAACCTCCACCTGTAAAATTAACTGTCCATGTTCCATTGGATGAAGTGAGTGTATCATCTGTAATACTTATTGAAAGGTCTGTAGTTAAATAAGGCGGAGTATATGCTACAGGGGTAGCCAGGCTTTGGTTAGTTGCCCAGTAATTGGAGGATCGTACCCAGAAGTAAAAAGGTGCATCTTTTATACCATCACCATTAGAGTCCCAACCTCCTCTAGTGGGGGCGGTGTTCCCAGATATTCCTCCTGACCAGTTCCAGAACGAGGTAGGTTGAGTACTTGCACTTGTACTATAACCAATTTGTCTATTCCCTGTGGTTCCTACCATGTTGGATGATTGTACATTATAGGTGGGACGTTCTGATGCAGTATTATCTGCTACAGGGGCAGCATTTAAATATCCATGGCTCTGGTTTGGGACTGCGTATACTGCCCACCAAATTCTTCCTGATACTAATGTTCCGGCGGCCTGTGTTCCAATTACAGCTCCATTGTTTCTTGTGAAAAAAGACATTGGATTTAAATTATTTCCTACCCAGGAGGTATCAGCAGTAAAACTAAAACTATAGGAACCATTAGGTGTTCCCTGATTATTAAAAGTTCCTGCATATGGATTGTTAACTAAGGAGACACCTAATGAATCAACTCCGCCTGATATATTATATTGCGATAAAACAGAACTTGCTATAGTTATATTAACTTGTATGGTATCTCCAGCTTGAATTTGTGCCCTATTACTAGAAGTTCCCGCTAAATCGGGGTATGCGCCTGTGGTTAGTGCAATATTGAATTCAAATGTTGACATAGAAAGATTATACTAAATTAGAGATACGAAGTCAAGAAATTTTTTTAAAGGTGTTTTGAAAAAACCCAAAGTAGTACGTGAAAGGGTGCCGGCGCGCGCGAGATGAGAATGAGTCTCATTACCGCCCCCCCATATACAGTCCTGGACACCGCGCGCTAAGCTGTTGATTTATAAGGATTTTTTCTTTTATTTTGTGACGCTTTTTTAGGGTGCGATGGTAATATTACCAAACTTTCTCTCTTCTAGGGGTTGACAAGGCGCGCGCTCGGTGATATAATATGCCCCATGAAATCAGAGAAGAACAGCGCGAGGGTTGGCACGCTTTTTGCTAGGCAAAATCCATGCCAAATAGGGCGCTCGGTTTTGGTAATATTCACACCGAAATCGTTTGACAGACCCCCCTATTCTCATGTTATCATTACGCTATTGATTAGATGGGCTAATCAATTTATTTGGAGACTACTATGTCTAAATACACACCAACTATGATTGAGAAGATGAGCGCGGCTCAACCTCTCAATCTTGAGAAAGCGAAATCTTTCTCTGCGGAGTTTGGCTATAGCCATCGCTCCATCATAGCCAAGGCATTAAGCCTCGGCTTAACTTACGAGAAGAAGGCTGTTTCTTCTTCTTCCTCTGATCGGCCTACAAAGGCTGATCTCGTTCGAGAAATCGAGCGTTCACTCCAAGGCGAAAGCCTTGACGGTTTACAGGGTGCGTCTATGCGCTCCTTGCAAGCCCTCTTAATGAGCATCGGTTGATGCTCATTCGCTCCTTTGGTTGGTTGGGTGCGGTCGCTTTGGTGATCGCTCCCCCTTTCATTGACACTGATGCCGGAAAAATTATTTCTATAATTGGCCTCGCATTGCTAACGATCCAAGCGATAGATAAGCGGCTCTATAACTTGGTATTTCTGAATCTTGCCGCATCAATAGGCTACGCTTATGCTTTATATATTTGATCTTGACGGAACGGTGATTGACTCTAGCCACCGCCAGAACACGCTACCCGATGGGTCGCTAGACTTGGCGCACTGGGTAGAGAATAACACGGTTGATAAAATCCTTGCGGATTCACTTCTACCACTGGCTGAAAAAATGCGCTCGGTGCGCTCGGTAAAGGATACTGTCGCGGTAATTACTGCGAGAGTTATCCAAGACGCTGACCTTGCATTTCTGAAACGCAATGATTTAAAATTTGACTTTCTTTACTCTAGGGCAGAGGGCAATCACACTCCCGATGATCTACTCAAGAGAAGGGCGATTTTAAAACTGGCGAAAAAACTTCAACGCTCTATGGCGTGGATGAGAAAAAACGCGGTTTTCTTTGACGATAATCTAGCGGTATTGGATATCATGGAATCAATGGGAATCAAGACAATTAACGCAACACTAGCAAATGAGAGGCTAACAGCATGAGCAGACTAACATCACTTTCAACACCCGCCACCAGAATTGGTGATCCATGGTCAGACACCGGAGCGAACTATTTATGGCGTTGCTATAATCTGGGTGCGGTCATTCCGGCATTTCGCAACATGACCGTAATCAAAGACGGATTTGCAAAACTGGTTCGATCTGGTGATAAGGATGGCGTTCAATCTCGCATCATCGAGACATTAAAAGAAATCGAAGTTTCTTTTAATATCGAGCGTGGCATATTAGAGGGCGAATTGATCGCTTGCACTTTCGGAACGTATGACGAAACCCTAGCGAGTGAGCAATACTTTCACAAATCAAATCGAGATTTTCGGCTTGCCGGACTATTCCGAGATTTGAAAGTTACTCCAAAACCTGCGGGCGGCCATAGCGAATTTTTCAACATGCCAGAGAAAATGGCTAAAGCAAAATTCGCAAGCGCACAGCGTGAAGTTTGCAAAAATATTGGACTTGAGACGGTAAATTGGAAAAGGGCAAACGGAATTTATGGTTGCCCAGAGCCACAGGACAATCCAACAGAGAGAGGTTACGCATGACAGAGCAACAAGAAGCGGAGTTGATAAAACTCCGCTACAACATGGAAATAATCCGCACGGTTTGCCCAATTTTAATGCTAGTCGGACAGATTTTTCTGATCGTAAAACTCTACTAAAAGGAGGCGCTGAAAAAGTCCTTATAAATCAAGGACTTAGCGGCGCCATAGACTCGGATACCTGGGAAAAGAATGTGTTACATGTGAATATTCACACTTGACAAACTTGCACACTATGGTATAATGGTCACATTGAATAGGAGATCGCAATCATGGACTAAGGTAACGGCACATAGAAGCTCATAGGTCGAGAGAGCGCAAGGACACGAGGCGTCGGATGATAAATTCGGCGCCGGCGCGCCAGTAGTAGTACGACGATGACCGCATTTGGTGTACCGCGCGCCATTTTAAGTGCAAAAGCGAGGATTGTCAAGTCTTTTTTGCGGGTGTGGAGCAAATTATTTACAATTTTATCAGTCTTTCTGCACCAAAGTAGTAGTACGACGACGATTTTAACCCCGCCGTGCGCCAAAGTAGTAGTACGACGACGATTAAAAGTGGTCCCTGCGCCATTATACCCGCCCGCGCGGGTTTTGTCAAGCTTTTTTTGCGGCAATGCTCCAAAAAGTTCGGAAAATTGCGTAGTCCTCGGCACGGGTGCGAAAATTCGAGAAAATTTGGGCAAAACCCGCAAAAATTCCTTGACATTGCGACCCCGCGCGCGGCCCCCCGGAATTCATTTGCGTAATTTTTCGACCATTTGGGGCAAAAAGTTCTTGACTTCCTCTTCACTTTTAAGTATAATATCTTTTCAAATTAAGGAGAATACCATGCGAATAAAATACAAAGTCAAAGCTACTCGTGGTTGGTCACCGTCAAGAAGGGCAGTGGTCAGAGAAATGGTTGAGTGGTGTACTATTGTATACCAAATGAATTGGGAAATCTATGGTAAACTTACTATAAAACTAATGGACATGCCAGAAGTATTCGGTGATGCTGTTAAGTTAGGCGACCATCGCTATCAAGTACGCTTATCTGCGACTCACAATAGTGATTGGACGACTGATTCTTTGATTGCTACAATCGCGCACGAATTACGTCACGTATACCAGATGATACACTTCGGCTTTGATAACGAAGCTGGCACTACTTACTGGAAAGGCGACGAGTACGATACTGATACTGCTGAAGACTGGCACTCATACGAGAATACGCCTTGGGAAAAGGATGCTATTCACTGGGAGAAAAAACTTACAGATATTTGGACTAACATGCAAAAAAGTTCTTGACATTTCGGTCAAAAACCTGTAAAATATATTTTAAGAAATCGAGGTACAACAATTTAATTTCGGGAGAAAATTATGAATGCAACTGCTGTAAAATCTGGTAACTACCCTCAAGAAGTCATTGACACTATGGTTTCTGAGTATACCGCTAACCCTACTCGCGCTACTGTCGCTGCTCTTGCTGAGCAATTTAACAAGACTGAGCGTTCTGTCATCGCTAAGCTCTCTTCTTTGGAAGTTTACGTTGCACAGCCTAAGCCTACCAAGCGTCCACCTCAGGTACGTAAGGCAGACTTCGTGGCTCAGATTGAGTCAGCTCTGGAGATGGAACTTCCTTCTTTGAGCAAGGCTGGCTTCGGAGATTTGGAAAAAATCGCTGGTGCTTTGAACAGCTAAGAGTAATCAGGGTGTTCGTAGGCGTAGTCGATCCTTTCAGGTACGACAAAGATAAGAACTTAATTGAGAGCGAAGAAAAACCCTTAACTCTCAGCCCTACTTTCAGGAGAAAATTATGCTGTGGGAGTATAATCAGATTAAGGATAAGTTCGGAACTGAAATAGCCGGCTTTGTGCGTGCTTTTGACGCACGTTTAGGAGTCGGATTAGGTTCTGAAATTGAAGACGGTACAACTAGATACTACTTTTACCATGTCCATGTAAATTTGGGCAAACACCTAGTGACCCGAGATTCCTTAGTAGTTATGCTACCACAGCATTTTTCAAGTACTGATTACTGTCAGCATACACATGATTGCTGCGGTTGTTGGTATCGAACTAACGTATCAGTAGCAAACCCACATGGTAAAGAGGGAATTAGCTATTGGATAATTGACCAATGGAATCAAAAAGTATGACACAATATAGAGAAATTGCAGTAAAAGTCCTAGTTATGGACAACAAAGAAGATGATCTACAGGGTTGGTTATATGATGCTATAACTGATGCTTTAGTAACGACAGAGGGTGAGAGAATTACATCTTTTGAAATTGGGCAACCTGTGGAAAAATAATTCTTGACTTTCGCTGGTTAGTAGTGATATAATATCTTTTCAAAATTGAGATAAATCCGTCACATTTACACAAGACGGTAGTCCGTACCCTTCAAACGGACTCTAAAGTGTATGGCGAAGGGGGTCTTGAGAACGACCGTGAGTTCTTGGGTGTGTTTATAGATTTGTGTACCCATAATCGTTGATTTAAAACAGCAAACGCAGGGGGAGATACCGTATAATGGGTGTCTCAAGGTAATCCACCGAGGTGGGCACGATTACCAACTAATTAGAAAGATCCCAGTACGTACTCGCTCTGCTGGGATTTTTTTATGCGTGACTATAAATAATTCTTGACTTTTCATCCTAAATCGTGAGATAATAGTAGTTCAAAAATTAGGGAGAAAATTTTAATGTTAAGAAAACATGCACAGTTTACACCTGACCCTGTTTTAGTCAAAAAACGTAAGAAACATACGTTTGAGTTAGCTGAATGGTGGGACACAAAGAAGCGACCTATAAATCCAGTTGCTAAATGGGAGACATTTAAATGGGAGAAGTAGTACAATTTCCTACTGATATAAAGCCTCAGAACTTAGAATTACGCTTACGTGTAATGGCTGACGTTCTTGAGGAAATCGGCGCACACCTACACAATTCTTATAAGCAAGTAAAAGAAATGGAAAATCAATATAACCATGTACAGGATCAATATGATACTTTACTATTAGAGTATGCGAATGATGTTGGGCATGAGAATGTTGAGGTAGGATTGCTAGAGTACAGTTCCAAAGTGGAAGCTGATGTAGATGGTGATGGGGATATAGTAATGAAGTTAAGAGATGAAATCATGGAATCTCTAGCTAAGCAACCAGGAAACCCCGAAGAGAATGCACAGGCATTGGCCTTAAAATCAATAGAAGGGCTAATGGAAACTTTAAACCAATTTCTGGAGAAAGAAAAGAAGTGAATTATACGGAAGACCAAACAAAACATATAATAGAAGCATATCAAAGGAATCCGAATAGAGATACAGTTGAAATGCTAGCAGATGAGCTGCAAAAGAGTGTAAAGTCGATAATCGGAAAGTTATCTAGGGAGGGAGTATACAGACGTGAAATCTATAAAACAAAGAGTGGAGAACTACCTGTCACTAAAGTGGAGATCGTTTCAAATATTGCTGATTCATTGGGAATTGAAGTGGACTCTTTACTGGGCTTGGAGAAAACTCCAAAAGCCACCCTTAAAACACTTGAAGAAGCAATCGGAGGTATAGAATAATGTGGGATGAACAATTAATAATCGCAGCGGGGTTAGCAATCTTTGCGGGTGCTATATTCCTTTATTCATTTACAGCAATTTAAGCGGGGTCTCAACGGGTGCGTATAGTTATTTATTCAGCAATTATAGGAGCGATACTAGGAAGTAGTTTCGTTTATATCACTTTAGAAGATGGATTTGCATACCCGCAAAGCTGGGGGTTAGTAAAAAAATGAAAGAAATATTAAGTATTGGATGGTGGATTTATGTACTAATAATGATGATACCACAGCTATTTACATGGGAGGGGCTTGACCAGCTATTTATTAAGTTTTTTGTAATGATATTTATGTTGGCAATCCCATTGATCTTTGATTCCTAGTATACAACTAAGGAAAGCAGAAAAACAGGATTTATATGGACAGATTCTTATATATACTTACTATTATCTTAACTGTCGCAATGTTTCTATGGACAACGAATGTGATAATCGAGAAAGTAGTGGAACTTTTTCTATGAAAGACTTTATAATAAATGCTATAATCTTTTGCACTATAGGATTATTCGCAGTATCTATACTAATGATCCCTTTGTACCTATTGGGCGTCACCAACTAAACAAAATTATACACAATTTATCGTGAGGTTTATAGGTCTTAAATCATCGGCGAATCGCACAAAATTAGAACGAAGTTTGAGAAAAATATTTAGAAACCGAATAAGTTGTTATATTGTTATTTAATTTATCCGGTCATTGAGATGTCATAATCAATACAAAATTGAAATGATTTAGGAGGGATTGCAGATTGTCGGTTAAATTGGAAGATTCGGGCATTCCGCCTTCTCCCTTAATTCCGAAGGCGGTGCATGAATATCTTCAATTCAAACTTCAATCTTGGCTTTGTAAAATAAATGATTGACTTTATTATCTATCAATTTACGATATATTTTATCACACTTTTTGGAATTTGTAAAGAATTGTTTTTCCTTAGGTATTCGTAAGTAAGGATTAGGCGGGCTCCCCGTGAGGTAAAAAAGTTGTAATTTTCTTACCACATGACGAAAATAATCCTTGACAAGCATGCTGATTTTCGATATAATACATAGTATGAAAATTAACAGGAACAAAACTAGATCACATTTTATCCTCTTCGATTCGGATAGTCCTTTTCGCGGAAAAAAGTTCGCAGACAGGAAGAAAAGGTCGAAGCGGGGTTACAGAAAACACAGGAGGCAGTATGACTGATGAGCAATTTGAATGGTTTCAGACAGTTGGAGGAATGATGTCTGACGGTCTGAAATTCGAGGAGGCAATGCGGTTTTGTCGGACTATGGACATGCCCAATGATATCTTCCTATGGATGATACAGAGACAACGAAGTGCTGCTGCCAAAGCGCAAGAAGCGAGTTAAGCTCGTAGACCCAATGGAATTACTTAATAAAGCAAAATTAATTTTAGAAAACGGAAAAGAATACTGGAGGTTATATGAAAACACTTATTTACTCACACCTGACTCGTCCCGAAGTATTGAAGATGAGGCGCAAGGGCAAGAAGGTAGTTTCTCACGGAAGCTATCGAGCCAAGAGAAAGCCAAACTCACCACGCGTCGCTACCGGAGGCTAAAACTGTGAATAACCTATTAGCAGGTAAAGCTGTCTGGATGTGCAAGATGCAGAGAAGACATGCAAGTGGTCAAGGACTCACTGACGGCTCTTACATAGTAGGAGTCTTTAGTAATGAAGAGTATGCGAAGACTGCAGGGAAAGTAGAAGAAGGGCGTAGAAGAATGCCCGAGTACACACACGACTATAGATATGTGGTAACAAAAGTCAAGTTAGATGAACTCCATGTTGTATGGGATATTGAAACTGTGCATAGGAGCTTCACAAAATGATGGAGTTGCAATATGAAAAAAATTCTAGCAGCAATGATGCTGTTTCTGAGTCCGCTGAGTCTGGCAAACGACGTGGATTGTTTAGCGAAGAACATTTACTGGGAAGCAAGAAATCAGTCGATCAACGGTATGTACGCGGTCGCAAAAGTAACATTGAATCGAGTAAACGATTCGCGTTGGCCCAGTACCGTATGTGCCGTGGTAAAACAAAGAAAACAAAGGGCTGGTTCGTGGATATGTCAGTTTAGTTGGTATTGTGATGGGTTATCCGATATACCCAGACATAGAGAAAGTTGGAATATGGCTAAACTTATAGCTACTGTTACTATAGAGTATGGACTCGAGCCACATTTCCTAAATAAGACCTATTGGTATCATAGTAATAAAGTGAATCCATACTGGGCTTCCGCCTATCGTCATAAAACGACAATCGGCGATCACCTATTCTATTCAGATTAATTATCTAAAATTATACCGTATCTCTGTCTCAACCTTATGTTTCAGAGATGTGGTATTTTGTCCTTCCCACTTCATCTTAAACTTCCAGTTGTGACTCTTAAACTTTACACCAGTTTCGAAAGATTCACCGTCAGTCATCGGGCCTGCTTCTATGTAAGCATTACCAAACCTCATGCCTGCGCGTAAATGATTGACAGTTTTATCATGTAAAGAATTGATGTATTTTTGTTCCCATTTCCACTCAACGTATGGATATGACTCTGCGAATGCTGGTGCAGAAAGCAACAGCAGTAGTGGTAGATATTTCATTTTACACTCCGAGTATAGTTTTGAGATCTGGTGGGAAAAATGTATCAGGTTTCAGTACCTTACCATCTTCTCTTTTGATTGGCTTACCGTCTGGCCCTAGTTTACTCATATTGCTAGCGTGAATCTCTTTGAAGCACTCATCTAGATCAATTCCGAAAGCATGTCCTGCCCCGTATACTACATATAATAAATCGCCCAAAGCGTCTGCAATTTCAACCATATCTTTATTATCTATGGCGTAGTGTAGTTCATCTAGTTCTTCTTCAATCAGATCAAGTCTGAGTCTTTGAATCTCTTCCTCTGGAAAGGTAGGTACAGCATTTACTTCCTGTCCCATTGCTTCCATAAAATCTTCGACCAACTCAAAATTTGTGCCATCCATTAGTTTAATCTCCTAAAATTTTTCTCTGAGTCTCCATATCCAAGGTATTTTTCATATATAAAAATAACATTACCAATGAGACAACATCGTCCATCTTCATCTGAAGGTAGTATCTCATGATCCTTGTGTGATAAAAAGAACATTGCTTTACCTGGTTCTATAGGTATTTTCTCCCCTTCTAAAACAAATTTAGGGGAAGTGTTTGGTTCATTAATACAGTAAGAAAATGAAATAGTATATGGAAAATGGGTATGTA
>VTLG01010133.1_pt1 | contig 12321 bp, 10 predicted proteins | sample 4694571 | NCBI WGS metagenome assembly VTLG01 (sample SAMN12604809, study PRJNA352737) | marine metagenome | biome: ENVO:00000447; feature: ENVO:00000209|ENVO:00000569|ENVO:01000036; material: ENVO:00002151; isolation source: viral sequences binned using virsorter ... | reverse complement strand
CTTAGATTACGATGATCCTAATAAAGACCCACTTGAACGAGTATTCGTACCACCTGTTAAAACAGAAGAGGATGACAAATGAATGATGACGAATTAGAAGTTAATCCGGTAGACGAAGCTAAACAGCAGCGTTGGCAGGAATTACTTGCACCGATAAGTGAGCAACCTCAGCCAGAGACAGAGGCTCAACCTTCTCAACCTCAACCATCTGCTCAACCTCAACAACCTGTACAAACAGAAACACCTCAACAACCAGAGGAAGTACCTCAATATCAGAAAGGATTGATGGCAATGCCGTCAGAACGTGATCCTGATATGACTCATTTCCAAAACGCTATTACAGATATTGTAGATCCTTTTGGTCAGATGACAGCCGAAGACCGTCGTAATGCTAGTGAAGCAATGATGGCACCAATTATGGCGTTGCCAGATTTTGCTATGGATGCAGTCGGTATGATCGGTCCTATGGGTGATTATTTAGATGATAAATGGGATGAAACAACTAAATTTCAAAACCCTCATTTACAGAAAGCTAGAGGTGCCCTATCAGTTATTATACCAAGTTTATTTGGATTTGCTGGAGTTCAAACTAAAATACAAGGCGCTAGGTTAACTGGTTTAACTAAAGGCTTAGCTACAATTGGTGGTAACGCTGCTATTGATACAGCAATTATAGGTATAAGTGATGAAGGTGAAGAAGATAATTTAATGCGTACCCTAGCTGACTCTTTCCCTAATACATGGGGACCAACAGGTCGTATACCTATTCCAGAGAAATGGAAAACTATGGAAGGTATGACGCCTGAGCAAAAGAGAGAGATGAATATGTGGGAGAATGGTCTATTCTCCATAGTAGGTGACGTACTCGGTTTCGCAATATTAGCTGGTAAGCCAGTCATGAAATGGTTCCAACCATTAAATGATCAAGCTAAGAACTTCAAAGCTAATAAAATTATAGACAGTGCAGACAATGAAACCTATGTGTCTCTTGCAAAGATTGATGAAGCACTAGCTAAAAATCCTTCTAAAGCTGAGATTAAAGTTTTAAAAGCTGAGAAAGAGAAACTAGTAAAACAATTAGAAGATACTGGTGCTACTGATGCTACTGAGAATGCTTTAAATTCTCATGTTGAAAATAACCAACTTTCACGTGAAATTCAAACAGAACAAATAGCAGCACGTAAGTTAGAGGAATCTGGTGGTAATATTGCTTATGATCCTGATGTACATATCAAAGCAGCAGATGAGTCTCAATATGCTCGTCAAAGTATTGAAACAGCAAATGTTCAAAAGAACATGCTGGATGTAGCATCTAATAAAGCAGGACATTCTGCAGGTGATAATGCACACCTTATATCAGATAATATGCTCCATAAAGGTTATAGAGCTGGAGGATCGTCTCGTAATGCTGTAATGGGTGTTGCAGCTCAGGCTGAAGAAGCTGGTGACTGGAAGGGTGTTATGAAAGGTTTTAGGTATACTAAAGCCAATATGGATGAAGCTGCCTGGCGAGTCTACCGTGATATTATTTTAGCTGGTAGTGTAGCAGATACTAAGAAATTATTCTTAAATAATGAAGACTTTGCTAAACTTGTTAAAGGTGCTGCTAAATCAGGTTCGAAAATAGAAGCAGCTAAAAGGACAGCAGTTGAGCAAAGAGCTATGGCTTTTGCACTTAGAGATTTAGTTGATAAGTTTTTAGGTAGAGATATCGCTCTCTCATCTGCTAGAGTAATGGACACTCTTGGTAGAGAAGTTACTACTGCAGCTGAAGCTATGCTAAAACATGGAGAAGAAGCTGTAGATCCTACACGCAACATGACTCTTATCCTTGATAAGATGGAGTTCTTGATGCAAGAGTATGGACTTAACAAATACATCTCTGGTTGGCAACTTCAAAACGAAAACTGGATAAAACAAATAGCAGATAGCCCTAATCCTGCTGAAATCATTGCAAAATATACTGATGATTTTGAAGCTGGGATGACCAAAAAGGCCATGGAAGCTAGACAATATCGCCAAACTTTAGAAGAAATCCAAAGAGTAGAACCTTCTTTATTAAAACCTTTTGTCGAAGTATTCTCATTAAGCAATGGTGATGTAGCTACACTCGCTGCTCTACATGAATGGGGTAGGAAGAAAGTTACATGGAAAGGTTTAATCAAGAGCCCTGACAAGACTGAATTAAATTTCATGATGAAAGGGATGAAAGCAGTTAGATTTAATAATGTTCTATCTGGATTAGCAGCTTTAAATGCCTTAAAAGGTGCTGCAGGACAGATGATAGTTAAACCTATGTCAGCAATAGCTGCTACTGGTTTACAATCTATACTTAGAATGGATGTAGAACCTATTAGAAAAACTCTCTATTACTATAGTGGAGTCTATGAAACTAATAGGCGTGCTATGGTTGATGGTTGGAACATGATTAAAAAAGTCAATCATGATCCAGAGTCTATGATCAAAGCTTTCCGTAAAGATTATATAATTAAAGATGATAAATCTTGGACTAGTTTAGATGCTTTAGCTAAGGTATGGGAGAAGGAAGGTAATACAGGAATGCTTACGCAATATAACATTGCTAAAAACTTACATGACATGAGTAAGGCTAGGTGGATGCGTTATGGTATGACAGCTATGACGGGCATTGACCAGTATACAAATACTATGGGTAAGACTTATGTCAGCCGTTATAGAGCTTTAAATGAAGTTTATAGTAAGCATGGTTTCACACGTCCTGATTTACTTAAAAAAGCAGAGAAGAAACACTCTTTAGCAATGGTTGGTGCTGATGGGACTATCACTGATGACGCTTTAAAAGCATGGTCTGGTGAAGTTGCGCTGAACCTTGATGATTCAATAGCAACAAGCATCAATAAGTTTACTACTGAATTCCCTATAGCCACTGGTTTATTTATGTTCCCTAGAACAGGGATGAACTGGGTAAAGAATGCATCTTCTTATATACCATTTACAGATAAAGTAATACCTGGTATCGGTAAGTATAATAAGATACTTAGTGCAGGCGATGATCCTAAATTAATATCTGAAGCTTTAGGACTACATGGCATTAATATGGATTCAACTCCTGATGCTATGCTTATTTATAAGATGCTTCAAGAGGAATACAGAGCTAGACATGTTTGGTCTACAATGCTAGTCGGATCCTTATGGGGATACGCTGCAACTGGTAATATACGTGGTAATGGTAATTATAACCATTCTCAACGTAAGAAGGAAAGAGATCAATTTAATTATGAAAGTAAAACTATTAAACTACCAGGAACTAATAAATGGGTTAGTTTCAAAGGTATACCTGGTGTAGATCCTATACTAAGTATACTAGGTGATATAGGTTACTATATGAATGATATATCTCAACCTATGTTAGAAGATTGGCAGCGTAAATTAGCTTGGACTGTTTCCGCTACTTTCCTTAATGAGACTCCATTAGCAGGTTTAGAACCTTTAGTTGCTCTTGGTAATGGTGATATGACTTGGTTCAGTCGCTATGTATCTAACGAAGCTAGAAGTTATATACCTTTATCTGGTGCTGGAGGCGTCATAGCTAATGGTATTGATTCAGCCCAAAAAGATATCCATGATGATGTACGTAAATATATACAAAATAGGATACCTATTGCTAAGAATTTCCTACCAAATCATATTGATATTTGGACTGGTGACCCATTAAATGATATTGATAATCCATTACTAAGAGGACTTAACGCACTAAATCCTTTTAAAGTTAGTGATGGTGGTGAACCTTGGAGAATCTGGTTACATGAAACTGGTTGGTCTGGTACAAACTTACTTAGAAGAGATTCAACTGGTAACTATGAATACAGTGCAGAAGAAAGGGAACTAATAAATACTTATATTGGTGATCAGAAACTTTACAAGCAAGTTGAAAAGTTAATGAAAAATCCAAGATGGCAAAAGGAGTTAGATGCAATAAGAGCACTACGTTGGAGTGGTAAATCTTATACCAGGATTCAAATAGAAGAATCTAAACTGCCTTTATATAAAGTATTAAATAAAATAGTAAGAGATGGTCTGAAAAAAGCAGAAGCTAGGATGCAACAGGAAAATCCTGCAATATATGCATCAATGATGAATCAACGTAGAATTAACGATGCCTTGAGAAAAGGTAGAGTTGATGAAGCTGTTGAGATGGCAGACAAAGACGAATCACAATTTAAAAAAATCGAAGGCGTACTACAATACAATTCTCCTAACTAATAGTTATGGCTACAACTCAAGACGACTATATAGGTAATGGTTCTAAAACGAACTATACCTTTACATTTGAATATTTAAAAGAGACTGACGTTAAAGTTCAGCTCGACGCCACCGACGAATTTGATTGGCATCTTGCCAACGCAACAACTGTAGCATTCGATACAGCGCCAGGTCAAGATGTCAAGGTGAAAATATATCGTGAAACAGATACTGATACAGCTCCTGGTACTTTTTACGCAGGATCTGCAATCAAATCTGAAGATTTAAACGATAACTTCACACAATCCCTATACGCTTCTCAAGAAATTAATGCTCGTTACTTGAGTAACTTAGGCGGTACAATGACAGGCGACCTTACCATGGGTGAGGACGCTGATGTTGTATTTGAAGGTGCTACTGATAACACTTATGAGACTACTCTTACTGTTGCTGATCCTACAGCTGACCGTATTATTACCTTACCTAACGTTTCAGGTACGGTAATAACGACTGGTGATACAGGTACAGTTACACATACTATGTTAGCAGGTGACTGTATAGATGGTGATAATATCCAAAATGATGTTATTAACTCTGAACACTATGCACCAGATTCTATAGATACAGAGCACTATGCCGCTAACTCTGTAGACTCAACAGCTTTAGCAGCTGATGCTGTGACAGGTGCTCAAATAGCAGACAATTCAATTGACTCAGAGCACTATGTAGATGGATCTATAGATACTGCACACTATGCAGCAAATTCTGTAAATAGTACAGCACTTGCCGCTGACGCAGTAACAGGAGATCAGCTAGCAGATAATGCTGTTAACTCTGAGCACTATGTAGACGGATCTATAGATGAAATTCATATAGCAGCCGGAGCTGTTAGCCTTAATAAGATGGCTAATAATTCCGTCGCGACTGGTAATATAGTTAACGATACCATTCTTAATACAGATATCAATAGTGGAGCTGCGATTGAATTTACCAAACTAGAGGACTTAGATAGTGCTAAGATCTTAGTAGGTAATGGGTCTAATAAAGCAACAGAAGTTGCAGTGTCTGGTGACGTTACCATTTCTAATACTGGTGCAGTTACTATTGCAGCGGGTGCTATTGAAAACGGCATGATGGCTAATGAGTCTGTTGCCTCTGGTAATATCGTTAACGGTACAATCGCAACTACAGATATAGCAGCTGATGCTATAGACTCAACACTAATAGCAGCTAATGCTGTTACAACATCTCATATAGCAGATGCTGAACTCACAACGCTTGCTGGTATGCAGTCAGGTACTGCTTCTATCTTAGCAGATAGTACAGCTCTTGCTGCAACTATTACTGAAATTAATAGTGTTTGCGAAAATAGAGCTGGTGAAACAACTATAACAGATAGCGATGCTAAGATTCCCACATCAGGAGCTGTTGTTGATTATGTTGCTGCACAGATTGCACCTATTGGTGGCCTTGAAGTTATAGCTAATAAGGATTCATTTCCTGAAACTCAACCTACAGCTGGTGTTGTAATTAGTATCGCTGATGCTGGAGGTATTGTTGTTAATGGTAGTGGTACAAGTACTACTCCAGATACAATTTCTAGTGATGCTACGGTAACTATTAATAATATCAACTCTCAATTCAATAGTAAGACTATTGATGCTGGTGTAGCAATGATGGTTAGTTCTACTGGCTCTGGTCAGATATATAACTACCATAAAGCAACACTTAAAGAAGCTGATCTACTTAGTTTAAGTGGTGATATAAATGACTTTGCAGAAAGATATCGTGTAAGTGCTGATCCTGATAATTTACCTGATAAAGATGAAGGTGATCTAGTATATGATACTGCTGCTGACAAGATGAAGGTTTATGACTCTTCAACTTCAGCATGGAAAGAAGTAACATCTACTGGTGACTTTAAATATCTAGTATTAACTGATCAAAATACAAGCAACGCTGCTACACTTACTAATACAGTATTTGATCTAAAAGAAAATACTATAGGTGGTGCATCAGCTTCAGTAACAAGTGCTGCTCAATTACTTGTTAGTGTTAATGGTGTTATTCAGAAAGCTAATTCAGGAACTGGTACTCCTAGTGAAGGTTTTGCTTTATCTGCAGCTGATGAAATTAAATTCAGCACTGCACCAGGAGTCGGATCTAGTATATTCATAGTTCAATTTGGTTCTGCTCTTAGTATAACTACTCCAGGTGATAATACAATATCTGAAGCTAAGTTACAAACTAATGCAGTTAGTGAAGTAAAATTAAAGATACATCAAGCACCTTCAGATGGTAAATTCCTTAAATATACCAGTGCTAATGGTATGGAATGGGGTGATGTACCAGCTGGAGTAGGTGGTACTAACGGTGTTGACTTTAATGATGATATAAATGTTCAGTTCGGTACTAACACTGATATGCTTCTCCGTTATTACAACGGCGGATTAAACGCATATACGGGTGGTCAAGCAGGTTCTCAATTTGTTTTCTCTACTCAAAGTGCTGGAACTGATGCAACTCCGATGAGGTTTTATACCAAATCAGTTGTAGGTGGCAACGCTGTTTACCATCAATATGCAGTGATGAGTCCTACAAATAAAGATGTAGCTCTCTTCTATAATGGCAACCAGAAATTTATAACAACTAACACTGGAGTTACCGTAACCGGCACTGTAGCTGCAACGGCTCTTACAGGTGACGGTTCAGCTTTAACAGGTGTAGCTTCTACTTCAGCTAACGGTACAATGTATAAGAATACATTGAGTATAACAGATGCTCATACTATTGCAGCAACTGAAGGAGCGCACAGTGTCGGTCCTATAACTGTCGGAAACACTGTAACTGTACAAGGAAGATGGGTAATTAGCTAATGGCATTAATTTTTGACGGATCTGCGAATACGATCGCAAACTTGGCCGTTGGTGGATTACCAGACGGCGTAGTAGATGAAGATACTCTCGCAACAAATGCAGTATCAAAAGTAAAAGTAAAGGATGATGCAATCGGTGTTGACGAACTACATGCAACATCTGGTTCAGCAGGTACAGGAACCTTCTTTAGAGGTGATGGTACTTGGCAAGCAGCTGGAGGAGGTAAAATACTCCAATTTGTAAATGGAGTAACTACTTCTTTAGCTAATAACACAAGCCAAGATCATGTATATACGAATCACTATTTAACAATTACACCAGTGGCATCAGACAGCACATTAGTGTTTTGTTTAGGAATGGGCGTTCAAAGAGAAAATCAACAAACAGGATTTACTCTTGCAGTCTCCATTGATGATGGTTCTAGTTTTTACCACTCCACAGGTGGTGGTGATTATGGATGGCATGACAGTGGAGGACAAACTAACGATATGTATTGGGTTGAAGGACCACATTATTGGGTCAGAACCGCAGGTACAGCAGGTACGGCAGAAACTCATAAAATCTATGTTCACCAAAAAACTGCTGATAGTACTGGATATGATGTACATACAAGAAGTAGCTTCGTTTGTTGGGAGGTAGAAGCATGACTTATACACGAAGTAGAAAACCTGATAATATTGATGCTGTAACAGCTTTAGGTATTACTGGTTTTTCATGGAACCGTCCTTTTACTGATTATTCACAACTGTCAGTACCGTCTGGACAAACAAAACCAACAGAAGCAGCAATAGCTGCTAAGTTATCTGAATTAACAACTGAATGGAATAATTCTAATTATCAAAGACAAAGACAAGCCGAATACCCTAGCGTGGTCGATCAGCTAGATGACATCTACCATAATGGTATAGATGCTTGGAAGGCGACAATTAAAACAACCAAAGACAAGTATCCTAAATCATAATGGCAGAAGTAAAAATTAAAACACCTGACGGTAATAATCACGTCAGTTTAACTACAGCAAATGCTAGTAGCAATTTAACACTAAAATTTCCTACTACAGCAGGTAGTTCAGGACAAGTATTACAGACTGATGGAAGTGGAAATTTAAGTTGGGTTAATCAAACAGCAGCTTATACTGCTCCAGCTTCTAGACATTTCTACGCTTATAGAAACAATAATAATAATCAAACTATTACAAGTAATACACTTACTAAAGTAGAGTGGGATACAGCGATTCAATCTGATTCCGCATTTAGCACTACTGATAATAAATGGACTGCTACAGCTGATGACGCTGGAACGTGGTTTATTCAACTTCAAGTTAGTTACTATACAGATGGTAATGATGGAGCTGACCTAATGACTCAGATTTACAAAAATGGTGCTGCATATTCTGGCGGTTATACGTGGATATGGAGAGGTACTGCTGATGTCGGGCACTTTGTCGGACAAGTTCAAGGATTAATGACTATTGCAACCGATGATTATATCGAAGGATATGGTCGAATAACTGGTGGAGGTAATGAAGCCTTCTTTGGTGGAGATAATTCAGGAGGATCTAAGCAAACCTCTATCATAGGATTTAAGCTATGAGTATATTAAAAGTAGATAAAGTCCATAGTGAAAGTGGAGCAAACTCTAATATTGAGTTAGATGATTCAAGGAACGTCGCTGTTAAAGGTAACTTAACTGTAGACGGTACGATGCCTGAACAAGATGCAAGCACAGGTGATTACACCCTTACTAGTGGTGATTTAAAATTTGCTACTGATGTAAAAGGAATCCGCTTTAATGGTAATAGTTCAACGGGTTATATCATCGCTGATACAACAGGATCGAATGCAATTTGGACAAATGTTGGCGGAAACTTAAATTCTTGGTCGTGGAGATTTGGTGGAACGGAGAAGTTCACATTTAATTCAACAGGAAATATTGCTTTTGCTTCAGGAAATGGTATTGACTTTAGTGCTACGTCCGATGCAGGTGGAATGTCAAATGAACTCCTCGACGATTATGAAGAAGGCACATGGACTCCAGCTTTAACATATGGAGGTAATGCAGTTGGACTAGATACACCTGTTGGTACATATGTTAAGATAGGTAATTTCTGTTGTGTCAGATGTAGATGTAAAACTACTGATAATCCTGCAGGAGCTAATGTAAGTATAACTGGTTTACCATATTCTTCTAATAACCCAGCGAACGATGGTAATGCAATTACAGGAGCTGTCTATATGGAAAGTTGCGATGCAAATATTACAAGTGGGCATCCTGTAGCTTTTGGATTTGATAACTCAAGTGGATTTGATATACGAATGTCATCTACAACTGGATCAGGTACAACACAAGTATCTGATAACGCTAAAACAGGTACATCGTATATGTTGACTTTATCCTATCAAACATCTTAAACCCTAATAAATAATTAATTGGAAATTAATCTTAATGGCTTTAACAAAAACAACAGAAGAAGATAAGATCGAAGTAGTCGGTCCCTATAAAGCAGTACAAGTTCGTACTGCTACAGTAATTAAAGAAGATGGTAATGAAATTAGCCGTTCATTCCATCGTAAAGTATTACACCCAGGTACTCTTGATAGTTCTAATAATCTTGTAGATACTGACGTTAGTGCAGAATCTGCTGAAGTAAAAGGAATTACTTCTAGTGTCTGGACTCAAGCAGTAAAAGATGCATGGAAGGCTAAACTTATAGCAGATAAGGGTTAGGATATGGCACTAACACAAACACCAGAAGAAGGTCTTAAGGTCAGTAATGCCCCTTCCGATGGTCAATTTTTACAATACAAAGATAGTACTGACAAACTAACTTGGGCTGCAGCAGGCGCAGGTAGCATGAGTAATATAGTTGAGGATACTACACCTCAACTAGGTGGTAACTTAGATGTACAAGATAAAGTTATCACTACTGACACAGGTACTAATACCAATATAACAATCAAACCTAAAGGTACAGGAGAATTAGTAGTAGGTAATGGTAGTAGTGCAGGTTTAATCAGTGTAAACGGTGACTATAATCTAAAAATAAAAAGTAACGGCGTTGGTACTGCTGGTGCGTATGTTCAATGTGGTGGCGGTTCAAATGGTAACGTAACCCTTGGTAGTGAGGGAACCGGATACACCCTTACATCAGGTGACTTTAGAGTACTTGGTAATAATTTAAAACTTGGAAGTGCAGCTGCTGCTAATATAACTACAGTAGCTGGGAAAACAACACATCTGAAATTAAACACTAATGAAGGTACTAATTCAGGTGAAATTGAGATTGAAGACGGCGTTAATAACGACATTAAAATCACACCTAATGGTACTGGAGACGTCGTAATTGATGGTCTTAAGTACCCACAAGCTGATGGATCATCAGGTCAATATTTGAAAACTGATGGTTCAGGTCAACTAAGTTGGGGTACTGTTACATCTCAAGATACCCTTTCGAACAGGAACGTACTCATCAATGGAGATATGAGAATATCTCAACGTGGAACCTCACAAAGTTTAAGTGGTTCACAAGTTGGCTATTTTAAAGCTCCTGATAGATGGAGATTTTATAATCATCATTCTCATGGAGATTGGGCTGTATCTCAAACAAGTGGAGATGGGCCAAATGCTTTTGGTCACACATATAAAATAGCATGCAGTACAGCAGATACTTCAATTGGAAGTACTGCCGATGTTCATTTAGAACAGCGTGTAGAAGCTAATAATATACAACCATTGGGTTTTGGTACTAATGTTGGAGAGAATCTACAATTAAGCTTCTGGGTTAAATCTAAATTAACAGGTACTTATACTGTAGAATTATACAGTTATGCTGATAACCACGCTATTTCAAATACTTATACTGTTAGTTCTGCAGAGACTTGGGAACATAAAACCGTCACATTTACAGCACCAGATTCTGGAGATGCACAAATAAGAGGAACTGGCGGTGGACTTATGGTGATTTGGTACTTAGCAGCTGGATCTACTTTAACTAGTGGCTCCTTCAGTAATAATGCTTGGTCTGCTGGTGAACAAACTCAAGCCAATAGAGTACATAGTAGCCAAGTGAATTTAGCTAGTTCAACAAATAATTATATTCAATTCACTGGTATGCAGTTGGAATGTGCTTCAGCCGCAACCGCATATGAACACCGACTTTTTAGTAGAGAATTAGCAGATTGCCAGCGTTACTATGAGAAAAGCTATCCTTATAGTATTGTACCAGGAGCTGCAGGTGACAATGGTAGACGTCTAAGAAGAGTTTGTGCTTCAGCCACAAACCAAACTGTATTTACCAATGAACAATTCCAAGTAAGAAAACGTACTACACCGACTATCACTACTTATTCAAATGACGGAACTTCTGGTAAAGTTCTATTAACGAATTATGGATCTACATCTATACATGCTAACTCAAGTGTTTATGGAGCATGTGACTATGGTTTTGAAGTCAGTGGATCGGATACTGCTAACGGTATTGGATTATTTTGGACAGCAGAATCGGAGCTTTAATTATGTCTTATAAATATGTAAAGGCTGCATGGCCTGAAACTGGGAATGATACCGGCCAAATAAAAAGAAAAACCGATAATGCTCATATCCCTTTTGATGAAGGTAATACAGATTACCAAGAATATAAGGAGTGGCTTGATGCAGGCAATACACCAGAAGCTTCTGATTAATGTCCATCAACCTCCCACGCCCTAACCTACCTAAAGGCTTATATATTCCTCAGATGTACCTCAGACAGCCTACAGCGGACGTTCCGGCCTTTAGGCCTATGGTCATCCCTCCAGCTGATTTAGAGCGTCCTGAGGAGACTGAGGCGGAGGAGAAAGAAACAACAGAAACACCCGAACAACCCAAGCTTAAGATACCGGTCATCGACATACAGATGCCTATACCAGAGACAGCGGTAGTAGTGACTGCTGTGACAACAGCTGTTATCGCAGTAACAACTACAACTGTTACTCAATCTTTATTTGAACCTATTAAAAAGAAAGTTCAGAAACAACTACAAGCCAAAGTTAATAAATGGAAGGAAAAGAGGAAGAAAAAAAAGGAATCCTCGGAAAGCTGAAAGATGCTGCAGAGGACCAAGAACACCAAATCCAGATCCTTGGAACATTCGTCAGACTTGGCGTTGTGGTTTGGTCTGGCTTTATTATAACTATGAACTATGTTGAGTTACCCATGATAAAGAAAGCTGGGAACTCAGATATCA
>VTLG01003805.1_pt1 | contig 12321 bp, 28 predicted proteins | sample 4694571 | NCBI WGS metagenome assembly VTLG01 (sample SAMN12604809, study PRJNA352737) | marine metagenome | biome: ENVO:00000447; feature: ENVO:00000209|ENVO:00000569|ENVO:01000036; material: ENVO:00002151; isolation source: viral sequences binned using virsorter ... | reverse complement strand
CTCCCTGTCTGAATCGCATCACGGCTTGAGTCATACTATCGACTAAGTCGTCATGATCGCCATAGGGGAATGCTGCACATTCCTCGATGACTTCCTGTGCAAACTCTTTGTGAGTGGGCGCCCATATGGTGCCGCTTTCAAATAAAGGGGCTACCGAGTTTACCCTTGTATGCTTATCATTTCCTTTTGAGGGTGTAAAGTTAATTACCGGGATGCCCATATTTCTTAATTCATAAGTCAAGGGCAGTCCTGAGGCTTTGGCTTCCACCAAAACTGTTTCCGGTTGCCAGTATTCATATTGTTCTTTTGCTTTTCGTCTGAGTTCAGGAAACTCGTACCGTCCTTTAATGGCATCGACTAATATTAAATTAGCTGGAGAGTCCTCATTTTTTCTAAAAACACCCCATGTGGTAATGGCTGAGTAATCCGCTGTTTCTGTTTTCATAAAGGCGGTATCATAGGATTGTATAATGTGTTCGAGCTTTGGCATGAAGTCATGTTCCCATTTTTTCCACCACTCTCGTTTGATGATCGCTCCTTCTTCCGAAGTTGGATTTTGCATCCATTGCGCATTCCATTTGCCAAGCGATAACGAGGCCTTTACTGTTTGTAATTCCCCCAACTTCCAGTATTCCGGCCATACTGGTTTACCACTCGGCATGATAGCCGGAAACTCAACGAGTTCCCACTGATCAGCTTTTGCTTCCTTTTGATGTTGCATTAACATGCCTGTTAAATCTTTTACGTTCCACCTCGTCATCACACAGACAATCTGTCCGCCGGGTTGTAAACGTTGTCTTGGACCTGAGGTGTACCATTCATACGCTCGCTCGAGTGCTGTTAAGTTTAGAGCGTCTTGCTCCGAGTGTGGATCATCAATGATTAAAAGATCTGCACCTCGTCCTGTGATGGCTCCGCCAACACCGGCTGCGAAGTACTCACCGCCTTGTGCCGTTTCCCAGCGGCCTGCTGCTTGCGAATCTTCTCTAAGTCGTGTCTTAAAAATTTCTTGATACTCAGGGCTATCGATAAGTGTTTTTGCTTTACGCCCGAACCTTATGGCAAGCTCTCCGGTATGGGTGGTTTGAATAATTTTTAATTTTGGGTTACGCCCGATCATCCAAGCGGGCAGCAAGGAGCTAGCGAACTCAGACTTCGTATGTCTAGGGGGCATATTAACAATAAGACGTTTAATCTTACCCTGTGCCATATCATTAAATTTTTTTGCAATAATTTTATGATGGGACCCCTGAATGAAATCTGGCCACATATGCTTTACAAAACTTAAAAAATCTTGCTTGATATTGGACTGTTTTTTCTTCTCCCCGTACCTCAGGTACATCTTATAGAAGTCTCTTCTTACATCCGGGGGTAATTTTTTAATTTTTTCTAGATCTACATGCATATATGGGACCCATAATGAATTTAACCGCTTTAACAGTCTAAATCAAGGCATAAAGTCAAAACTATTGGGACCCCTTTTTATTTAAATATTAAAAGAAAAACAGTGATTCAAATTCCAGGATGGAAATGGTTCCCACTATTGAAGGGAGTTCCCCCCGCCGAGCCGAGCGAAGCGAGGCGAGGCGATCGAGATCCGCGCCGCGCGCAGCGGAGCGAGCGAAGCGAGCGACGCGACGCGCGCAAAAAAATAAATAAATAAATAAATGGGAGTGAGCCGCGCGCCGCGAGGCGCGCGACCTTTAGTTATGGACGAACTAAACTTTTATCATTGTATTGTTGTTGTGTAATTCGGACACGTTCGCCAAGTAAATCATTGACGAAGTAATAATTATTTTCATTGCGCCAATCATAATCCTTATACCAAGCATTATCACAATCAGTTCTTTTAGGCTCAACCATTCTACCGAAGTGATTGAGAGCGAGTTCACCAAACTTCTCAAACCAATCATGTTCACAGTTCATTGAACACGCATTGCCACCAAGATAATAGAATGAAGATCTTCTTCTAGTCTGGTAATGCTTAGCGCCTTTCGGTCCTCGTATTCTGTCTTTTGTTCTATACTCATGACACTTTGGTCCTTGACAATATTTCATATGGACCTCGTAACATTTGGCATCATCAATAAAAACTTAATGATGAAGAAGAAAAAAATTCCCAATCCAATCCAAGTGTTGCCATGTATTGCATAAATTAAACCCGCAAAACTTAAAACAAAATGTAGCGCGAAATAAAAAGAATAAAATAAATATTTCATTGTATCGTCCTTTCTTTCATTGTTGTTGTATAGTTCTCAAACTCTTTACTATCTTTTACAATATCCAAGAGTTTTTCGAAAGTTAATAAACTCATAACCCACATTATTTCTTTTTCACTTAAATGTTTTTGAAGTTTATTTAGTCTTTCAACTGCTTTGTCTAAGTTGGGCGCAGCAGAATGAATATAAGCTACAGCCGAAAGTATTTTCGGCTGCAGGTATTCTGGCAATGTTTTTATTTTTTTATGCATCTAATATCTCCCACGTTTTTGATGCGCATCTAATTCCATTCGCATCAACGTCAAAGTATTTAATGTATGGATAGCCATGTTTTTTATGAATTCCATAAAGACAATCCTTTGTCCATTTTGCTCGTCTTGTAATTGTTTTACCATGTTTATCTGCAAAATATTTAATTGTGAAATAAACATCGATATCGAACTTTTGATTAAAATGGGATTTCATCGTTTCCCTCTTTCTGTCTTTTTTCTAGTTCGTATATTTCGTCTTGAAGTTTATTTCTTAATTCTAATAACGCATTTAATTTTGCAGCAATTATTAGTTGATCTATTTGGTCTTTCATGTTCGTCCTTTCTTGTTTGTTAGTAATACTGGGATATTACCACAATATCCCAGTATTTGTCAACCCCTTATTTTTGGGCTTGTTGCTGCTCGTATTTTATTCGAGCCGCTATTTTGTCCTTTCTTGTTTGAGTTTTATTCTTCATGCTCTTTAACATTTGAGCCGCATTTTTAGGATTGTAAATCATTAGACCAGAACTATTACATCTAATAATTTCAGCTTCATTCATTTCCAATCCGCTTTCAGTTGCGAACTCAATGGCTTCATCAAGATATTTATAACCCTTGATTACATCTTTAATGAATTTGGTTTGTTCTAAAACTGATTTAATCCATTTATAATGTGCCATGATTAATTGACCTTTAGCTTGTTGCCAGATTACAAAAGTTTGAAACTCATCTTTTGAAACTGGTATCTGCCTGTCCCTACAATATTCACGACCAATTAAATCCAACTCATAGTCATTGTTCCAATCTCTTGCATGTGAGATTTCATTACCCTTGCCACCACTAAATCCCAACGCTCTTTCATTGGCATCATTAAATTTAGTTTGGTGTGGATTACTATCCTTGCCCTCCATTTCAATATTAATATCTGGATTGCAATTTTCTTTTGCTTTTAACTCATCTCTAAAATAAGCATAAGCAAAGTCACGTGAGTTTGGACTATAACTCTCATTGTCTTGACGATCAACACCATCAATGTCACCATTTAAACGAAAGTCAAAATGTTTTGTGACATACTTATCATCTTCATTAGTATTATCACTATGGCGATTTTCATATCCATATTCGCCATCATCATTTGGCTCGTGTCCATCTTTCTTCTGCATATAACCAAAATGAAAACAACTATCTTTTGCAATAGTATTTACATTAGGGTATTTGTCTTGAAGATAATGTGCCATGTCCACATCTTTTTTAGGATATTGTCTGGTCACACATTGTTGTGCAAGTTCCCAAGTTTTATTTTGCTTGTCTAAAAAACTCTCTCTTAATTGAAAGAATTTTTCTTTCTCTTGCGTGTCCTCTTGTTCCAAGTGTACTCGCATTCTATTCGCGATTTTATTTCTGTACTCTTGATTAAGTCTTATTCTACTCATGTTCGCCTTTCTGTTAGTTGTTTGCATAAAAAGATTTTTAAACTATTGACAAAGGTATGTCAATCATTATATAAGATATTCTATGAATAAATTAGCTGATACAAAAATGCAAAGTGGCTATACTTTGCAACAAGAACAATTACTGCACGCTTTAGAAAATGAAGTATGCATAGGAATGTTAGCATGTAACCCAAGAGTGACGGGATTTACATCTTTTGCAAAAGCGGTGTTAAATTTTATTAGTGATAAAAAAGCACCAAAAACAAAAAAGAACTTATATAATTATTTAGTTAAGAAAGGTTACTATAATAAATTACATAAGTTTAGTTGGAGTAAAAGATGATTTACACAAGTTGCACAATTTGTGGTTGTACACCCAGACCAGATGAATGGTCTGGGCAAATACAAGGAGTTTGCTTTGATTGTGGATAGTATTTGGTTTTATCCAATTATGCTTTTTGTTATGATTGGAATTATATACTGGTATACTTAATAGAATTTGCTGATGATATTCTGGCTTCGGCTGGATGATGGTAAGCAAAGGTCAATCGGCGCCATGATTAGGAAACATTTATGTATTCCCTGTAGTGGCGCCCTTGAGCCCAGATCCGATCGTTATGTAAGGTTAAAACCTTCACCCTGCAGGGTTGTTCGGATCTGGGGTCAAGTGGTGCATAGCTTAATATCGAAGCCACTTGGCCACTTTAGAATGATTCTAAATTATAAAAAAATAAAAATTAAAAAAAGCTGCAAGCATCAAGCTCCAAGCAACAAGCTTGACAGTGGACCTGGGATATTGTAAGATAAGTTATTATGAAAGAAATAAACTATAAAAACAAAAAACTAAAACTGCCATATGATTTAAAGGCAGGTGAGATGAGTACTGAACTGGTAACAAGACAAAACCCCTTCAGTGGCCAGTCAATACAGCTGCCGGAATTTGCGGCGGTTATATATGATAATGTCATTCATCTTAATTTAAAAGCTGAGATGAAGGACAAAGCAATGGGCATGGAACCTGGCTTCAGTGACAACCAGGACGACTGGCAAAAAGTAAGAGACGGTCTAGATTTTTTTAGACAATATTTTGCTAAAGAATACATGGTGCTACTTGACTAAAAAATACACAATAGAAGTTAGCCACGCGTCGCCAGGTCAGCTGGCGACGATTGGCCTGGAGCTCAAGATCATGAGTAATGGATGGACCAAGTTTGGTCCCCGAATCCTGATCAATGGTCAAAAGCTTCAAGCTCCAAGCCTCCGGATACTTGGGACAGGTCACAAGCGAGGGCCGCGAAGCGGCAAGCCACAAGCTTCAAGCTTGACAGGGCCTGAGCTGTAGGATATTATAAGATATGAAAGTTAGAAGCAAGCACAACAACCTGATGAACTACTTCATTGTAGATCATAAATATTTATCTAAACAATATATTAGAAAGTGTAAAAAATTCTTATGCTCGTTAAAGAAGCAAAAAAAATAACAGGAAGCATGACCAGGACCAGCAAGATGCCTGGCCTGAGCTACAGCCTGCCGGCGTGGGAGTGTCAAGTAGGTTCTAAGCTCCGGACTGTGAAGGGCTCAGTGTGTTCAGGCTGTTATGCATTAAAAGGAAATTATACAAGATATCCAGCTATCAAAGCTGCGCAGTACTACCGCCTTCAGTCGCTCAGGGACCCACGCTGGATCCCGGCCATGGTTGCACAAATCAAAAGACAAAAATTTTTTAGATGGCACGACGCCGGAGACCTTCAGGGCGCCTGGCACCTCACGAACATATTCGAGGTGTGTAAGTTAACGCCAAGCACCAAGCACTGGTTACCAACGCGCGAAGTTAAATATACGTCCCTGATGGATCCTGCCATAGTTCCGACCAATTTAAAAATTATAATCAGTGATCATATGATAGACCAGGTAACACCAGTCAAGAGCTGGCCCTTCACGTCAGGCGTGACCACGAAGCACGACGCAACCTGCCCGGCCCCCAAACAGGGAGGCAAGTGTGGAGATTGCAGGGCATGCTGGGACCGGAATGTGAAGAGAGTCACTTATGGCAAGCATTAGCCACGGTGGCCACAGGAAGCGCCCGGACATTATCGACAAGATTCACGAAAAATATTTGAAAGAATACCCAAGCTTTATAGAGCGGCAAGCTTCAAGCCGCAAGCTTCAAGCCCCAAGCAGCAAGCTTCAAGCGCCAAGCCGCAAGCGGCAAGCTGCTCAATCTTAAATCCCTCATAAAGTTTCACGTCGCAAGAAGCGAGGTGCTTTGCTAAGATAAAACTATTCTTCGGATGTAGTTTATGGAATGCAATTTGGTGTGGTGAGAAACGAATTTTTCTACCCTTAGTTACCTTTAGTTCAACAGTAAAAAAGTGTTGATTAGTATTGTAGCCCAATAGATCAGGAGTACCGAATACGCTGCTATTTTCCAGCCTTGTCCATTTAATTTGTGGTGTAATTCTTTTAAGCTCATGCCAAAATTTTGTCTCGGGTTTCACAACAAATTTGGCGTTACAGTAACAGTTTGGGTTTACCCATTTTCCAAGACTCTTGTGGAGAAATTTCTAAGACAATTCTGTGAGTTTCTCTAACTCCAATCACATTATTTTGCAAGAGATAAATTCTTTTGATGTCAAAAAATCCATCCGGCGATCTAAACTCTCCATGAGGAACCTTAACTTGAATACGAGCTTCTTTACAAACAGGAGAGTCTATAAATTTTGACAATTGTTTTATGAATTCTTTTCCTGTTATCATACGTTGACTTGTACTTTAAGTTACTGTAAAAGTCAAATTATGGGAGTTCCAAAAAGATTAACTGAAATGCAACAGAAGTTTGCTCATGAACTTGTGAGCAATGAAGGTAGAAAGTATGCCTATCAATGTGCTATCGATGCAGGCTATGCCAAAGACCGGGCAAGACAAACAGCTTGGGAATTACAAAATCCTAAAATGCATCCGCTTGTAGTTAAATATATTGGAGAAATTAGAGAAGAATACCAAAAGAAATACGCTGTAACATTCGAGCGTCACATCTCAGAACTGGGTAAGATAAGACAAGATGCTCTTAACAAAGGAGCCTGGTCTGCAGCTGTAAATGCTGAAGTGGCTAGAGGCAAGGCAGCAGGATTATATATTGAACAAAAGATTATACGAACAGGAAAGCTAGATGATCTATCCGAAGAAGAATTAGAAAAACGTATGAAAGAAATTATAGATCAGTATGCACCTATCCTAGAGGGTAAAGTGGATGCCGCTGACATTAAGAAAAAACAAAAACAGCTAAGACTTAAGGGTGCAGAACCACTGAAAAATAATAAGCCACAACAAAAAGTACTAAAGCCGCTGCATAAACTAAATACTTCTGAAAAGGTGGTAACATCTAATTCAACTTCCTCATCTTCTTCACACACGACAAAGGAATAATTGTTCTCTCACCAAATACTATTCCATCTTCATCCTGATCGTAACTTGCAAAGATCTTAATTACACAATCATTTTTTTCATACAACCAACCCTCACTCACCGGTGTTGCTAATTTCATTCTATCAAACTCTTTGTTGGTAGCCCAACCTGAATCGGAAGCAATATCAAACCACTCAATCCGATACTTTGAATACGGGATAAGGTTTTTTCTTATATTTGCGATTCTTAATTTTCTTTTTGGTTTTTTTCTCTTCATGTTTTTTCCTTCCGTAGTAATAATCAGAGTTATGAATTCTGTTAAACATATCAAAAAAATTTTCTTCAGTCATTGTTTTTACCTAACATATGCTCCTACTTTTTTCACCCCTTAAGAAATGGCTATTTTGCTACATTCTTACAAAAAGAAGTAGAAAAAGTAGGAGTAAAGTAGGAGGCAAAAATGCTAGAATCGTTGCTATATATATGTTATTTCACCACTCCTACTTTTCTACTTTTATTTTCAGATTTTTTGCGAACTTTTATTTTTTTGTTGTAGAAACGTATATATGTAGAATGAAAAATATTGTTTTTATGCGGTTTTTTGAAGTGGTCCTACTTCTTTTTTTGGTAAAACTGGTCAATTTTACCCAAAAATTTATGCTTAAAACGGGTAAATTCACCCCCATTTGAGGTAAATTTCTGGAAAAAACCGTCTTTTGAGCACATTAAAATGACTCCTTGATCGATGCAAGTGCCATAAATTACGTCATGTGCCATGGCATATGCTGCTAGTTGAAGGAAATAATCTTCTACCCACTCCCTACGTTTTGGCTTGTTGGTTTGTTTAAAGTCTATTATACTTTCGCGTCCAGAATAAATTCCACATAAATCAGTTTGACCAGCATACAGTCCAGGATAAAATAATGTTACTTCCGACCCCCAAATTTCTTCCAGTCCCGATAGGCCTTGATCGATAATAGCCCTGGCCATGCTCCTCGCCGCTCGCCCCTCGCGGGTGAGATCGAGTAGCTTTTCTTCCCGAAGATAGTATTCCAGATACTCGTGCATAGCTGTGCCACGCTTGGCTGCCTCATTTTTGACACGATTCGCCTCATTTTCGCCAACTTTAGCTTTCCAACGAGCAAGACTTTCAATCTTCTCTTCGCTCTGAGTTGCTGAGAGTATCGTTGTAACACTAGGTAATATTTCGTTAGAGACATCATAATGCCGACTCCCTTCGATTAAACTTCTAGTACTGTTTGGGTATTTATATAATTTATTCCATTTCATTTTTCAAGATTCCAATCTTTCAATCGCTTCCATAGTTTCTCCTCAATTTCCTTTTGCTTTCTTTCCTTCTTATTAGCTAGAGATTGCTTATAAGATGCTTTTAGTTCTTCTTGTTCCTTTTGACCAAAGATCTCTTCCCAATTCTCTTTATACTGATTCGTTGAGACTCGGCTGATACCATCCCATTTTCTTCCAGATTCTCTTTCTTTACTCATTTTAAAATATTATTTCCATCACCAGATACAACGTGATGAACACGAACATCGCGGTCATTTGTATATCGTATGGAAAGTTTGTCATAATGGTCTATAATTTGTTGTAATTTTTTACGTTTAACACGAGCGTAAGGAATAATCAACTTTGCAACTTTTAAAGCGTCACGATGCGAGCATCGCCAACGTAATTGATCTTTCCAATGGGGTTTTGAAGAGGGAGAGGTGTTCTTAGTATGTAGACGAACGGTTCCAACTTTTACAATTTCATGAAACCAGCGAACAGCATCTTGATCTGTCATAGACATTTCTAAGGTGACCATCCAACACATATATCGTCTAGGTCGGTTCTTTCTTTTAGTTTCCATACGCTGCTTATACTGTACACAGCCTTCACCATCAAAAAGACCCGCAATATAGGCTAGTTGTGTGGACATTTACGCTTTTTCCATTTACGGTAGCCTTTGATCCATTCATTTGGATCTCGTTCCTTCCAGCGTTTATCCCAGGCCCAGCTGTGTAACTTGCCTGCGTATCGTTCTATAAGTTCGAGTATTCGACCCATTGTTTATTCCTCCTTATCAATCTTTGTGCAACTCCAACCTTTTGGAAAATATCCCAATCAGGTTTTCTCTTCCCTATTAAACCAATCAGCTTAGCGAGTGCTTTAATATAAGGAAGGGGTTTCGTATAATTTCTTTTCAATTTTCTCTTTGACATAATCCGGGCTCCTTCCTGCCATTTCACAAATGACTCTAAAGTCTTTGCTGTTTCTAGTTAAAAAGCTCCTTGCTGCTCGTCTCTCGATCTTATCGACGTGACTCGAGAACGCATCGTGGACCGCTTGTGATAAAATTGCTGTGAAAAGTTTCTTCTCTGGAGAAGCACTATGATCACTGTGGTTATCTGATTTAATAAAATTGAAAGACATTAGTGTAAAAATTTTTTTAAATATTTTTCAGGACCCGGGTAAGGTTCAACTTCTGTTTCCATAACAGTTTTAATCATCGCTTTGTATTCTTTTTCATCCAAATGAGTTTTATAGAGCCTCATGGCGATCGCCATGTAGGTAGCCGCAATCGCTTGAACATCAAAATCTTTCATGTATTCAACCGCTTCACCAAAAACTTGGTTATAGATCCATTCTAGATCTTCATTATTGTGTTTCTTCTCTTCGTCGTCCTTCATAATTTACAAACCTTTCTGTATTCTGCATGTGAAGCCACTCGTTGCTTGCATCACGTATCTTTTTTTCTATATAATAATCATGGGCTTTGGCTTTAACATAATCTCGATGAGAATAAGCCTTATCCCACGCCTTTCCTTTTTCACTTTGACGCCAGTTCTTTCGTGCTCGTTTTCTACTTTCGTAATACTTATGCATTAGAAACTTGCATCACGAAGTTTAGCAGCCATGTCATTAATCTGCTGAGTCAACTTTTTATTATCAGCTTTTACTTCAGCAAGTTCGTTAGCGATTCTATGATTTTCTTCAACCAAGAACTTATAGTCATGGTGTTTCGTATATTGAAGACTCTGAATCTGACCCTGCAAAGTTTTAATAAGTTGCTTTGCTTCTGCTAATTCATCACTCATTGTTTCCTCCTCTTTTCTTTATCATTTCATACGCGTGCCTTTTTAAATCTTTATCCGTTTGCATAATGGTTAGCACGTCAATACCATTATACGCTTTAACATAAGCATTTTGTGTTCCAGCAATACTGGCCCCGCTTGCTAAGAGCGCAAACTCAGAGCAACTAGAGCATGTAATTAAGATAACGCAGAGCGTAAATATTTTTCGTATCATTTTCTATCTCACCTTCATTATCGCACGCTTCACAATTAATGACCACCTTTAAATTTGAGGACGAATCCTTATTAATTTTTCGGTAACCATTACCCATGCAGGCAGGACAAATCAATTTAGTTTGTTTTGTCTTTACCATTGTTTTCTTTTGTTTTAACAGGTTCTAAACTTGCAATCATTGCAACTAAACCTGCCACTTCAATGTAAGGACGCTTTGCTAAGTACTTTAAAAGTTCTTTTTTCTGTTCTTGAGAAATTTTAAACATTTATTTTTCCGCCTTTCCATTAAGTCTTTTCATTTCTTTATTCACTAAAATATTAATCGTTTGACTACGACTTAAAATTGTATGGGGCTCAATGACCCTTCGAATTTTATCTATCTTAGCGTATGTGTCTTTAGACAAAGAAACGTTTTTATATTTACTAATGTCTGTCATGTGTTATACCTCTTTCTATATTGTTTCATAACAATATGGGATATTATATATAATTTACAAGAGTGTCAATGAAATATTTTTTAATTCTATGGGTGTGTTCTGCGATAAATGCGTCATGTATTGTACCCCCTATAACTGTTCCTGGTACCTTTAATAACCATAATGAGTGTGTCGCTGCGGGGTATGCAGAGGGCTATAATGTATTTGTAGCTATAGATAAAAAAATAGCTGAAGAGCAAAGGCTTTTTGTGGCCTTTCACTGCGACCCAGAGACTAGTATTTAATTCATAATAACCCCCGTAGTTTCCGTGCACGTACTACCTACGGAGGCAAAGGCTCAGTTGCTGTACTCCCAGGCGCGAAGCTTAGGGAATCTTATACGCTAACCGCAACAGCTTCTTAGCGCTAGGCATTGGTGCTGTGAGGCCCGTCCTTTTCAATTCTATTTACACAACCAACCTAATAATAATTTACCATCCATATCATACCATCCTTGCAGTTTAGGATCGTTATTTCGTTCATTGTAGTATTTCATATTCACATCTACCCAGGCTTCAGCGATTCCGTCGCAATTCCCGTTATGCTTGAGTTTAACTTTTTCTATGTCAACCCCATTAGTGCTTAATAGTAGAATTACTACTATATACTTCATACAATTCTGCCATCCTTAATAAATTTAATTAATTTATGTTTCTTCTTATTAATGTAGGCAATCTTACCAGTAAACTTTGGAGTTTTCAGTAGTAAACTTTTAAGCATTTTCTTCCAGCTCATGTACTGAACTTTCTCTTCCTTACCAGTGTCGTCTGTTATTGTATATTCGTATCTCATACTTTCTTTATTATATATAGGTTAATGTAGGATTAATGTCAACCCCTAAGGACACGTTTTCTACCTTGACCACGGGATTTTTTACGTTTTGAGTGTTTATTGGGTCTTTTTGAATGACGTTTAGGTCGTCTTTTTTTAGGTTTCTTTTTGTAAGTACTAGGGCCGAATAGTGGCTTCTTTTTACGTGCCATGATCTCCCTCTATTTTATCTTGTCCTATTGGAAGATACTTAATGACACCATTAATATGTTGTTTTACATCTTCGCCACAATTCATACATCTGTATTGATCACTAACTATGGATACGAAACTTGCATGCATATCACAGTATGGGCATAGCCCTGCTGTAATTTCAGGATTAAATTTAATGTGTTTGCCTTTAAAGAACGGGCTCATACTTGGTCTTACCATTTTCTTTGTAAGCTCTCAAGTAT
>VTLG01006616.1_pt1 | contig 12323 bp, 25 predicted proteins | sample 4694571 | NCBI WGS metagenome assembly VTLG01 (sample SAMN12604809, study PRJNA352737) | marine metagenome | biome: ENVO:00000447; feature: ENVO:00000209|ENVO:00000569|ENVO:01000036; material: ENVO:00002151; isolation source: viral sequences binned using virsorter ... | reverse complement strand
AAGGGGAGTAGAAATGTTAAGACAGGCAGCCGAAACTGTTGAAATACGTGATGAAACTGCAATGAATGCAGCGGGTGCTAATGTAGTTACAACCGCAGTGACTGATGCTAGTTCTGTTACTAATAATGCACTAATCGTACAAGACTCACCAACCGATTCTGGTTTCCGAGCATCAGTAGGAACTTATGGGCCATAAAAAATGCCCAACATTTCTGTTGGGCATTCCAGTAGGGTAGTATACTTACTGTTCGTTTGCTAACTTAGCAAAGTAGGATAAGGTTTCATCACCATCCGCACTTACTGTTTCAGCAGTTACTGGTACTGGTTCTTCTCTAGTTTCAAAATCACTTGTATTAAAACTAGTTGCTGGATCTTCAACCAATCCTAAAACCCGATCCAATTTAGTTTTCAGTTCATCATAAGACTTGAAATTATCACGATCAAGTAATTCCTGTAAACTATACTGACCATTCCAAACCTTTTCTAATTCATCATCATCATTAGATAATGGTGCAACTGAATCAAATTCAGACTTATCATAATTAACAAAACCATCAACCATCCGAATCTTAATCTTGAAGTTTGCTCCACCCCAAAGATCAAAAGGATTAATCGGAATTTCATCCTTGAATGCTGGATTCATCAGATCGTTAATCTTATCAAAAATCTTCTTCCCATATTTAAACAACCGAACTTTACCATTGTTCTGTGGGTTTGCTGGATCTTCAATAACATAGATATTACTATAGTAGTTTAACCTACGTTTCTGTTTACGTGCTACTTCCTTCCCTGCTTCTGTACCATTATTCCATAAGGATGAATTATACTCACTAACAGGATCTTTCTCGTTAAAAGTAGTCAACGAATTTTCAATATACCAACCACCTTGACCTTGAAAACCATGTGAAAATATGCGTACCCAAGGAGTCGATTCACCTTCTATTGGTGGTAGAAATCGAATAACTGCATATCCGTTTCCAGACTTATCACGTTCACATTTCCAAATTCGTTCATCTTCATATGAGTTACTATTGTTAGTTTGGGTTTTTTCTAATTCGGTGGAAAGACTGTCTAGGAAAGACTGTCGATTTTGCTTCATGGATTTAAAACCATTCATGTTCGTATTCTCCGTATTTTCTGTATACTGCTTATTCACGTATCACAATCAACTCTTGATTGTGTAATAGTAATTATACCATATTTTTCCTCAGATGTCAAGCTTATTTTTCAATATTTCACGAAAAATTTTCACATCGACATCAAGAAATCCAATATATTTATGACACAAATTTCGGGTATCAGGCCACATGATGTCATCCTCTATTTGACTATCAAATTGTGGAAAGAAATTTAAAATCTGGTTCATAATCACAAATGTCTCCAACGATATATCCCCACGATAATACATGGTCAATATTGTCGGATTCTGTCCATCTTCGACCATGAACAGTTGGTCTAAATCAGACACATCTAGCAATTTAGATATGTCTGATTTGAATTGATAACGCAACCTCTGTGTTCGTTTTCTCCAATCCTGATAAACCTGATCTGATTCTTCTGTATGCAGACCACCATATTTATCACCACTGGAGAAATTTGCTACAAAAAATTGCATTATATTCTTTTCATTATACTGACGGCAAAGATGATCGAACCTGTACTTATCCCTTCGTTTGTAAAAGGAATCGTTACTTGCCTTTACTTTACCGTTGTACTTGAAATAATCATAATTTTTGCTAATAAAATGCAAACGAATTGCCATATACATTTTATAGCATTCCAAAGGATTCATATAGGCAATGCACCCGTTCTTGGTAGCAAATTTAAATCCATTGCCTCTAATTCCAATTTATCCTTCAGTGACTTATTTAATAACTTTGGCACTATATCAACTGCAATGTCATTTTCATCACAAAAAGCAAACACCGCATCAACATAACTACTAAGTTCCCACTCACGTTTAATTGCTTCAACTCCCAGAGAAAAACTTTTGCTGGTATGCTTAGTTACTACCTCTAAGAATTCTTCTTCAGTTAGTGCCATTCAATCTTACCCCTGTAAAAGTTGCATCACGGTTTGTGACAGTTGCTGTGCTTGTGACATAATTGCAATTGCTGTTTGCTGTCGTATTTGGTAATCAGCAAGAGCTGCCATCTCAGCTGCTTCGTCAAAATCCATAATCGTAGCAATACTTTCCTCATTCATAGTAATCATATTACCCAAATGACTAATAGTAAAGTTAAACCGTTGTATCTTTGAATTGACATCCGATGCTTCTGCTTGTGTTGTAGCAATTGCAGAGTCTATCCTTGCTAATGCATCTTGTGCATCACTTGCACTATCAATAGATACAGCAGAAATTAGTATTTCATCACCTTCGACATAAGTTCCACCTTGCCCATCATCTTGACCAATTCGGTCATCCCCTGCTTCTAATGTTACTGTATGAGCAGATAACTTTAGCCCATCAAGGGTGAGATCTGACAATTCGATATTGATGGTTTCCGAATCACCTGTACCTTCGATAACCACATCTCGATTACCAAAACTACCATCCAATAATTCAACCCCATCATATGCCGTATTCTTTGCCACATAATCTAATTCCTTTAGTAAAGCATCATATTCATCAGTCAACCCCAATCGAGTTTCAGCAGTCAAATCTTCATTTGCAGATTCAACTGTAATCTCACGTAATCGAGTCAAAATGTTATTTACACCATCAACACCATTCCCTGCTGTTTCTAATAAATCCTGACTTTGTTTAACAGTTGAATCTGCTAATCTAAGCATACTTAAAGTTGAATTCATCTTAGTAACTCTTGCCTGATCTCCAGAATGTAGGTCTGGACGACCTTCTGCCAATCGTCGCATCGAATTTTCAACTTGCTTGGTTGCCAATGCATATTGTGTGTGTGCTTTTGCAGTGATTCCACTTAGGTTCATACGTATTCCTCTCTTTTCCATTCTATGCTATTACATCTAAATTAGAACCCCATTTTCTTGGGGCCATAACATCGTTATTTCGGTTATCATTAGCACTTACCATGTGCTTCTCTCGTTCATGGGTTGCTAATTGGGTCTGGACATTCACTCTGGCAAGTTCTTTTGCCGCTTGCACTTCTTGGAATACTCTATAATATTCCATAGTTGACATCTTGCGAACTCCATACGTGTTTATCATTACTCCCCCTACCTTAATGCATCAAATAAAATTGTAGAAAACGTTGTTGGTGGAACACGTTGATGCCTACGTTTGTTCAAATCGTTTTCTGGTTTTATAGATTTCTCTATTTTCTCTACTCGTTGAACCCTTGATTTATTAGGTATCAATAACCTTTTCCAATTAAAGTTTGGTATCCACATAAAGCACACTAGACGAATCTATCTCCAAAATCTTGTTTGTAATCTATGATCGGTTCTGTTGATAAATCAACCTCAGACCAATCACTTTTAATGAATGCCGACCTTGCCCATTCACCCATACGTGAAAGTTTCTGTGATTTGTGTTCAGTGATTACTACTTCTTCAAATACAAACGGACGACCTTTCATCTTAGTCATAAATTCACCTGACTTACCAAATACTGGATTGCCAACTTTAATGACCTTTTTAAAGCCAGGGAATTCAGAATCGTTTGTTCCAATCAATCTACCATTCTTTGCACCCTTCTCAATGAATAAAACAGAATCCTGATACCAATCAATCCCTGCTTGCATAACATCCTTCTCTAAATTTCCAGTATCATTATGGTCAACCACAAAGAATGTCACTTCACCAACCTCTTTGGCATCAGCACTACCATAATCCTCAATATACTTACCCTGCACAACTGTAATGTTGTATTTTCTACTCAGATCTGCCTTTAGTTGAGAATTGCGTTTTAGGTTTTGCTTTCGGGTAACAGTTACTTGCTCCCCGTTTTCATCTTTGATATAACCTCTGAAAGCAGTTATCATTGCAGTATCATGTTCCATCATATGCTGACGCATTCTGGATAAACTACTTTCATTGACAACTTGCCTATAATCTTTCATCTATAACCCCTTTATTGGTTTATTCAACCAATCCGTTATCTTACTCCAAATTGTAGGTTTACTAACTACTTGTTTCTTCTTTGGTCTTTTGTACCGTACACCCGTATGAACTTCAAATTCTGCGTTTTCCAGCCTTCTTTTTAATCCACCCCTGAATTTCTTTGACTTCATTCTTGTCGTATCTCCTGTAAATTCCCCACACTAGAATGCACAGAAAGGTCATTATAAACCCTGCTGTGTAATTAAATACCAACCAATATGCGTCAACACCCTTTAACAACACGTATCCCAAACCACAATAGTATCCCAATGCATTTATCAATAACATTATCAAACTAACATCTTTTGAACTTTTGCGTCGAATCATCTTTACTATTTGTGGTATGTATGCCACACTAAAAGAAATTGAAAGTACTATTCCTAATGCTTCTTCCATATTTTAAAATCCCTCAACATAACAAAAAACCAAAACACTCCATTACAAAACCAAACCCCCACAATAAAATATACTACAGTTTCCATTTTCACCTCAAAACCTAAAAGTCGTGCCACACAATTGTATCTCATCGGTAGTGTGGCATACCTTTATCATACCGCTTGGGTTGCTATAACTCTTGGGATATGACAGAAAAATGGGCAGTTTCTGTTGACAAGTACTGCCCAAACTCCGACTTGCCTAATTAGGCAGCCATGGGTAATTGATTGTAGTTTCCAATTACTATTTTGCAACTTTCGAGTTGTTGCCACTCCATGCAATCTACTCTCCACCATCGTCATACCTGTCGAATTCCAAGTGCGCCCCCATAAATGGTGGAGGCGAGGGGAGTCGAACCCCTGTCCAGTGTACCGACAATTTCGTATCATCAATTGCAAGTCCTTTAACCATAAATATCTAATCTTGCACCAAACCCTTCTTTGGTTGGTTTTACTTTTCTTCGTTCATGTTTTGCTAACTCTACAGTCGATTCTATTCTAATTTCTCGTTTGGCACGTTGAACCTCATTATACAATTGATATTGTTCTAATGTACTAAAGTTAGCAATCTTACTTTGTCGTAAAAAACTTGGATGCATAAATGTACTTATCACTAATTTTCAATTTCTCCATTTGCCCACATCTTTCTTAAATCTGCGAGTTCTTCTTTTTGGTACTGTCCTATTGACTTTTCTTCAGTCAACAACTCTTTGTTGTCATTATCAACCTTAATATCAATCTGTTCTGCACCCAATAGATCAATCAAATCACGATAGGTTTTTGATACATAATCAGGTAACTGTTCTTGATCTAAACCTTTGACTTCAATACTATATTCCCGTTTGGGATTCATTGACATAACTTTTATTGAAACATCTGGCATGTTATTTCCCCAACAATAAAGACTTTACTACATCAGCAACGATTTCTGGTTCAATATTATGATAATCGCACAACCAATGACCAAAAACATGTTCTACGTCTGCATCTTCATTCAACAAAACCAGCTCTGGACTTGTATAATGAGATCCATCATCTCCCACAGGATCTGCGAAATGAGGATGTACTAACCCAAACCTATCACAATACGATGCGAACTTTTCGACCTTTTCCATTCCAGATGCCTTTAATGGTCTGTCATTTTTACCGTATGATATAGACATTACAAATTCTCCAAATTGCTTTCAAGGTGTGCTTGTGTTTCACTACCAGAAAATCCAACTCTAACTGATGGTGAACTCTCTTTAATAAATTGTGGAAACCATTCCTCTAACTGTTCTAATCGTTTCATCATCATATCATACTCATAATCTGATATTTCCACATTATCAGGATCAGTATAATAAAGTTTTTCGTGATACTCAAGATCCTTCCGTAACTTGGCAACCTCTTTCTTTGCCTTTGCTAACGATGGAACATCATTTGCATTTACATCTTCTGTATATACAGGTGCAACAAAGGTTGGATCATAAACTTTAGGTGGAACTAATGAAATCTTCTCCACAAACTGGTTAAAATAATCCTCACCTTTGATCTGAATTATCGTATCCGCTGCTATTAGGTTTTTACTAACATGATCTAATCCACCAAAATCGTAGACTTCTTGAACCCTAGATTCAGCATAACCTAATTGACTTGGATCTGGAGCATAATTCTCGATGACCATTATCTGGACATCTTCACCAGTAACCTTACACTTTTCCGTTCTATAAGAAACTTTGTTTTTTTCGTTGTTCATGCCTATATTATACCATATTTTTACGTGGTTGTCAAGCTAAAAATTAATTTTTATTCATTTTTTTCATCTAAGCCAACATGTTTTTGTCTCAGTAAGGTGGTCTTTGATCCTTCCTCATGTGGTTTTATATTTTCAGCCATAAACAAATCCCCATCAAGAAATTCCTCTGGCATAAACACCTCAAACGTATGATGAGCATGAGCATAAGGTTTCTCTGGATTTTCAGCAGTTGGATGAACTTCAATTCTCCATGAATTAAACTCATTTGTAGCTGTAGTTATAATATATCTTTTATACATATACCAAGAATTTTGAGAACCAAAATGAGTAGAATTTCTCGTAAGACTTCTAAATCCATAAGCAGGATCATAATTGTGTGCAAGCATCATCAACTCTGTTTTTAGTATTTCATTGTCTCGTTCCCATTTTTCTCTATACATAAATCCCTCCCAAGTAAAATGAGTAAACTTCCAAAATGATTTACCTTCTGGCATTATTATATCTCACTTGTTGTAAAAATAAATCTTTGAAGTGCTTCTGTGCTGATTCATCCATACCACTGGCATCAGTATTATTTACTACAATAGTTTTATACCTTCTATTGTACCCTTCTTCCATATATAAATCATGAGTTCCATTATGGTATGCTATGTCATCCACATCCATAAATGCCAATACATCATCATCTGGATCATCTGGATCACCACCAGCATCTATAACCCATTGCCTAAAATCAAATTTCACAACATGAACTTCTATGATCTCGGTATCCACTAAATCAATTTCATTCCAATCGGTTTGGTTTCCAGATGTGCCACTCAACAGTTCAATTACTTCACTGATATGTGGTTTCCATACCATAGTTTCTACCAATTCCATATATCGTTTGATTGCGTACCCCTGTATTTGCCTACGACTAGCAGTCCTATCCAACAATCCAGCAGACCTAAGTTCGTCATCTTCTATCTTTTCTTTACGTCTATCAGGTAATTTCATGTTTAGGTAATCCCAAAACTGGGCTCGGAAATTAAACTTCTTCCGAATCTCGATCATTATCTTTGACCTAACTGCATGTAACTTACCTAGTAATGTTTTCTCTATATTCGCATCCTTAGATACTTCAGCAATCTGGTCTATATCTATCCATCTCCGACCCTGACTATCTACCCTTGTGTGTAAATCATAATTAGATTCAAACACTGGATACCCTTCCAACACCACTGCAATACCACCACCAGCAGATACTCCCATCTTGACAACCGATGCAAATCTAGTCTTATTCATGGTAGCAATCTGCTTACGTGTACCGAGTAGAGGTAATAAATCTTCAAACCCATCAAAATCGGTAACATGAATAGACCGAACCCGTTTCTTTTCTGATGTCAGACGTGCAAACATCATCTTGCTGATAGGCAATGACACCCTGCCATCCAGATTACTGAAGACCAAATCCTTGACTGATTTGAGTCCGTATATTTCGTTTAGGTGTTGTTTAAATGTTCGCATAGTTGGTATCCTCTTTCAGATTCATCCCATCCTATGGGATCTAATTGATATTGTGAATCCTTTTGTCTGATTCTTTTTACCCGTATTCTATTACGTTCTTCCTCAGTCATTTCTGCATGAATTTCATCTTGTTCAGCCGTTAAATCACTAACAACAGCAGTAACCCTGCCAATTTTCATCAAAATAACAAATGCCGATGCAGCTGATGCTCCACCAACACCCATTAATAATTCTTCCCCTACTCCCTCAAATTCAGATAGAATAGGTAAAATACAAGACAAAAGACTTCCGATTCCAGCATAATTATGCCAATCTGCCTTATGGGTTTCCTCAACCCTTTTCTCCATATTGGACATATCATACCCCTAATTCTTGAAGTTCCGCCATAAGAAATTTAACAATAAAGAATATTACTATTCCTATGCCAGTTCCACCCCCAACTATCTCACAAACGTTATCACCTAATAGTTCCAAAGTATCAAAAGTAGCAGTTCCCAATATTCCCGTAACACCAACTCCAGTGATACTAGATATTTGTGTTTTTTCTCTTTGATGTTTTGGATCTGCTTTAACATTCCTAACAAGTTCTTTGTGTTCCTTATCAACAAACACACCCTATCCCCTAGTCAATTTAAGAATCCTTTCTATCTGTTGCTCAATAATCTCTTTTCGTTTGGGCCAATATATGTAAGGTTCATCCGACGACTTTGCCAAATTTTGCAGTAAGGGTATAATCATCCTTTCTATTTTTTCAAATTTATTCTTATTTTCGGAATCCAGTGATAGTGATTTTTCCTGTAAACGATCTTCGTATTTCTGATTAGCAATTGCTATAACTTGATCTAACTTTGAATCCAACCCACTAAGCTGTTGTTGAAGGTTATCAGAACCTTCAACAACTTTGTTTATTGCTTCTGATTGTTGCTTACCCTGCTCTACTTCGTCTGCACTAACAGCAGTAAACCCCCAATCAAAACTTTCGTCTAAATCTAAATCAAATGCCATCTGCGTATTCCCTCTTGTAGTAATCTATGGATTCTATTAAACTCTCTGTCCAAGTATCTCTATGTTCAACAAATATTTGTGGATTATCGTTATCTACCATAATCAGTACTACCAATTGTACAATTGGCATTCCCGTCCTTTCTTCCCACATAATAGAATATGCTGATGCCTGTTTGAAATAGTCATGTACCCACTCACGTTTTTTAGTCTTGCCTGATGTCTTGAAATCAATAACTGACAACTTCCCATCAAATTCAGCAACACAATCTACCCGACCAGCAACCCCTAAGTGATCTGAATATAATGCCACCTCTTGTGCATATATATTATCCAACCTATTATCTAATGTCGGTTGTATCATACTAAACATATCCATACCCAACGGATTGTCTTTGTATTGTCCATTTAGATTATTGTTTAAATAGTCCTCGACTATATTATGAACCCTCGTACCACGTCTGGCTGCCTGTGTAGAAATCTTATTTGCTTCGTCACTGCCAACTCGTTTTCTCCATTGTGCCAAACCCTTTATTTTTTCGGGATTCTTACCCAACACCGTTGTTACCGATGGATAGTATTTTCCATCCTCAACAACGTAATGCCTAGAACCATTGATGGTCTTGGTTTCCATATCATCAAGACCATCAATAGTAACATGCCTAAAGGTTTTCATTAATGTAAGTTAAAGCAGCGACGAATCCACCCACGAATAAATTTTGCTTGGTTGTTTCGTTTGCCGTAGAAAGACCCAACGAAAACTAAATTCCAATAGAACCCTGACCTCTCGACTTGCACTTCCCAAAGCTCCAAACCTGTACATGCATTTATTGTATTTGGGCCAATTGCACCATCAACTTCCAGATTCCCACCTTTAGCATTAACTGCCGATTGTAGAATTTTAACTGCATTCCGTTGGCCGTGATTGACACACATATCAAAATAAATTTCACGAACTGCTTCGGGTAACTTTTCTGCCTGTGATGGTTTCCAAAATTCTTCTTCATAGAGTTCGATTGCTTGTTCTCTAGTAAAGTTTCTTACATCATCACTGGTAAATTCATCCTCAAGGTAATCTTCCCATACTGCCTGTGTCACGCCCCAATTGGTTGCCCCGCCTTTATCATCAGGATCATCTACAAAACCACCTTCATGTGCCAGTACAACTTCAATAATTTCTGCAAATGTTGTTCTAACTGCATTATCTGCCATAACTTCTGTCTCCTTTTTATTAACTTTCTCATAATCTTCCCATACACTTCTCAAATCCAAACTATTGCCTAGTAGACGTTGCCATTCATCTTCTGGTATCTGACCCCCACAATACATCTCAATTTTTTGTAATGCATTTTCCTTGTTTCTGGTAGTCCAATGTTTGTTCCATGCTTCCATAACATCCTGATCTAAGGATATTATTTTCTGCCATTCATCTTCTGGTATCTGTCCAGATAGATAACACGTAACATAATCTTCTGGTGTCGGTAGCAATGGTGGTGCATTTAAATTTTCCGATTTCTTTTCGGTTTTTAACGCAACCTCTAACTCCTTTACCAACCCCCTAACCACCTTCCCCAACTTATCATCCATAACGACCCCCATCACCACCAGCATTTCTATTAATTTGTGCCAAACGTTCTTGAACATCTCTTGGTGGTTTCTTTACTCCCAATTGTATTGGATCACCTACATTAACCTTGCCAATAACAAGACTAATATCCCCCGACGAACCACACTTTGGGCATGGTTCGTATCTTGGGGTGTTTCTAGCAGTTACAGTTTGGAAGTCATCCCATGTATGGCCACATTCATTGCACTTATAATCATAAAACGGCATTCTTAGTCCTCATCATCATCAAGTCCAAACGACTCTAAAACTTTCTCTAGTAATTTATCAATAACCCTATCCATAAATTCATCGGATTCTTCCAACAACTTATCAATGACCTTATCAATAATTTCGTCACTTTCTTCTATGATCTGCTCGATCACCTTATCGGCAATCTTCTTGACCAATCCTTTTGTATTCAACATAGTTTATTCCCCCGTTGTATTTATGACTTCATCGAAACCGACTGTACCATTTCCAATCTGCGAAACCACCTTGCCAGCACCCTTATTTGCAAACCTTGCAGCTGCATCTATGCTATACCCTTCAGCAACAGCATATGCTAATATTGCCGTAACAGTATCACCAGCACCCGTTACATCAAACACCGATTGAGCATCTACTTCTATTTTAGTATAACCAGCATTCTTCTGGTGTAATAACATACCATCTGCACCTTCGGTCACTAAGATATTCTCATTATCCATAACCCTACGCATTTCATCAATCATGACATCTGTATTTTCACCATCAATTTCATTCAATTGCAAAGAAGCTTCACTACTAATATCACATAAAGCACTCCAACACTCACGTTTGTTAGGTTTAAAACACCAGACATCTTTGTATTGCCAGAAGTTTTTAAATTTGGGATCGGCAATTGTCTTAGTACTAAACCGACTAACCACATGGTTGATAATAGACCTATTAATAACCCCATAGTCGTAATCAGAGAAAATTACAACATCGGTATCATTAGGAATATTAGGTAAAAAACTGTTATACACATTATCATGTTGTTGATAATCCACCCTCAACAATTGCTTTTCCCCTGCCAAAAACCTGATTTTGGTTGTGGTTTTTCTATTATTAACAATTTTGACCAAAGATGTATCTACATTGAGTCGTTTCAACTCTTTGATTAACCTTGCCCCATTCTCATCATCACCAACTGCCCCCATTAACATAACCTTGCTATCACTACCTAATTTAACTAGGTTGTGGGCAACATTAGCTGCACCACCTAGTGTATAGTGAGTATTATCAATGTCTAATATTTGTACTGGTGCTTCTGGTGAAATTCTATTAACCTTTCCTACCGTATACTGATCCAGTATCAAATCACCGATTACAAAAAAATTCTTCATGTTGCTTTTTTCTCCTTAATCATAATCCATGTACATGCTTCTGCTTTACTAGTCATCACAGTAGCAACTTTTTTTTGACCACAATTTTCCCTGACAACCCAAAACTTCCTATGTCTCCCCAGTGATTCCTTCCTTACGATATACGAGGGAGGTTTATCCAGTGACTCCATATATTTTCTCCTTTTTTTAATTATTGCCATTTGCCCATACAATGTGGACAAACATCTCTATCTCTCCACTGCAAAAAATATCTTACAGTGTCCTCTACTTCTTCGATTGGGATATGAAATCCCTTTCTTGCACAACTATCATGTACATTTTGAACATACCACTGAAATGGCATGTTCTGTGATAATTCATCATAATAAGTTAATAAACACTTATGGATAATATCTTGGTTGCTAACATAACCAGCATGATGTCGTTTACTATCAGAACTCACTTACGTAATGCCTTCCATGATACAGGAAATTCTTCTGCACCAATTTTATCTATCTGATCGGAAACCATTCTAGTTTCCAATTGTGCATCAGGTTTACACCTGAGATTACATACTCTGGCAAATGCCATCAACGTACCAGACCAATACCATT
>VTLG01004896.1_pt1 | contig 12324 bp, 15 predicted proteins | sample 4694571 | NCBI WGS metagenome assembly VTLG01 (sample SAMN12604809, study PRJNA352737) | marine metagenome | biome: ENVO:00000447; feature: ENVO:00000209|ENVO:00000569|ENVO:01000036; material: ENVO:00002151; isolation source: viral sequences binned using virsorter ... | reverse complement strand
GACGGTGACTACGATGTAATAGTTAATGGCCGCGAATTTGGTGATAATGTTGCTGCAGTAAAGGCCAGCGTCCAAAAAAGATTTAAGGGTAAGGTAACCGGCGTAAGGAAAATAAAATGAAACTAAAGCAAACAATTACCGAAGCAGAAGAAGTAGAGTTTGATTCGCTTGATAGTAAACAGCAGAATAAAATCAAGGCTGTCCATAAACACGTTCCTGGAAAGCGCGGTTATATCTTTGATGGTATACACGGGCTGATAGTACAGTTTATTACTGGCGGCGATGTGGGTCAAATCTCTGGAAAACAAATTAAGGGTCTAGCCAAAGAAAACATTCGCTGGATGAAGCCTGGTAAAAAAGATATAGTAGTGGGAATATAAGTTACTAGGATTATGAAACTAAAGAGTGTATTAACAAAAGAGTATGCTTCTAAGTATGTGCCTGGCAATGCTAGTGTTTCATCTTGGGGTATAAAGGGATATAGAACAACGCCAGGGAATAAGTTAGATGACCCTGTATCACAAACCTTAGACCCCTATATTGAAGAGCAATTGATTGACCAAGTAATAGATGTAATGTATAGAGATTACCCAGAGATGGTCAAAGAAAAGAAGGTTAAAAGGCATTTGATTCAAATGTTGGTTGGTAAGGTAATGGCAGGTGAAGTAAGGGATATAATAGATGTTGACCGCTTTATTAAACGACTTAAAAAACGCATGAAGGTAGAGACTATATAATGCAAATAAAGAAATCAGAACTAAGAAAAGTGATTCAAGAAAGACTTCAGATGTTCTTTTCGGATAGCAAACCATTTGCTACCGTAGGAAGGTCACCTTCTTTTGAAGCAGGTATAAAAGACCCAAACGGTGAAGAGATTGAAGTCGATCAAGATGCTTTAGATGCTGCTATTGCAGAAACTGTAAAGGATTTGGAAAAAGGAGCCTCTATGAGAATGAAGGCAGAGGCCAAGGGGGTTACGAATACTCGCGATGCAATGCTGAAGAAAGCTATTGGTAAAATGATTACTGAGATTTCTGGTGTTGATTCTCTTAAGCCCAATGACCCACACACTCCGGAAGATGAAGAAGAGAAAGATGCTGCTGATGATGTGATGGAAGCGGACCCCAAAGAAAAGAAGGGCAGACCAAGAGGCGCGCCTCACATTGAGAATGTAAGGTTTTGGGATTTGCCTGAGAGTAGTTTAAAGTATATTATTGCTGACGCAAGTGATGCTGTTAAGAGACTACCAATGGCGCGCAAAGCTAGCAAGTGGGCTGATGAAGTGAATGACGCTGTTACTGTTTTGCATTGGCGTAAGAAGAAGGGCATTACAGTAGAAGAAGGTAAAGATGAAAAGAAGGGCAAGATTCGCAAGCGTCCTTGGGTAAGTGGATTAGACCCCGCCGGTGGTATCGGAGAAGGTAAAGACTCTGATGAGTGTGACCGTAGAACTGGTGGCACTTGGGAAAACAAAGAGGTAGGTAGTCTAGCTACAAGCCCAAAAAGTAAGGCTCTTGTGGCCAAGATGTATAAGATGGTTAAGGATAAGTTGAAGATGAAAAGCATTGAAGATGTTCAGCCAATAAAAGATGGAGTTGCTTTTATCTTTGGTGATACAAAAGAAGGTAGAAAGTTTGCGAACTATTTGAAACAACAGAGAGCTTTGGGTAAGGTAGTCAAAATGAGAGGCGACCGTTTGATGGTTAGCCTTTATTACTAAGAGGAATAACATGAGTGAGAAAACAACTGTATCCAGTTTGATGAAAGAGTGGAATGAGCATCTTCTAAGCGAAGAGGTTTCTGCATTTACAGAAATGCCCGAGGCTATTCAAATTAAAAAATCTATGATGGGTGGAGCAGCTGATGCTACTTATGCATCTCATCGTAGTGGTATTGATGACTTGATGACAAAAGCTGGTGCTGCTTTGAAGGCTTTGGATAAACAACAGAAGAAGGACGCAGATAGTTGGGCGCATGTAAAGACCGCCAGTGAGATTCATAATCAACTTAGTAATATTAATCAGATGTTAAATATCTAAGGAAGATAAAATGAGACTAAAAGAAGCTATTGATAATAGTGATTTCAGAAGCCCTGTCTATAATGCAGGTGATGGAATACAAGAGCTAATAGATGTAGCTAAAGATTCTAAAGATAAAAAACTTATTAGTTTGGTGCAAAAAGTAAATAGCGCCATGACTAGTGTGCATAAGTATTTAGATAAAAACTATAAAGGATGGGATTAAGGGTATGGCGCAATTTAAAGTATCAGACATTTCAGAATCTATTGTCAGTGGCGTGACTAAGAGTTTGGCCAAAATTCTTTTGCCTAGAGTTAGAAAAATGATTAGGGAAGAGATCAATAGAGGTATGAAAGATGTGATGTTAGAAGTAATCAAAGCCCAAGGTTCTCGTCAAGTTGTAGAACAATCCTCTGTAGAATCTTCCACAGCAGTAGTTAAGGAAACCATAGCGAAACGACAAAATAGGTCAAGAGAAAGAGCACGAGCGATAGTTGAAAAAGCTGGCCGGTCAGACGATCCTCTTCTTGATATGGTTATTAATGCTGAAGATCCACAAGAAGAAAAAGAGTTAATGATGCAAGAACAACTACAGCAACCTATGATTGATTCTAAGGAAGTGCAGCGAGGCGATATAGTTTCACCAGAAAATATTAACTTTAATGATAGGCTAGAAAAGTTGGGGATTGCTTAATGTTTGATGATATTAAAAAACATTTGATAGAATCATTAAAAGAAAACCAAGCACTTTCTGCTGCAAGGATAAGAGGTAGAGTTTATCCAGAAGTATTAGTTACTGATATGGCTCCACCGCAACTACAAGCTGCAGCGGGACCAGATAGAATAGCCTATCTTATTGGAACAGAGCCTCTTCAAATACAAATACCTAATGCCAAAGGTATTTTTAAAGTTAATCCTTGTGATATTGTCTTTGAAGCTGCTGGCTCATATGAAAAAGCATTTAGAGCAGCAATGAAAAAGTATGGTCTTCGCACTCTTAGTGACTTAGATACACCCGAAGAGAAAAAAGGATTCTATAACTTTGTAGATAGAGTATGGCATTCTAAAGAAGAAAAAGATAAGGGTGAGAAAAAAGGCACACACAAAGATGAGGACGCATGGGATGATCCACCCGAACTTGGTGGTGAGCCTAGTTTGATTACACCAGTAGAGGGTGAGTTTACTGATGGCCTGAAGGGCAAGCATGATCGTATGAGAGAAAAGATGCGAGATGATAAAGAGCGCGCCCGTGAGAAGGATGCTAAAGCTGCTGAACAAGCCAAGCAGCAACGTAGTAGAGATACGGATGAAGCAATAACATATACACTTAAGGGAGGTCTTCCTAAAGGAAGAACTTATGGTGTGGTAAAAGGTGACCCCAAAGGTGTAGGCGAAATAGTATTTAAGGGTAATGCTAATAAGGCACGTTCTATTGTTAGGGCATTGAAGAAAAAAGGAACTCATGCCTATATCGTATTCTCTCCAAAGGCAGAAGTAGGTGGCAAAGTTTCCCACCAAAAAGGTCGTGGAATAAAGATTGAAGAACTACCTTTATATAGTGACCATCAGAAATCGCATAAATCTGAAAATGCCATAGAAGAAGACTTGCCGTTGTATAGTGATTATGAAAAGCAACATAGAGAAGGCGGTAAAAAAAAACTAGAGAGAGCTAGACCAAAGAAAGTATCACGGGGCGGTAGTAGAGGACCGGTTGGGATAAACTATCATGGTAGACCTTTTCGCTTACTTCCTAAAAAGACATATGACATCGTAGTGCTTGAACCCAAGAAAGAAGGGGTTGAGCCTAAGCTTGGTCAAAACAATACAGCTAATATGATTGTGTTACAGCGCATTTATAACTTAGGCTCTAGTGAAGTAGCAACTGCTATGAAGCTATCCGCTATCAAGTGGGGCGCTGGCGTATATATAACCGTAGATAATGAAGATGGCAGAAGGATAGGTATTGGATATTCTACCGATGATAACTCTACTAAATCATTAGATAAGAGAATACAGCAAGATGACTTAACTCTACACAGGTCTATTAGAGAAAAATTATTTAAACTTATTTTTGGTAAAGAGTTAAAGAAAAAGAATGTAGATTTTGATGTCAATGAGGTTTCACCACCTGCGCGCCGACATCAAGCTAAAGGTATCAAAAAAGATATTGCGAAAGGAAAGATACCAAAGACTTATGTTGATAAGAAGACAGGTAAGCGAAAGAAGACTAATCCGTGGGCAATGGCCTGGGCACAATATGATAAATATGGAAAACCTTCTAGTGGTCCCGACAAGGACAGCAAGACAATGAAAAAGGTTCCTAAGAAATAGAAAAGGGGTACAATGAATCAAGTAAAAGAGTTAAATAATAAGAGGAAGGTTAGCGTGACATTAAGAGATGGAAAAGATAGCACATCACTAGAGCGAGCATTAAGAGACTTAAAAAGAAAATTAAAGAAGGATGGTTTTTATAAAGAACTGCGAAGAAGAGAGTACTTTATTTCCCCATCTGAAGAAAAAAAGCTTAAGAAAAGACGTAGAAAATCCATCTCTGGAGAAGAGTTGGCTTGATTTTGAATATTTTTATTCATATTTATCTATAGACGCGTATATCTTTATGCGTATGTAAATAATTTAAGTGTTGAATGGAGACTTTAACATGGCAAGAGATATTGTATCAGAAGCCGTTCAGCAGGCAGAGGCCATGAAGGAGGCTGCTTATGAGAACGCCAAGAGTGTTTTGGTTGAAGCTATGAGCACCAACTTGAAGGCCGCTGTAACTGAGGCTATTGATGAACAGATCGAAGATGCCGATGTCGAAGCCGTTGCAGAGACAGAAGACGCAATGGATGAGGCTAGCATTGACGAGCGACAGAAGTATGGTGGTAACAAGGGCGATGAGTCCAAGAGCCGCCGTGACTTTGAAGAGGGTGAGGATGTAACTGAGGATGAGTATACCGAGGATGAGGACGAAGAGGAAATCGCTGATGACGCATATGATGTAGATGACGATGCTGGCGATGAAGAGGGCGAAGAGGACTTGGAAGAGATGGACATCGAAGAAGTTATCGAAATCATCGAAGACGAAGAAGATGATGATGAAGATATTGATGTTGACATTGATGTTGATAAAGATGATGAAGAAGATGATGATGAAGAAGATGATGACGATATGGATGAGGATCAGAAGTATGGTGGCAATAAGGGTGACGAGTCTCGTAGTAAGAGAGACTTTGAGGCCGCTATTGCTGAGAATAAGTCTTTGAAGAAGCAGAATGCACGCTACGAGAAGGCTCTCACTTTCTTGAAGAAGAGAATTGATGAGGTTAATCTTTTCAATGCTCGCTTGGCTGCAGCTAGTGATGTTATGAAGGCTGTTACATTGACCAAGGAAGAGAAAGAGCAGGTTGTTGATCATTTCGACAGCTGCAAGAATGTTAATGAAGTTAAGAGGACTTTCAATGTTGTAGTCGAAGCTTACACAGCTAATGACAGAGTTACTAAGCAGCGTGTTGACCGTCCAAATGTTCAGAGTGTTATTAGTGAAGATACACAAAAGACCGAGAGTGATGACCAGTTTAATAGACTGGCCGAGCTTGCCGGTTTAAAGTAAAATTCTATTAGGGAGATGTAGAATATGTCTAATGTAATTATGGAAATGACCAAAGAGTATAATCCTGTTAATCAGAATGCTAGACTCGGCGGTATCATGGAAAAGTGGGATCGAACCGGCCTACTTAAGAATCTAAGCGAAGACAAGTCACAGGTTGTCGCTCAGCTTCTTGAGAACCAGGCACTTGAACTCCGCAATCAGATGTTGAATGAGGAAAGCCAGACCGCAGCAGTTGCGGGTTATAATAAGATTGCTTTTCCCCTCGTTCGTAGAGTATTCGGTCAGCTACTAGCTTCCGAGCTAGTTGCTGTTCAGCCTATGTCACTACCCAGTGGCCTCCTTTTCTTCCTCGACTTCAAGTTCGATAGAAATCATGGCGGTGCTACTTCTGGTGGTAGTGTTTATGGCAACCTTGATAATGGCGGCCCCAATAACAACTCATTGTTGGATGGTGTTGGTGCGCAGTCAGCTTCAGGTGGTATGTATAATTTCGCAACTGCTGGTTATTCCCGCAGATCGTTTATCATTTCAACCGCAGCTCCTAGCTACTCAGGCGTAACAACTACATCTGAGGTTCTAGGTGGTGCTACTGTTTCGGGTTATGACTTTCCATTGTCCGTATCAGCAGCTACCGACATTGGTGTTCCTATTGAGTTCCGTGTAGCTACTTCTGGTGAAGCACGTGCAGACGCAGCCGCAGCCAATTCTGAGAGTTTCCGTGGTCTTCGTTCTGTTCCTAGCTTAACCGCTACTCAGTGGTTTGGTCGTATGGACCCAACTCTTACTACAGTTACCGGCGCAAAGGTACAGGTCTTTATGAATGTTTGTGGCGCTGCAGGTCCAGAATATAAGTGGGGCGATAATAGCTCTTCATTGACTGCTGCAGTTCTCGTTGGTCCCGCAATGACTAACATGACTGGTGCTAGTAACGCTGGCGATGGCTCTAACCTACTTGGTGATTTTGAGTCAACATCAGCTATTCCCGAAATCAACATCGCAGTATCCAGTGTCCCAGTACAGGCCGTCACTCGTAAGTTGAAGGCTACATGGACACCCGAACTCGCACAGGATATTAACGCTTACCATGCTATTGACGCAGAGGTTGAGTTGACCACAATCTTGTCCGACATCATTGCTACTGAGGTTGATCGTGAAATCCTTAGTTCGCTACTTTCCGGTGCAACTGTAAAGGCTGCATGGTCGCGCGCTGTTGGTAATTATGTAACTGCTGGCGCTAATGGCGATAGTATTTCTAGTATTAGTGATCCTGGTGGTTATTCCATCAACAGAGGTTTCACAGGTACACAGCAAGACTGGTATCAGACTCTAGCTGAAACCATTATCACTGTATCTAATGAGATTCACAAGCGCAATATGCGCAGTGGCGCTAACTGGCTCGTAACATCCCCCGATGTTGCCACCATTATTGAAGCTATTGCTTACTTCAAGCCCAACGCTACTTTCGATCCAACAGAGGTTCAGTATTCACTAGGTGTTGAAAAGATTGGTAGTCTTACCAACCGTTTCACCGTCTACAAAGATCCTTACTTCCCCGTAGATAAGATTCTTGTTGGCTATAAAGGCCCAGGCTTCTTGGATGCAGGTTATGTATATGCACCATACGTACCACTGGTATTCACACCTACCATTTTTGAGCCAAACGACTTCACACCCCGTAAGGGCGCGATGACCCGTTACGCTCACCAGATGGTTCGTCCCGAATACTACGGTCGCATTTCAGTTGTTGACCTTGGTGTTATTGGCGCACCTGCTTCTGTCTAAGAGTAATACTTAGCGGAGTCAGAATAGTAAAGTAGTATAGAAAACAGGTGGTTGCCTCATAGGTACTTAGTACCGGGAGGCGGCCACCTTTTTCTTTGCTCCCCAGTATAAAAGTGGGGCGTTATTTATTAAGATATTCTACAGAGGGAAAAACTATGAGCTTAATGACACAGACATTCAGACCACTATCTGCGGGTGAAGCTGGTACTTATTATCATCAATTAACTAAGAAGGAAGTAACTCCTAAGTTTTTGATAAATGAATATGGTATTAAGGGAGCGCTTATCCCTCTTATACATTGGAACCCTATTTGGAATCATCGAATAGCTATTGAGATAGCAGCACAACTTTATGAAGATGAAAAGCATCTTATTCCTAGAGACAAGTTAGAAATCTATCGTAAGACATACCAACGAGCATGGAGCACGATGCCTCTCAAAAGCAATAAAAGTTTCTCATACTTTGTTGGGGCTGTTGCGTTAGATGCTCTTACCAACACCTACACACAGAAAAACCTTGATACCTTACTGAGCATTACTGAAAAGTTAGTGGGTGATGGCTGCTTCATAGAAGGTAGTCATTACTCTTTGTATTGCTCTAGTGCTTACGATAGAGCCTTTCCTCTGTTAGAAAGTTTTTATGGGGAAGATGAGAATAGTGAGACATGGGCTAAGATAAAACAAAAGATGGAGATGCTTACTTTATGGCAGCAACTCATTAGCTCTGCTGATGGAGTTGTAGCATCCATTGGTGATAGTTGGTATGAAAAGTCTAAACGATGGGATTGGCTGGTTGGAACTTTTAGTTATAAAGATATGACCATTCAAAAAAATGAAGATGGTTGGTTAACCATATTCAATCACAGAAGAACAGGGTTTGCTTTACATGAGCATGCTCATGCTGATGAGGTGTTAGTGGCTAAGGGTAACAAATGGATTATACAAGGGTCTGGAATGCCAAGTTATAAGCAAGTCATGGCCAAACCTTGGAGGTGGCGCAGACCTCGTAATCACTTTGCTTCTGAAAGCAAATTAGACTTTTATAGTTTATGGCGGTTTAGAAAAAATTCTGTTAGCACTCGCACTGTAAATATTGTTAAGAATAGTGTGACTATTACTGATGTAGGTAAAAAGACTATAAGGTTTCCGGTGAGTGATGGTTGTCAATGGAGTCAAGGAAATGGAAACTTATTCTTTGAATATAATGGGTTCAGTTTTGTAGTGAGGGGAGATATAAAAAATGTAAAAGAAGATTATGCTTGGCAGTCTGGCTCTTATAGAGTGGAGAGTAAAATAAAAACATTGAGAATTAAGGGGATTGATTTAATAACTACTATTCAAGAAAAATGAGGTTACAATGATCAAGCATGATATAAAAAAGTATGAGTATTTTGTAGACCCTATAAATTCAACTGATAATGAAAGAATTGTTGAATTAAGACTTGCCTTTAATTGGTATGAGAAGCTAGTTGACTTTGGTCACAAAAATAATATAGTTGAAATTGGAAATGTTATGGGTTTTTATGGCTATTGTGAACACAAATGTATTGACAAGTTTGCTATAAATGCTGTTCGGGCCAGTCCCGATGCATCTGACGGTCTTAGTCCGGCAGGCGAAGTTATGTTGGTTGATGCGTTAGATGAAGATTTGACAGGTAAAGACATTGTTTGTGTTTCTACTATTGAGCATATAGGTATGGCAGAGTATGAAAATCCGACACCCAATGATGGAAAGGATGCCATAGTACTTTTAGATAAAATTGTAAATGAAGCCCAGTCTTACTTTATTTCTTTTGGTCCTAATCATAACTCTACTTTAGATGATTATGTTAAGAGCAATATTAGTAACTATGATTGGTATGGTTGGTGTAGAACTGGATTGAGTGACTGGGATTTCACTGCCAAAGACATGAAAGTATGGGATGGGAAGATTGATGAACCATTTCCTTCCGCAAATAGTATAATTTTGCTTCAAAAAACACTGAATTAGATATAACCCTCCTAACTTCTCTTCTAGACCCACATCCCCTTTTTTGGGGTCAATGGTAGGGTTTAGGAGAGAAAACCCTTTAAAATCCATCTGAGAGGGTGGTTTTTAAGACATAACACCATAAAAAACAATAACTTACACAAATATAAAAAAAGCCTTGACAAACCTCTAATTATTTCGTATATTATAGTATAAGAAATTTTTAGAGGTTTTATCATTGATAGGGGTTTAAAATGGCTCGTCTAGAAAAGAACCGATTAAGTGTTAAAGAAGCACTTCCATTAATAAATGATATTTGTGGTGTATCATTTAAAGAATACTATAAACGTCATGGATTAGGGTATAGTCAAAAGAGTAACAAAGGTGGTAGTGGTATTCTTTTAGAGACAATGATTGGTATTGGTCAATCAAGTGACCCAATTGATTTAATTGACGGCGAAATAAAAACTTTTAAAAAAGGTCAAACTATAGCTATCAGTATGATAAGAAGCCATATCCACGAACTGGCCGAGGGGTATTCTTTTAAGGAATCTTGGGTTTATAATAAAATTAAACAAATTATTTTTGTTCCACGATGGGAAGATAAAAATGATAAGAATAAAACATTTTTTACCAATCACTTTCTGTGGAATGAAAAAACATATGCAGAAGACTTTTTGAAAATAGAAGAAGATTGGAATTATATTTGTGAAGAGGTGAATAAATGTTATCGGACGGGTAAGTTAATGCATACGATTAATGGCCCTAATAAATTTATTCAGATAAGGACTAAGGGTGGTAGCGAGGAAGGGCCGATTTACTATAACGATGTAAAAATATCAGAAAAACCAAGAGCGTTTTATTTTATGAACCCACATATGGGTAATTACTTCTTTGAGCAAAGTGAGGATATAATTGAGAAAACCATTTCTAAAATGGGCTGGCGGTAAAACAAGATTATTACCGGAACTTCTACCATACATAGGCGCACCTAATACTTTTGTTGATGTGTTTTGTGGTGGGGGTTCAGTATCTCTTAATGTTGAATGTAAAAAATTAATCTCCAATGATATAAATTCACATCTTATAGGGCTATATAATCATGTAAGGGATAATGATTCACATATCTTTACAGAATATTTTAAAGATTCTAATTGCACTAAAGAAACATATATAAAATTAAGAGAGAGGTTTAATTCTCTTGAAGGTGGGGTAGAAAAATCCAAACTATTTGTATATCTCAACAAGCATTCTTTTAATGGGTTGACAAGATATAATAGAAATGGGTTTTATAATGTGCCGTTTGGTAGGGTCACCAAAAGTAAAGAAGAACAAGACGGAGTAACAATAATAAAAGAAAACATAAGTTCATTTAATGAAGCATCTATCTCAGCCTTACAACATGAGATAAGTTCATTTAAAGAAAAAATGATTGATACTAATTTTACTTGTTTGTCTTTTGATAGCCCAAAGCTATATGAAAATCTAACAAAGGGCGATGTAGTTTATTTTGATCCACCTTACATACCACTCAATGACACGGCGCATTTTACGGATTATTTTTCGGGTGGCTTTGCAATAGATGAGCAAACTAAGTTAGCTTCTATGGCCGAAAAACTATCTTCTCAAGGGGTACGAGTTATAGTTTCTAATAGTCAGACCGAAACCACGGAAAAGATTTTTGAAAAAGGAACTTTTAATCTGGTGGAAGCTCGCCGCGCTGTTGGTGCGGCTTCTCATACACGAAAAATGCAAAAAGAATATATTATAGTGTATGAATAAAAAGCCTTGACAAACCCCCAATAGTTTCGTATATTATAGTATAAGAAATTTTGAGAGAAAGGTTTACATAATGTTGGAACCTAACGACCAGTGGGAAAAATGGATGAAAATAGGGTTGCTTGTTATTATTACTTACTTTGTTTGCGTCTTGGCTCCACAAGTTATTTTTAAGGTGTGGGGTAGATGAAAATAGAAACCAATTTTCACCTCTATCCAGAGTTGAATTTAGACGAACAACAGTTAAAGAATAGTATCCGAAAACATTTCGGTGCAATACGAGCGCCCATCTATCTTTACATTGACCCTAAACTACAGACTTGCCACGGGCTACACGCCTGTCGTAACATAACTCATTACAAGAGATTGCCTGAAGTATCTCTTAAGAAGGAGGCGAGAAAGAATAAGAATCATTTTCACAAGATAAGTTTATCCTACAAGCATTTATCTGAAGCGAAGAGTAGTGCAGTAAAGAAGACAACAGAGTTAAGGGACTGGACATTTCCCGAATGGCCACGAACCCACAGGTTTTACCACTCTTATCTTATTACCTTATTGTCACATGAACTACAACACGCTCGACAAAAGGAGCATGGAATACAATACAAGAGACATAACTGGATGGAGTATGACGAGAAGATTTTCGATAAGACAGACATTGAATATGATGCGTGTGTGGCAGAGTTTAAGAAAGCCCCTAAACTGTTAAGGAGTTATTGTGAACGATAGATTTATTAATGAGATTACTTGTGGTGATTGTGAGCAACTAGTACAAGAGCTAGAAGATAACTCTATTGATTTGTTAGTCACTAGTCCACCATATAATGTTGACTTGGGCTATAATAAAAAACATCAGAACCCTTATGATCTATACCAAGATAATAAAGAACATAGTGATTACATCCAGTGGTTGACTAATATCTTTAGTAATGTGAAGACTAAGATGGTATCGGGTGGCAGAGTATGTATCAACATCGGTGATGGAAAGAATGGCTCAGTGCCTACTCACTCTGATATTATTCAGTTTATGACTAAGGAGTTGGGCTATCTTTTGATGACTACACTTATTTGGAATAAGAATCAAATAGGTAATAGAACTTCATGGGGTAGTTTTCAATCTCCTAGTAGTCCATCGTTTCCTAGTCCCTTTGAATACATTCTAG
>VTLG01014294.1_pt1 | contig 12326 bp, 13 predicted proteins | sample 4694571 | NCBI WGS metagenome assembly VTLG01 (sample SAMN12604809, study PRJNA352737) | marine metagenome | biome: ENVO:00000447; feature: ENVO:00000209|ENVO:00000569|ENVO:01000036; material: ENVO:00002151; isolation source: viral sequences binned using virsorter ... | reverse complement strand
ATCTTTAAAAAACAATCTCCAATATAACGCGGAATAACTGGTTTAGGTAAATCTCTAAGAGCTGCAATCTCTTTATCTTCCCGATATTTTATTAAAGCAGCAAGAAACTCTTTGTTATTAACGTAGTGTTCTGATCGCGCTTTTCTTCTTGCCATACCAGGACCTATTGCCATGAGTCTTTATCACTATTATGTAGAGATTATAACATCTCTACGTCCAGTTGACAAGGTGACAGAATGACATTAGAATAACTCTGTCAGGGTTGATGAGAAGCCTTAGCTCTTTTTAAATAATTTTTCTAATATCTCTTTAGTATCATTAACTGTTCCTAAATATCCCATCCTTCTACTTAACTTAGATCGATTCTTTGCATCATCTTCAGAATCTCTAACAAAATTTTGATGCATCATAATCATCTCTACATCTGAAGATTCTGAAAGAGTTAAAATATTATCCATATTAATTATAAACATATCTTCTCTAGTAGTCTTCAACCACGGTTCTACTTTATATCCCATAATACCATTCCTTCCTTTGATCTCAGAAACTAGAACGGGATTATGAACTACGAGCATAGTGCGATTATCTTCTTCGGACGCAGCTACTTTGGCAAATATTTCTTCGCCATTTTTAAATTTTAAGGTTGCATAAAAGTCGTCTTCCATATTATTTCCTTAGTTGTATTGTGATTATCTCATAATTAAAATTCTCTTCGTTATAAATTTTAATACGTTCAATGAAATGATTTAAAGTATAATTCCTCCTAGAATTTTGAGTGCAATCGTCAGCGATATCATAAAGGATTGCTTTTACTTTGTTTGCTCCTTTTCTAAGAACTCGTCCAATTGATTGAAGATTGCGGATGCGCGATTTACTTGGAGAAGCAAAGATAACATTATGGAGATTTTTAATATTGATGCCAGTTGAGAAGGTGCCATATGAAGCAACTATAATAGCGTTGTTTTCTTTTTCAGTAATCTCTCTAACTAATTCTCTTGATTCAGCATCGACACCACCGTGAACGAAAAATACAGTATGTTCATCTCGCTTAGAATTATTTATCAAATCGTAGAGTACTGCTCCATGAGTTTCTACTCTACTATAAAGTATTAATGTATTACCTTTTAGATCTAATGCAAGATTTTTTATAAAATTATTTCTTTGTTCATGACTAATTAAATACTCAATCTCATCTGGATATGTTTCAAACTTCTGAGGTGGATGTTTAAGTACTAAGCATTGAATATCTAATTGAGAAAGATGTCCTGCATCTTGCAAATCTTTCGTATTGGTAATTTTATATGATGGACCAAACAATCCTTCTAATACCCACTTATGAGTTTGAGTTCCATCTAAGGTTCCTGTAAATCCATATCTATACTTAGCATGTTCTAATTTTGACATTATAGATATTAAAGACTTACTCTTAAATAAGTGAGCCTCATCACCTATAACTACATCATAATCTACAAAGAACTTACGTTCTAATTTATAAACAGATTGCCATGTGGTTATAGTAACAGGGAATTCGTTTGTTTTCTCTTTTCCAGAATATATACGGTGACAATATGAATCTGCATCCCAACCATAATCAAAAAAGTCCTTATACATCTGTTCTACGAGAGATGTCGTGGGAACGACTAAAAGTATTTTTTGCCCTTTCGCTACATAGTACCTTACAAGAGCGTAGATCATCAACGATTTGCCTGAAGCAGTGGGTGATATCAATAGCTTTCTATTATGTTTTAAGGCATCGTATACTCCCTGAACTTGGTATTTCCTTGGATGATGATTGCAAATAGATGTCATATAATCCCTGACACCTTCAAATGATATGTCCTCATTTACTTCAAAAGGAGGTCCATAGTATTCATTATCTACAAATTTATAACTATATCCATGTTGTTCACAAAAATGAATTATCTTATCTAATAGACCAACATATATTCTCTTTGATCTTAAATCAAATAAATGTATCTCTCCATTCCAATTTCTCTTTCGATATTGAGGCATAAACTTTGCACCCTCAACTTCAAAAGTGAAATGATCTCTTAATTCATATTCAATATGCGGTTCAGCATTGATCTTCAAAAAGACTTCATTCGCTTTACCAATAACAACATTGGCAGAAGTGTCAATCACATAAGCCCATGCATCTAAAGGTATTTATTTACCTATGTCAACCTAATCCAGATTGGAACCGCATAAACTCAATAGCATTCTTAATTTGATATGTTCTATTCTGAACTACTTTAAGAATGCTTTCAATGTATGTAAGCATTGTATCATAGTAATCTATCTTAAGTGAAGTATTAGATAACTTTTCATCTGCATCCAAATACTTCTGCATAGTATCCTTATCTCTTATCTTCTTTGGAAATGGATTCTCAATATAAACGTCTGGGTCTGCTTTCCCACTAAAATACTCATACCGTTCATGACGGATATTCTTCCTCTGCTGTTCTGCTTTCTTTCTTAGCAGGAATAGAGTATTATATAAATCAAAATATTTTGCATGAAGAGCAGGGATATTCAAGGACTCAGTATGTAGATTATCAGGATCTATTTTTGAATCTTTCTCCCACATCTCTTGAAGCGTTTCAAGATCAATGGCCATTAGTTAGGATTTAGTGTATTATTCTCCAGATCTGTTAGGTTGTATATACTATACTTCATACTTACGTCTGCTGTAAAGTATTCTATATCTGTATCTGTAGCATCAAAACTTAGAGTTGTCAAGGAGTATGGAAATAAGTCTTTGAATACTACTTGAAAATTTGGTACAAGGGAGCTATTTAAAATTTGCAAAGTTCCATCTGAATATATGTTATCTCCTGGTTGGCCAAAATTCGCTGGCATTGTAGATTCAGATTCTAAATCAGTAAACTCTTTCATAGTTTCTGGATAACCCAATCCACGTATCCACTTCTGTATTGCCATATAATTTTTAAGATCTTCATCAACTAAAAATCTTAAATTTAAATCACCAAACTGTATCTTGTCACCAGGAACCGGAATATCTTTTAACCAAGTAGGTTGCTCTGCCACACCCAATGTTATATCAGGAATATTTGCTTGGTTACAAAAAAACGAAACACTCTTTGCCCTGTCTAAGGTAAATTTAAACCCAACAGGTGCAAGAAAGTTTCTATTCTTTATAGGGGTGGCTCTTCCAGTTGTATAATCAGGCATTATTCAGTAACTACAGTTGAATTCTTAAACCATGCTGGTTGATATGTTATACCATTATAGGTAACAGTAGTTGCTTTAATGGCATCAGCATCTGATTTATTAGAAAACTGTTTGCGATCAGCATATGTTTCTGTCCAAGAGTTATCACCCTTCCAGTATACATCGTTAATTTCCAATTTGCCAGGTGTCTTAATATGATAAGGCATTGTACTATAATTAGTTTTAATTATTTAGATCAAATACAATATTCCCTGCTAGGATTAATCTATTATTACATCTATTCTTGGGGACATGATGCATTAATGTTCCTGGAAAGATTACTACTGTTCCTTCTTCTGGTTTTATTCTCTTCCCGCTAGTACTAAAAACTAAAGGGGAAGATCCTTTAGGGGAATTAATAAAATAAACATAACCCAATAAAGCGTGTTTGTGGTCATGTTTCCATGTGAGTTCCCCTTCATTATATCTTGCAAACCAAGAACTTGAACTAATATTAGGTGGATGGGAAGTATCATCAGTATGTGAATATTCTTCTTTTAATCCTATAAAACTAGAAGAGTATTTACCTAAGATTAAATTATAAATCCATTGCGTAATTAAACGTACACTTTTTGGTTCATTTTTGTCAAAATTATATTGACTTCCCCTAATATTTGTAAATGCATAATTGTCCTCTGGTGTATAAAATTTTAATCCATCTATATCCTTCATCAGTTTCTCTTTTAAAGACTCATGATAAGGATGCTTCTCAGTTATTACATGATGAACTTCTTTTATTTTTAAAATATTTGGATCTAAATCAGCAAGATCCTGTACTTTTCTTATATCTCTATCCATAATTTTATTTTAACATAAAAAAAGACCCGCGTAAAGCGGGTCTTGTATATGCGAATGGAATATATCCATCTTAATCACATTAGGTTCTTAACAGCAACACGTCTGTAATAACGGTTAGAGTTAACACCAAGGCGACCATTTCCAGGAGGATTGGTTGCAACTGCTTTACCTTCAGCAAATGGGTTGGAAACAATCCCGTAACGAGTCTTGAATCCAATTTTTGGTTGGAAGGTATTCTCACCAACTGCACGAACCATCTGTAGAGGAACGTATGGGCAGTAGAAGATTCCAGCGTCATAAGGAGAGGAACCTTTGTATCCAACAACGTAGTACTGATTACCACCAGTTGGAGCTGCGTTAGCAGAAGTGAGGTTGGCAGAGTATGGGTCAATATAGACTCTATACTTACCTTGGAGCACACCAGCGAAGGTGTTACCTGTGTCATCAACGTTAAGATTAGCGTTGAGTGCAGGAGTGTAGTCAAGTACACCAGCCATGGTTAGTGCAGACGCAACGTCAGCAGAACACATGATGATGTTGCCCTTTCCGCGACGAGTTCTTTGTGCGATGGCGTTTGCATCACGCTCGATTTGGAACAGAAGACCCTTGAACTTCTCAACTGACCATCTACCGTTAGAGTCGATGTCAAGGTCGAAGATACCAGCAGATGCTACGTTTTGAACAGCGCCTTGCTCAGCAACCTTGTAGATAGTACGGATAACTTCGCGGTTAATTTCAGCGAGGATCTCAGTACTCAAGATGTTAGCAAGTTCTGCTTCAGCGTTCAATCCGTGGATTGCTTTAAGGTCTTGGGCCAATTCTAAACTGTACTCAGCCTTGAGTGCTCTGGACTTAGCAGTCACAGTAACTTTCTCAATACTGAATGCCATCTGGTTGAAGGCATAGTCAGTGCTTCCGCGAAGTGATTCAGCGGTTCCTGTAGGCATACCTACGCCTGTATCATAGGCAGTAGATGTTGCAGAACCAACTGGGTTCAGAACAGCAGGGTTTGTACCAGTTTGGTTAGTTGTACCAATACCAGCAGCGGTATCTGGGAACGTAGTGTTGGTTGCACCTTTGTCTTCTCCAGACCAAGCAGTATTTGCTTCGTCGTAGAATGCTTCGTTTCCGTTGAGTGCTTCGTAGCGTGAACGCATTGCGAAGATTAGTCCAGTAGGACCACTCATTGGTTGTACGCCAGCGAGGTCATATGCCACCAAGTTAGGCATTGCGCGACGTATAAGACTGATTAGAACAGGGTCAAAACCAGCAAGAGTTTGGTCACCACCGGACTGATATCCAGTGTTACCTACGCTCATAGTTGGTTGCTCAGCCAATAGAGATCCGCCTCTATCGAATGACTGTTGATCCCGTAAAAACTTTTCTTGGTTTTCTAGCAGGACTGCGGTAACCGCTTTACGATGAGGGTCTTTGATTTCATCAAGACCGTCATACTCTAGCAATGGCTTCCACTTTTCCTGCAATTGTTCTGTTTGGAACATTTGCTTTTTCCTTATTAGGGGTTTATAGGGTTTGAATTATGTTAAATTCAATTATTTAAGCCTTCCAAGTGTCTGCATATAAGCAGCCATGGTTCCGGAAACATCAGTTCCATCTGCATGGTCTACGCCTTCTGACAGATTTTCGGGCTTAGATGAAGTAGCAGGTTTTGAAGAGAAATAAGACTCTCTAAGTACCTCTAACTTCTCACGATATTGGTCTTCACTTTCAAACTCTACGCCTTCCGATAAGGAAGCGAGCTTCTCTTTCTGAGTAGCCGCCAGGCCATCAGAAACGTTCTCAAGAATTCCATTGGCAACCGACTCTCCGAGTCGCCTGTTTAGTCCGATGTTCTTCTCGATTTGCTCATTGAGCTTGGTTTCCATGTCATCAAGTTTTTCTACCATACTCTCAAGGACATCATATTTGTCGTCAGGGATTGATACATAATGTTCTTCAAATAGACCTTTCATTCCGGTTAGGAAGGATTCGGTCAATTCTGTTTTGAGTCCATGTTCTACAGCGAGTTGGTTTTCTGTGAACCACTCTTCTGAGACATACTCAAGATAGTTGTCAACACGTTCTGTGAGTTCTTGCTTTGCTTCAGAAAGATCTTCTGCAAGTTTCTCAGCATGTGCTGCTTCGATTTCTGCTCTTGCCTCATTTACACGAGACTTAACGGCAGCTTCAAAGATTGTCTTGGCTTTTGCCTTGAACTCTTCGCTGAGTTCTTCTCCACCAAGGAGAGCGTTAACATCTTCATCGATGTCTAGTTCTGGTGCCTCTTCAGAAACTTCTGCTACAACTTCTTCAGTTGCTGGTTCTTCAGAAACAACTTCCTGTTCGTCAGTTACTTCTGCTTCGTCGCCTTGCTTAAGAGTTCCCATTTTTTCTGCTTTACTAGCACCTTTGTTTACAGCACTCACGGATTGGAGAAGAGATCCTGCTGGATCTTTCAATTTCATAGAATCGTTAGTAGGACTGGCATTGTCAGGAGTAGGACCACCTAAGTCCTCTACTTTTCCAGTTAATCCAGGTCCTGGATCCTTAAGCTTTTGCATCGGTTCTGCTGGACTTGCCTTAGCGTTAACAGCAGTTTTCGATTGCTTGGTGCCTACTTCCATTTCTTGTAGTTGCTTTCCACTAGACATTTTGCGTAATCTCCGAGTTTCCGTAGTTGAAATCTATATTTATTTAGAAGTTTTATATGTTTGATAAGAAATCATTAAATAAATTCAATTTTTTCTCATCGAGTTGTTTTTGATCCACAAGGGTGTTTATGGTCTTATAAGTATTTGCTGCGAACTTCTCACGCAGAATACCTCCATCCCATACCCAGTCTTTTCCTTCCATAATTCCTTCAACAAATGCATCAGGAGCAGAAGGGTCAGCGACGATATCAGCAGCAGTTGCTAACATGAAATCTTCACCAACAACATTAAATCCTTCACGAGTTGGTTTCAATGAACCAATACCTCTTGAAGAAACACCAAGTTTAACACCTTCCTCAATTAATGAAGATGCAATTTTACCCATTGGTGTACTAAGGATTTTCGCCTTACCAATGAAATTATTTCCACTCTCTTTTAGAGATGTAATTTTATGGGCAACTCTATCGAGATTAACTGTGGGTCCGTCAGGATGTCCAAGTTCTCCAAGTGCTCTTCCAGATTGGATATGAGCCTCATTATAACGAGAGACTTCCTTGCGAAGAGTCTCCATAGGATACATCCGACCATTACGGTTCTTGATGTTGCCTTGCAAGAAAACACCTTCGATATACATCGACTTCTTGCCATTTCTATTTTCAACTAGAAATTCGACTGTTTCGACTTCTTCTCTAATGAGTTTCATTTAGGCATCCCCTGCGACTTGAACTTGTTGTAATTGTACATGACCACTTGAACCATGTGATCCAATAATCCCTACCCTGATCATCCTTCTCATATCTGTCCACGCTGCGGTATCAAAAGCAGAAGTATAAGTTAAAGCTGTTGAATCGAAATCAACAGTAACTCTTCGGCCGTTATAACCATCAGGTGATGCTACTTGATTAATAGCAGTTACATATGCTGCATTATCTGCAGTACCAAAATCAAAACCATCTATAGTAGAATCGAGAGAAACTAAATCACCAACAATAAATTGGCAACCTTGTCCTTCAGCGATATCAAGTACAGATGAAGCTACTGAATTGAGAGTTTGTGCTGTAGTAAATCCAGATATCCTATTGGATCTGACTTTACTTAACGAAAGTACTGCAGTTCCTCCTGAAGGAACGTAGTAATCACTCGTTGCTGCGGTGGGTTCGGTACCTATTGCAACATGACAAGCACCACCTACTGCACAAATTCGTACAAATTCTGATTGCTGGTTAAAAGTTGCATATGTGGATGCAGCTCCTATTGCTACAGAAACTCCGGTTCCAACTGGTGTATGTGCTGCCATTAGCTATAGTCTCATTTTACTAGTTATTTATAATCAATTATGATGGTCCAGGTGCTTCGCCAACTGCGGGTGTTGCCACTGCAGGTGGTTCAGGGTTGTAATCATCTTCTGGATCAACTTCAGGAGCTCCATCTACTTCTTGTTGAGTAGGTGCATTTCTTGAATTAAACATACTATCTGCTACATTGGATCTATATCCATCAACTTTTTCAGCTGATTTTGCATATAGCATATCCTTGATCTTATCACTCACTGCACTCGCAGATGACTCTTTGCTATTAAGCAAGTCCATTAATTCGTCCATATTCTTAAATTATAAATAGATAATCAATTTTATTTATATTTCCCCACCCTTCGGTAGTTCAGTTGTTTTACTGTTAGACTCTAGATCTGGTTCCATAACGGGTGCTCCTAGGTCCATAGACGCTGCACCTGCTTCCAATGGTTGTCCTGTCATAGGATCAATTGCCATATTTGGATCAGGAATAGTACCATCCTTAATTTCCTTTTCCATCAATTCATCTTGTTCCATCATCTCTTCTTCAGTCTGTCTAAGTAATTTACGTCTTACAAAGTCCTGAGAAAAATACCTTCCAACGTATGGTTCTGCCTGTGCGGCTGCATTTAATCTTTCAGTAAAGAGTTCAGTTTCCTTTAATTCTGAGAAGTGATTGTCATATAAGAAGTCATATTGTATATGTTCACTCATGATTTCCCAGTCTTCTGGGGTAATCACATTCTTCAATAATAGCTGAGTTTTCAGCATATCATTGAATAGATGAGAGAATCTCTTTCTTAAACGACCTACAAACTTAGTGAATTTTAGTTCGTCTCTGAGGATTTCAGAAGATCTTCCGAGATTAAATCCACCTTCACCATCCATTCTAGAGGGTGGGACGTTGAGTGAACGGTACAGTTTCTTTTTAAAATACTCAATGTCTGTGATTTCGCCCAGATTTTGTCCTCCTGGAAGAGTAGTAATCTCAGTGCCACGTCCTCCTTCTCTGCGAGGTAACCAAAAATCCTCCAACATTGCCATGTATTTTTTGTCATCACGAATCTCTCCGGTAGAAGCGTCATATACTAACTTGTTACGATAACGCATCATAACATCACGAAGATATTGTTCTGCCTTTATCTTAGGAAGATTACCAACATCAATATAAAATATTCTTCTTTCTGGTGCTCTTGATAATCTGTATATAACAAGACTATCCTCAATCATTCTTAATTGATTGAGTGATTTAATTGCTTTATGCAAATAACCAAGTGTTTGTCCTTTAGTTCTATCTACTAAACCTGATGTAATATATGATATTGCATCCTTTGCTATCTTAATTCCTTGACTTGCACCCGTAGCATTAGCATTACCCATAGGATATGCAGATCTAGGATTATAAATGAAGTACTCTTCCAACTCTGGGAAGGGTAATTCCTGCATAGGATTCTCTTCCCCTGCAAGTCTTGTATTAACTATAACGTTCTGATCTCCATTTTTCTTCTTCTCTTTACGCACATAACGCATTTTTAATGCATCAATATAACGTAATTCTTGGATTCCTTCATGAGGAGCCTTTAAATCAATTATTTTATGATAATATAATCTACCATCAACATACCAATTCCTATAGATCTCATGTGCTTTTCTATCAAAATCAAGAAGATCTATAACAAATTTAAATTCATCTCTTATTTTCTTCTTAATACCATCACTGGCATTTAAGTTATCAAGATCAATTTGTACAGGTGCATCATTTAAATCTGATACAATTGCTTCATTTACAATATCTTCAATAGCACTATCACACTCTGGGTGCAATGCCATTTCACGATATCTTTTAATAAGTTCAAATTCAGTACGGTATACCCCTTCTAAATCAACATAAGAACCAAAAAAACCACTACTCATATAGTGGTCAACCCCATCCTCATCATTAGGAGGAATGGGAGAAACCGCAGTATTAGATAGTGGTTCGGTGTCCTCTATTGAGAACCCAAATAACTTAGCCATAATTTATTTCCAAGTACTGTTAGACTTACTATTATTTAGTCTAGTCTAATTATACCACTTATCCGTTAGGACCGCCAGCCCCAGCAATTCTGTAAGACTGAACATTAAAGTCTACAGTAAATTCTTCTATAGTATCTGAAGAATCGTATGAAAGATCAATTGCTGAAATTGTTGTTGGGAAAATGTCAATAAACTCATATTCTTTTAAAACAGCATTAGCATTTCCATCAGAATCAACACTACTCTTAGTAGATCCTCTGCCAAGTTGATAAACTGCAGCATTGGTCATATAAGATTCTGGTAGAGTTGCACCTAAGTTATTATCCAACTTAGCGATTTGCTCCATCCACTGTTCAAAAGCATTTCTGAGTTTGAAATCTTCATCGTTAATGATAGTTACAGACCATGTTTCGATGGTTCTGTCTCCGGCAACTTTAAAAATACGACCCCTGAATGGAACATCGATTGCTGCGATATTTGAAGCAGGTAGCGATGATGCCTTACACATATAACGGAACTTATCCGCATCCCATGTGACACCGTTTGGAAGTGTAGTGAGTTCAACCTCGAACAAATTGGGTCTTGCGCCACCACCGATCAGTGCCGACTTAAAGTTAGAGATTGTCTTATTTTCTCTAGTACTTGCCATTTTTTTAAATCCTCCTGTTGTTATTTAGATATTAAAGTTAAACTCTACCGACCACTTCTTCAAACGAGACACCAGTTCTCGTTGCAACAAAGGTTAGAGTTACGTAGTTGATAGACTTGGCAGGCTTCAGGAAGATGTCTGCGCGGAACTCATTGTTATCGATAATATCAGGAGTGTTATTCGTGCTGTCACAAACAACTTGGAACCCATAGAGTCCTCTCTTCGCCTGAATATCACGAAGATATGGTTCAACAATGTTTCTAAAGTTCGCTCTGGTCAACTCATCGTTGAGTTCAAAGAGTTGAGCTTCTGCTGCTTTCTCAAGTGCTTGCTCAACAGTAAGGAACAAACGACGAACGTTGATCCTATCAAATGCTGATGCATATCCGAGAGCAGTCTTGTCTCCAAAGAGAAGTGTTCCAATACCAGGTTGTGTGATAGTTGGGTTAATTCTCAATGGATAGAGTTTGTCTCTCTGATCCTTATTAGGGTTATATGCAAGTTTGATTGCATTGTTAATAATACCGCGTTGTTGTCCTGCAGGTGAGAACCATGGATAGGAAACAATGTTTGTGCGGCACATTAAACCAGCAACGTCGGCGTTCGTTGGAACGTAACGGAACTGATTGTTAAATCTGTCGTAAGTATACTTATAACCACTGTCAAATACACCGTAAGATGAAGATGATAGAGGACTAAAGTACTTAACTAGGTTATCAGTCTGAGTAGTAGTATTAGTAATACCAATCAGATCTGATCTGTGTGGTCCAATGGTAGCAACACAATCTTTTCTCTGTCCAGCAATAGAAAGCAGATAATTTGCTTTTGCTTGAGAATCGCCTTGTGTAGCAAGTCCAGGGCCCATTATTAGGTAATCAACTTCAACCTCATTCTTATTCTCAAACTTACCATAAGCAGTAATGAGATTTGCTAAAGTTGCGGTCATTCCGTTGGTAGATGTGTAATCAACACCACCATTGAAACTGTAATCAACGTTACCAATAACGTTAAACTCAACACCTTGTGCATCTAGACCCCAAACGCTGCTTCCAACAGTAGTTGCAGTGAAGTTTCCAGCAGTTGTGAATCCAGAACTTACAGGAGTTGTATTCTTGTAAGCATCAGCTGTCTGACCAGGGTTACCACCAGCATAGATATTCTCTGAGAAATCTGCAAGATAATCCTTGTAGTAGTTCTTCTGAGGAGAATTGACAGAGGAAACTGAATCCTTTGCCTTAGACATATGAAGATGAGACTCAAGGATATTACCCTGAATTCCTGTTACACTTCCAGTATCGTCAACAACGACGATATGAACTCCATCATTCTTACCACTTCTATCGAGTGTATATTTACCAGTACTTGGTCTGTCAGCAATTGACTTCCAATACACTGTAGAATTGGTTAAACCTAAAGTCTGAGCATCATACCAGTCTGTAGCACTAGTTGGGGTATGAATAACATCAGAGTTATGAGCACCTGTTGCATCACAGAAGGAAACCTGAGCAGTACTAAACTGTCCATATGCAGTTCCTTCTTCATAACCTATAGCAGATGCAATACCAGCTGTTGATACTCGTGCAACAATCTTAACATCTACAGTAGATGCCTCATTAGTTGAGTCAGTTGTAACACCAGTAATAATTCCTTTTAGATAACCACTAAATGATTCGGTACTTCCTGTTCCAG
>VTLG01008692.1_pt1 | contig 12330 bp, 17 predicted proteins | sample 4694571 | NCBI WGS metagenome assembly VTLG01 (sample SAMN12604809, study PRJNA352737) | marine metagenome | biome: ENVO:00000447; feature: ENVO:00000209|ENVO:00000569|ENVO:01000036; material: ENVO:00002151; isolation source: viral sequences binned using virsorter ... | reverse complement strand
GTATTCAACATGACCGTATCTGTGTCTGGATCGAAAGCATGGTGCGACGAGTCAAACCCTACTCCGGTATGCGCCGGGTCTGAATAGAATATCGCGTCCCTGTCGGTGTTTTGGTATGTGCCAACCTTCCACTGCACAAGCTCCCACTGCGCGCGGCTGGCCCAGTATTCGACATTGTGGACGATAACCTGGGAGTCCTTGCGGGGGCGAGCTTCGCAAGTCCAAAATACATCTGTCCCACTCATGCACCACGACGGCGACTGGCCAACGCTGCCTTGCAGTATCGCGCCACGTATTTCATGCCGCGCGATGCGTGCGCCTGAATTCCCAAATACGTCGATTCCAGCAATGGGCACAGTCGAATACTCCTGGCCCACTTCACCTTCCCATTCCCATAATTCGCCGGGTGGGTAGCCCTGGCCTTCAGTGAACGCAAATGGCCGCGCAAATGTCATTGCGACATCAGGGCTTGGCATCGACACACGCATGGGTGTGGGGCGGTAATCTGTCATAACATTGACGACCTTGTCTGTGACAAGACGTCCACCAGGACCAGCAGGGACTTGCATCGTTAACCAGCCACCTCCACGTCGATTCTCCGCACCATGTAAGCTCGGGAATTTAATGTACTTCTCCTCGAACTTCTGTCGGGTAATGTTGTAGAAAATCGCGCACGGGCGGCCAGACTCCCCGTATGTGTAAATCTCGTCTGCGGTCAACGTCCCCGCCGAACCTTCGTCTTTTACGCCGATGATGTAGCAGACCAGCCAATGCCCCCGATGGTCGCGAAACAGCCCAGCCGGTCCAAGCCAAGCTGACCAGCTAGTAGCATCTCGGAATCGCGTTGCAGTCCCTGGGTAGCCAGGAGAGAAGGATGACCAGGAGAACACTGAACTAAGGTTCTCCACGGCACCCCCTCCACGCAGTGGGTCACCTAAAAGTTCAAGCCCTTGTTCAGCGTAGTCCGACCATACGTTGAGTCTTGAAGCGGAATCGATGGGGCTGCTATACCCCAGAACTTCGCCAGGAATCGACTCGAACAAATCCTGCACAGGAGTGGCATTCACAGACCAGCGGCCGATGTCAAACTCGGGATTCTCTTCAAATATGGCAGCAATCCACTCCTGGTTGCTTTGGATTTGCGCCTGCCGCTCAGACGCTTCCTGGTAGGCATACGGAGATGAACCCTCCCTGTACCAGCCTGCACCACCGACGTAGGTATACACCTCTGCCAACACCCCTTGGGCTTGGGCCAGATTAGTAGGCTGCTCGTCGGTTAAATGGGGCATGTTGCTAGGGACCGCCTTCATGGCCAAACATAGGTACGCTGCCGCCGCTGCCGAAAAAACCACCATGCGATTGGAAACCAAAAATCCCAGCGAACTCGTGGTTGAATCCCATGTGCGATTGGCTGATGACACCATAGTCCACGTCCGCAGGACTAAGCGTCCCCCAGCTATTCACGATTATTACCCAGGTCGGGACATCTTGCAGCGTTGCATCATTGAAGCCGGTTGGGTTGTTGGTCAGAGCGTGACTGACATCGTCCAGCACCCACAGGGATTGGTTCCCAAACACGACGGGCTGGCAGCAGGTACAACCTGGGCTGTTGCGTTTCATGTTTAGTCGCAGGGCTCTACGTCGACAATAACTACCAGCGTACCGTCCGGCAGCGGGAAGTGCTTGCCTTGTAGCAGCCTGCCTCGGTGGATAGGGGCAGTGACTGTGTTGTACCACGTTTCAGTCAGAGGCTGATTGTTGTCGTCGTATGCACCGCGAACAGCAACACCCGCATCAGTCGGGCCAGCCAACTCCACTCGCTGCACGGTTCCAGACCCAAACGCGAACGTAGGGGCATCAAGGGGACGGTCGGTGGTCGGGTCGTAGTCTTCCGGCACCGTGCCATCAGCGGGGCGATCCATCGTCACCTTGCATTTGGAAAAATCTTCCATCGCAATCCCCAGCACACCAATAAAATCCCCCGGCACAGGACGGGGAAGCTTCCTGGGCGCGCCTCGCCTACGTGGGTCGGAAGCTAGCACCTGCAATACGACCTGCTCGATGGCTTTCGCTGAACGCTTGTCAAATATTACGTTGGTCATGGATCATTTGCCAGCTTAGTAATGGTGATGTTTTGGCCGAACTGCAAAGTTACGCCGCCCAGGCCGCACCCGACAAGATCAAGGCCGTTGGACGACGACCACGACACTTTCCGCTGTGGGTCCAGTATGCGCGCGCCTCGCATCAACTGAACAGGATTGACAGCAGACCAGTCTAGACCATCAATGGCGCGGGCAAAGGACAATGTTCCGCTAATGTACGCTGCCGCGATGGTCCCCGTACCGGCAGCCTTGTTGCCTGAGTAAAAGCAGACACCTGGGTGAAACACTCGCAGGGTAGTGGTTGAGGTTGCGCCAGAGGAGATTTCCAGCGTGCCCCCCAATACAGTAACAACCGAACCTGATCCGAAGGAATATGTGTCGCACCGAACAAACCCACCGTTCATCGTCAAGGTGGCGTTATTTATGAACTGCACAAACGGCCCCACATACACCGTTGCGCCGCGACCTACGTCAAGGTCTTCAATTCTCCCGGCATCGCCTCCAGGTGCAATCGCGACACTACCGCCATTGATGGCAAATGACGTGCCGTTAACCGCGCTGTCTGAATTGAATTCGACGACGTACTGCTCATGTGGCAGCGGAGGACCAGTTCGGTGAACCATAACCTTGCTGGGCAAATCAATCTGCTTGATATTGATGTAACGCGGACCCGATCCGCTTCCCTGCCCAATGACAAACTCAGGATTCGTGCCGCTGCCAGCATCATCAAAGACAGGCCCGCGCTGCCTCCACTCGGGATACCAATTGTCTCTGGGCTTGGGGCGGCCAGTTTCGTAGTCGTGTCGATTGACCGATGGCAGCCCCAACTGCCTCCCAGAAAACCCCATTTGGATATACACAGTAGCGAATTCGAGAGTCTCGTTTGGAAGCCCAAACATGCACGACGCTTCACTTCCGTTATCGAAATACACGAGGTCGTTGCTCGCTGGCACCGCGCCGCCAGACCAATTGTCGGCATCACTCCAAAACCACTTGCCAGTTGCGGCCTGCACTTGTGCCGTCGCAACCGCGCCATCACCTGCCGTCGTCGCGGTACACGCCAATTCGACATACACGCCTGGAAGCCCAGTCACCGTCACGACATCCCCCGTGCCGGGATAAGATGCTGACAGTTCTGTCCACTCAGGGATTTGCTGGCAACCAGCCGACCGAACTTCATCGTCCAAAAGGCTGTCGTCGTTTGACGCTGCGCTGATTGTGCGGTAAATCTTATCTGCAATATTTGCCGTAGTTAAGCCCGAAGCGTTAAAATCAAGACGAACCTCCGTTCGCGATTCACCCGCTGTTTGCAGGATTACGTGGTCCCCGTTCGCCCAAGTGCCAGACACTGTTAAAGTCCAGACCTGCGGCACCTGCGCGGCACTACCTAGCCAGTATTTCGTTGCCATGATATTCGCTCCTATTTATTTTTTCTGTGGCCTGCTCGACCGTGAGGTTCGACACCGTCACCTGCCGGGTGCCCTTGCTGTAAATTAAAGTTAGTACCGCATGGTTGTCTTCGTCGCTCGTAATGTCCAGCACCTGCCACGCACGCACCGCAAAGGTGCTTTCGGACATCGCTACCGCATTGTCCTCGGACAGCGTAACCGCTTGCTGGAATTCGCCAGCCGTAAACAACTGCCATGTCCCAGCCTCGCCAATGCTGGACCCAACGACGTACAACTCGGACGATGGCATTATACGATATCCAGCCTGGGGTCGAGGTAGCAGACCGAGTCGCCCCCCTTGCCGAATACTGGGGTAACCCGAACTATGCCGCCAATCGCGGGAGTCCAACTGTAGCTGATTGACTGTGCCGTCGACACACCTGAGCCAATCCATTCGCTGGCAGTATCAGACGTTAGGGCTGCCCTGGTTGCCAGTGGATTTGCCAGCCGCGTCTGGGCGAAATGTTGCTGGGCTGTTGTGCTAGTGCTGGGTCCGAAAATCTCCAGCCACAGTTCGTCATCATACAACGTGCCCCCGCTGGAGACATAGACGGTCAAAGTAACAGCAGTCCCGCCGCGCACGCGCCCAACCAATTCGGTGGAGTGGTGCCCATCCGTTGCCGTGGCGTAGTTGTTGCGACTAACAATTGCATGGCAATACTCCGCGCCACTCAGCGCAGACTTCGCTCCCCCGGTACGCCAACGGGCAATGTCCATCCTGGTCCTGCCGCTGAAGTCTAGCTTCTCGTACAGCCCTTCGACCGGGCCGCTAATCGTTCCGTCCTCGGAATACTCAGTAAGGATAATCTCACCGTGCGCGTCCGTGCCGTAGTTGGACGGGACATTACTGCCGTCCCAGCCAGAACCTACCGCACAACCCGACACTAGCACCTGCTTGTTTTTGTTGGCGTGATGCGTATTTACTGCCTCGGTGTAAGACGACAAGTCAACCCCTTTGAAGGACATGGTGCCTCCATAGGTATGTTCCAGCGCGTAAGATAGCTGTCCATCGGTAATTGTGCCGCCACGCATGGTCATGCGGTTGCGACTTCCCGAGGTGCGGCAATCGCCGGTACTGCTATTCAGATTGATGTTCGTGTCTGTGAGGACGCACACAGCATCAGTTCCAGCAATTATGTAGCATCGATCCCGAACGTGAAGCTCGCAGTCGAAATACCAAGTCATCGCATCAGTGCCACGACCCAAGTACATGTCATCCCCAGAACCTGCGTCTGCGCGGAGAGTCATGCCCCAAAACGCAACATAACCACTGTCAGCGGGCTTGATGTTCCTGGAGCTAGTAACGCCGCGCAGCGTCGCGCCTGCTTGGTAGGCTGGAGGGCTCGAATCCTGGGTAGCGGAGCAGACAACTATAGGGGCAGCGACGGTGCCGCCCGCAACAGACCACTGCGCGCTAATCGTCTCGTCGTGGTTGTGAGCAATGAGGACGCGGCTGCCAGCAGCTAAAGTCCCAGGAAGGTCATCCACATTCGGAAATGCCGTCGCCCAGGATGTGCCGTCTATAGACCCAGTGTTGGATATGTCGACGTAGTAATCGGTCATGCCAACCCCTCTCGTCGAGGCTCATTCGGTCTGGAGAAATGGCACTGTGACGGGCCTGCGGTCTTCCTGTGGTTCGACACTAGAGCCTGTCAACCACGATAGGTACGACCCAGCCACGCCCATCCCGGCACGAAGTTCGTCGACAGTTGCCACGTCAGAGTCCACAAATTCCGCAACCTCTCCGTTCGCTGTCTGGGCTGCATAGATTTCCCCGAGAGCAACGCCCTCGATTTGCAGCTGCCGCAACTCCCTGTGGAAGTTCGCGAGCCGCGCAGAAAAAACAACATGCTGCCGGGGTGTGTACATTCTCATCTCCTGCCGCCGTAGGCGACTTGGTTAATTCTCTGTGTGGCTTCCGTGACACTAACACCGATTGCAGTTACCTGCCGAGTGCCACCGTCGTAATGGAGCGTGACGACTGCGTTGTTGTCCGAGTTGACCGTCACGTCAAGAACTCGAAGTACGTTAACGCTGAGTTTACTCGTTAGTTGCTGGAGTGGCATAGTACACCTACTTCGGTATCAAATTGAAATCTACCTGCTTGCGTGTTTCCCAAAACGTGAAAATACCAATTTCGCCTTCTGGCAGCTTAAAGCCATCTTCGTCGAGCAGCACTGGTTCGCCGCCAGCAGGGACTTTTTCGGTCTTGGCCGCGAGGGCCAGTCGCTCACGACGTTCCTGGGCTGTTTCATTCGCCCAAACCTCCCACTCCACAGACTCCTGCTCCGGTCGCTCGCCGGGAGCAAGCCCAGAGTCTTTTGAACCTCGGTACTGGTAGCCACGCTCCAGGATGGCGCGGTCCCAAGTGTTTTCCGCAGACGGGAACGTACCCCTACTGAGATTTGATTTAAGGGCAATCCTGAACGTCACCGTATAGAATTTGTATAGATCGTCGCCATCTGCCTCACTCTTAATCTCACTTGCCGTCACGTCGCGACACAGTGCCGTGCGGGGATGCGCAACATACTGCCCGCCCATGTGCCACAACCCCTTGTTCACCGCATCGCTAAATTTTGCAATGTAATTTGCTACCTCGCCCAGTGTCTGGACGTGTTTCTGGATGACTACAACCCCACGACTGGCTTCCTGCTCCAGCGGTTCGTCGTACATCTTCCCGGCAGTATTGACAATTTGCCAGCCATGAACGTCCTGCTCTAGGATGCGAGTATACACCTCGCGGTCAACACTATACTTTGCTGGCCGGTCCCACGGCGGGAAAACTTGGTCTTCCTCTTCTTCCCCGTCTTCAATGGGAGAGTACGTTGCCTCGACCGACCACCGATAGGCGTTTGTGCTATTCTGCTTGACCGAAAAGTCTTTAGCAAAGGACCAGAAGTCGTGGTCACCCCTGAACACATAGGAGTACCAGAGTGCCGGTATTGGGTATGCACCCCCAAAATCGTGTGCGTCACGGAGGAGAGAAACTGGCCCGTAGTCGGGATCGTCTGCCTCTACGTCCCACTTCACCTTGTAGGTCGCCTTCCCCTTTTTGTCCATCGTCGCGGCTGGCTGGTCACGACTGTAAACTACTGACTCAATCCCCATGCTAACCCATCCCCTTAAATATACCACTAACGAAATCCCCAGCAGTCTTCTTCGCCTCGCCCAGCTGCTCCTTGGCTACATCAACTAGCTGCGAGGTTTTATCCGAGAGATCCCCTAGTGCCTTGCCTTGCATCGCGGCAACCGGATCGAGGGGTGGCATTGGAGGGAGCTTGAGGGCGCGGAGTTGCTGCTTGGCGATGTCAACTAGCTGCGTAGTATTGAATGCGATCTTTCTCTGTGGGTCACTGGCATTGGTCAATCGCGCGGCCTTGTAGGCTTCCATTGAACCAAGTTCGAGGGCGGCGTTCGTGCGGCCTCGGGTCATGTCCGGTTCGGGAGCCTTGAACGTAATCATTTCGTGTTCGACTATCCTTTTCCACGTCTCCCCAATGGCTGTATCTACTCCCTCCCCGAGAACCTTGCCCGCCATCTTGCCCAAGCCGCTAAAGGCAGACCCCATGAATTTCTTCTGCGCCGCCACGCGGGCCGCCACTATTGCCGCCTGCTTCTCCGCTGCCAGTAACTTGGCTTGTTCTTTCCTTAGCTTTTCGAGTGCTTCCTTTGCCTTGTCTGTTGCCGCTGCATCTTTCTCTAGCTTTTCCCGTAACTTGACGGAAGGGAGCGGTTCCTGCGTAATGTTGATAAAGTCCTGCATCTGCTTGTCCATGCCTTCGTTGACAGCTGCATTAAAGCCCTTGTACGCCTCAACGCCCATTTCATTGTACTCGTCCCACCCAGGAAACATTCTTTTCTTCATCCACTTCGGCATCTTCTCCATTACAAACTGTTGTAGCTCGGCCAGCTTCTGTAGCAACGTCCCTACCGCCAGAACGACTCCGGCTACCCCAAACTGCATTCCATTCCACAGTATGCGTAGTGCCTGACTGATCCTGTGCAGCGCATCCAGGAATGTCCAGAGCGGAGTGCTGTCTCCAAACAACTCCTCCCCCCAGCCGTCCGGCTTGTACGCCTTCTGAAACCAATGCAGCAATTCAGTGAGTTTATCGATCAAGTAAGTGAACAACTCGGTAATAGTTCCCGTGCTGACAGCCAATAAGTCCCATTGCCTCTTAAGCTGCTTGACCGACTCCTGGAACGGGGTCATTTGTGATTCAGCTACCTTCTTGGCAGTGCCTCCCCATTCGCTGGTTCCATCAGCGTTAGTCTTCAGTGCTTCCGACACCTCATTCATCACCGCCGCCTGCCCAGACAGCAACTCGATGAATCGCAAGGACTTCTTCTGGAAGCCCATTTGCGTCATCATCGACACCTTCTCTTGGGTAGTCTTGTGCGCCATCGCTTTTTCAAGATCCCCGAAGATGTCCGCCATGGAATTCATCTCCCCATTTGCGTCGAATACCTTGACTTTAAATTTGTCAAACGCTTCCGCATTGTCATCAGCCTTAAATTTCATTTCCCGAAACACAATCTGGAGGGCGGTCCCAGCTTCCGCGCCCTCGATATTTAACCTCGCAAGGGCCGCCAGGACCGGCAGCCCATCATCAATCCCCTTCCCCACCGAACGCAACGCACCGCTAGACGCAGTTAAGGATTCCGCGAACTTCTCGGTCGTCGTCTGCGCCATAGTCGTCACCTTGACCAGCTTATCTGAAATCATCTTCGTGTTTTTCAGCTGTTCTTCGTTGCTGACGCTGTTTAAACCCAGCCCATACAGAGAGCCCGCCAGTAATTTTGTTGCTTTTGCTAGGCCAAAATTCCCGGCCATAGCAAACTCGGCTACCGCAGGCATAGCCTCCATCGACTGCTGCGCGTCCATGTTTGCACTAGCTAATTCGTAGTACGCATCTGCAACTTGCGATGTAGAGAAGGTCGTCTTTCCTGCGACATCTATCGCCACTTGGGTCATCGTGTCACGCTGATATTCGGTTACATCCTGCAAGAGTGCCAGCGAGTGATTCATGCTGCGCTGAATCTTTTCGTTGGTCCCGTGCAGCTTGAGCATTATAGGCACAAGGGCTGCCGCTGCCGCTGCTGCGGCTGCGAAGGATGCGCCTAGCGCACCAGCTGCCGCCCCGGCACCACCCAGCCCCCTGGTAAGCCCGGCTAGATTAAGCCCCTTCAGACCTTTCCCGAAACCGAACACCTGGACGCGGGCTCTCCCTAAGCCAGCAGTCAGCCCCGTGGTATTCGCGAGGACGTTCACTAGTAGTGTGCCAACTGTCGGCATTATGGAAGCCCCGCCATGGTACGTGCCTTTTCTTCCATCTCCTGGACTGACATTCTCTTGGTTGGGCGGCGACGACCCGCTTCTTTGGTCGGAATGTAATGGTCTGGCTCATGGAGCGTAAGCCGAGAATGACCGGCCAAGCCGCAGCGAATACTCTCGATTTCGTTGTGAAATGTCGCTGACATGATCCCAGTTTGCACCCATCCATCCGAAAATGGTTCCAGCGAATAATAAGCTAGCCATTCATCGAATTGCTGTGGAGTCATGCTGTCCAGCATGGCATCCACGTCCAGCACCCCGAGTTCCTTCGCTAGTCGGAAGGCGAATCTTCTTCGAGGTGCGCTACGGAGTTTTTTTCCAGTTCCTCAATGTCGGTCTCTGTGATACCGCACAATTTCTGGGCTTCGTCAGATAGCAAATTCGCGGTAATGCTATCCATCTCCAGCAATCGCTCAGTGTCCGCACTCGTAAACAATAGCTCGCCGTTGTCATCCACGGCACACATAATAATTAGCCGTGGCTTCACTGTTAACAGGCTGCGCTTCGACAGTTTACCCGACTTGTCCAATGTGTCAGACTCGAATTGACTTCGCTCCCTTTCGGTTACCGACCGCATCCGCACAGCCCCTAGTGGTGTGACGACAGTCTTGAACTTCCGCTCGGCTGGAGCCAGCAATTCGCTTCTCCCTAGAGTCATAAAGATACCTCCACTTCATCTTCGATGTCGTCGTCATCGTCTGCGTAACCACCAGCAGCATCCACAGCCGCATGTATCTCAGCGATAGACTCGGACAGGACAGTTGGTATAACTTCGCTGGGCGGGCCGAATTCCCCGTCTTCTTCTCGCTTCTTTGCAATGGCGGCCACGATGTCTTTCGCTAGCAAGGGATTAACTCCCGCCAGTGGCCCGAATATCGCGCCGCTGTGGCGACCAATTACGCCAACCTGACGACCATCCAGGAACACTCGGTCAACCCTGGTCGGAAACCCCACCGGGCCGTCTGGGGTGACGCTCACCCCCACAATCTGCCGCAGTTCAATATCCATGGCTAGCTCCCTGCCGAGTAGGCAACTTGGCCCGACACCTTAACGGTGCATGTCGCGGTCATGAGGTCACCGCTGACCATGGTCGGGCGAGAGTAGTTTGTGACAAATCCGTCGAATACCTCCGCGCCACCAGAGGATTCGCCGGGCTTGATCGGGTAGGTCATCGTAATCGTCTCTACCGCTTTAGTGATCATGACTGACGGCACTGCTTCGTCAGGGTCATAATAAAATTCAAGTTCCTTCTCGCCATTATCGACTAGGTCGCTCGGCTGAAAAGTCTTGTACGACACGTTATTGTTGGCGGAATCACGCCCCGTCCCTAAGTGGGTAGTCTCTATCGACTCCCGCTCCGACGAACCACTACCAATCGAAGTGAACTGTGCGGTAAAGCCGCTTGTCCCAAACGAAATCGTTGCTCCATGTCCAGTTGTCGCCATTCTCTTCTCCTCGTAGTCAAAGGGTTATGCTGTGAGTAATGTTGAAGTCCAGGCTGCGCCTGCGTCTCCACGCATCACTGCCATCTTCAGGTGGAATAGAATCGTACATGTCCCTCTCCAAGAGGCACACGTCAATTCCAACGCTTCCGACTACACCGCTGTAGCCGCTAAGTGTTTTGCGAATTTGCTCCCCAGCACTGCTTGTGTTGTTGCCCACAAACGCCATTCCGTCAGGGTCTGTTGCCCACACATCAATTTGGACTAGTGTCGTCGATTTCGCAAGCTCGCCACCCAAGTGGTAGTAAGGCTCGCGATTAAATCCAGTTACGATAATTAGTCGCTTCTTCGGCAGTGGATAGGCTGGGATGTGGCCCAAATAAATCCGCCCATTCACTGCATCGTTTATTTTAGCGTTACTCAGGATTAAGTCACGCACTGCCAGTTCCAGGGTGTTCGCTGTCGATGTTGCCATGGCTGCCCTGGTGCTACTTAATGCTTCTTATCAGTTGTATCTGTTTCCGTAGTTCTCGCATGTAAATACTGCGAGTCGCCCCCTCCGACTGCTTCATTGCATGGTGCATTGGCCTTTTGGGTCGGACTTGGTGGGTTCCGTACTCCACGACGGCTGGGTAGAAAAACTCCCTGCCCGACTGATCCTTCGGGACATAACTTCCGCTTTGACGCGACGTTCGCAAGCCAATTAGTTTAACCCGGCTAATATACAATCGGGAACCGATTTTTCCTTTGTACCACCCCCGACGCGCACGACTCGCTCGCTTTGTGACAGTGTCGTACAGTGCCCTGGTGTCCATTGCGACCCTCGCGACGTTATGCTTGTACACCGGCAGTAAAACCTTCCTCACAGCCTTCGTGCTTGCCCGCCGCAGGGCCGTCTTCGCTCCGCGAGGGTCTTCCCCCGCGAACTTACGCAGCCGCCTCAGTATCTTCCGTTCGCCGGTCACCACGACACCCGTCGCGCGAAACCGCTTTCCACCAAACGCTCTGATCCTGGGAGGCACTATTCTTACCCTTCGTACACCACAAACACCTCGATGAAGCGATTATTGAATTGCTGCACCGAAACGAAATTGTAAACCTTGCCGTCGCGTATGCGGACCATACGGTCCGAAGTCTTCAGCGAATCGAAGTTGCTTGACCAACGAAACCGCAGCTTACTGGTAGTGGCTGCATTCATCTGGCTCGCAACCTGCCGCTCGTAACCGCGCAAGGGCAATTCATCCGCGAAGACTTCGCCAACCTCTTCCCACTGGTCGTCCGTATCCGGCCAGCCATCGGAAGCAAAAGTCCGCACCTCTACTTTGAAACGAGTTCGTAGGCCGGAAGACCTGCCCATGCAACACCTTTTCCGAGACGCAAGCTATTTAGCAACCACTCCGCATTGTGCGGTATAGTTTTGACTGGCATGCCATCACTAGCATTAGCAGGATGGTCGAACCATTCGCCTGCCATCAAAATGATAGCCTGCCGCGCCTCCTCGGGAACGTCTGTTGGATTAGTCCCGTAACCAGCGGTGTAATTGATTGTAACACACTCGGTTACATTACGCGGAGTCGGCCACGTCTGATTGTATTCGACAGTAACACGCGCTGGCTCACTGTTGGCTGTTACTCGGTAGACGCTCGACGCCACCGTTTGTGTTACGCCATCGGTATCGACGTACTGGATGTTGGTCACTGACAGCAGGGGCGGTCGCGGGAGCCAAATCTCGCTTGGAAATCTGTCCAACGTCAGCCGCCACGCTTGGCTTATGAATGCGCGGTACGTGTATGCTTCCGCACGTCGCCGGGCTGCCCGCACAAGTTTCGACAAGTGTGCGTCGTGGTCACTGTCGGTTACGCTTAGCGCGGCGCGTACCTCGTCGACCGACACTGGCTCGACTGTCGGATGTGTCGTCAGGAGAAGTCCCATCGGTCACAACTTTCTTTGCTTTGGCTGGTTCACGCTTCGGTGGGTCAAGATTCTCGGCAGCACGGGCAGCT
>VTLG01004895.1_pt1 | contig 12331 bp, 12 predicted proteins | sample 4694571 | NCBI WGS metagenome assembly VTLG01 (sample SAMN12604809, study PRJNA352737) | marine metagenome | biome: ENVO:00000447; feature: ENVO:00000209|ENVO:00000569|ENVO:01000036; material: ENVO:00002151; isolation source: viral sequences binned using virsorter ... | reverse complement strand
CAGAAAATAGAAAAAGATTTAGGCGTATCTGCATGGGAAGTCTTGGTCGATGACAAGGTACGAGAAAAACTTAATAACATGTTACAGGAGAGAAATTAATGGAAGAAGAGAATAAAGAAGAACTGATAGCTGGAGCTCCTATGAGATTCCAAGAGAATGCTGTAGAAGCTACACCAGTATTCCCTTCACCATTTAACTCTAAGATAGGTAACAGTACTGTCGACTTGTCAGACAAGTCTAACAACGACGCCATGTTAAAAGAGTATAATAAATGGTGGGACTTTGGTCAGGAAAAAGGTTTCTTAGGAATGAATTACTTGACTAAAGATGAGTCTGTTCTTGCTGAAAGAAATCAAATGAGAGATGAATGGTATCAAAAATATCACGGCATGTCTTACGAAGATTATAAGAAAGGAGTAGATGAGCGTACTGATACTAATTCACTTAAGCTTATAGGTCAACGCTTAGATAATAACTTTCAAGGTTTATCTGCACCCGGTATAGGACTACTTGACTTTGGTATGGATGCAGCTGGTACATTGATACCCGGCTTTGATAAGGTAGATGAAAAGTATGACAAAGCTACAATGCTTGATAATCCTGTTCATCAAATGGTAAGACGTGTATCGTCTATTGTATTACCTACTATCTTAGGTGGTGGCTATGCCTCAAGTGCAGTTAATGCTAAATTATCTGGTGGTGCATTATTTACCAAACCTTGGTTTACAAAACTAGCTGCTGATTTAATGACACAGGTAGGTGTTGATGCTACAGTATTAGCACTTAGTGATGTTGGAGAAGATGATAGTATTACTACAGAACTCAGCAACATGTTTCCTGAGACATTCGGACCAAAGGGTAGGATACCTTTGCCTGACTTTTTTAGAACTGCTGACAGCGATAGCCCCGGTATAAGAAAAGTTAAGAACATGCTAGAGTCAGCACCATTTGCTATACTTGGTAGTGTTATTGGATCTTTTATCGACGTAAAAAATGGTAAGCAAACTATGGGCTGGTTTGATCCTAAAGACGGTGTATCTCAACAATATAAACAAGGTGTACTTAAGTTTGGTGGTGATCCTGACATACTTATACGTATACAAGAAATAGACGAACTGCTATCACTAGGTCGTAAAAACCTAAGTAGGCAAAATGAGAACTTACTGATTAACGAAAAGTTAAACTTAGAAGCACAGTTAGGAGATCCTAGTATTGACGTATCAATGAATCGTCAGGCTGAGATTAATGCTAGTGAAGCTGATGCAGCTATAGATAGAAAGATTGCTAACAACTTTGAGCAGCTAGAACTAGATATTAATGGTCTAGATCCTGACTTAAATGCTGACTTATTATCTGATGCAGCAAAAACTAAACAACAAGTACCTCCCGGTAACGTAGCACGTAACATAGCAGATACTACAGCTATTAAAACTGGTTCATCATCTGGAGATCCAGCACCTATAATTACAGATTCCATGAGAAAAAAAGGTCTTATGGTAGGCTCTACAAGTCGTGATGCTGTAATGGGTGTATCCGAAGCTGCTAGAATGGCTGGTAGATTCGATGCTATCGTAGATGGTGTTAGATTTAGTGCCAAAGAAATGAACGCAGCAGCGTGGGGTATTTATATGGATATCATAGATCCCATGTCTACTGTTGACGATGTAAAAGCATTGTTCTTAGAAAACAGAGATGTAAAGAACTTAATGCTTGGTAAGTTTAAGATAGAAGTAATTAACGAAGATCAGGCTAGAGCAGCAGCGTTTGCTATGCGTGACCTTGTTGACAGATTTTTAGGTAGAGAAGTGACAGCATCATCTGGTAGAGTTATGGATACTCTAGGTAGAGAAGCTGCTACGATTGCAGCATCTATAACAGACATGGCTCCATTTGTAGATGATGCACATGCTATGGATATTGTGCTTGACAAGTTACTATTCTTGATGGATGAGTATGCACTTAATAAATACCTATCTGGTTGGTCACTACGTAACAAGAACTGGTTTGACCAGCTCCCACCACGTAATGCAGAAGAAGGTATACAGACACTGTTAGAAGAGTTTAAAACTGCTGAGAATAGTATTCATGCTAAGAATCTAAAGTTTACTAAAACACTTAAGGAACTACGTAAGAATAAACCAGAAGCATTACGTCCTTTGATTGACGCATACGCACATACTAATGGTGATGTAGATAGTCTCGCTAAACTATACAAATGGGCAGCAGATCAGATTACACCAGTAGGTATGTTAAAAAGTCCTGATCCTAAAAACATGAACTTGTTTGCTAAGGCTGCATGGGGTGTACGATACAACAATATGTTGTCAGGTATATCTGCATTTAGAGCTGGTGTAGGTAATGGTGTACAACTTTTACTTAGACCTATGACAGCTGTATTAGGACATGCTGTAACTGGTAACTGGGATGGTATACGACGTACTATATATTATAATGGTGCTGTCTGGGAAACAAACAGACGTGCATTAACTGATGCGTACCAGATGATGAAGAGAACTCATAAAGATCCTACTGCTATGATGGCACAGTTTCGTAAAGACTTTGTATTTAAGACTGACAAAGCTTGGGACATCATGGATGACATGGCTAAGTTATACGAGATTGATGGTAACTGGGGTAGAGCATATCAATTAAAGATGGCATCTAGACTTAAGCAAATAGCTGGTATGAGAGGTTTACGTTATGGTATGACTGCTATGGTATTTCCTGACGTATTTACAACCACACACCTAGCACATTACTTAGCTAGAGCTAAAGCTTATGATGATGTATTCTACGAATTTGGTAGTATATATGGTAAGGCAGATCTACTAAAAGAAGCAGAGCTAAAGTATTATAATGAGTTCTTCGATGCTGATGGACTTGTTAAAGATAAGACGTTAAAAGCTATGGCTGGTGAAATACAGCTAAACTTAGATGACGGATTAGCTAGCTACCTTACAGATGCTACAACAGCATATCCTATACTCAAAGAAGTTATGGCGTTTCCACGTACAGCTTCTAACTATATGAGAGCTGCTGCATCATGGACACCTATTACATTAATACCGGGTATTAGTAAGTATAGTAAAACTATATATGCTAAGACTACTGATGACATAGCTGAAGCTTTACTAGAACATGGTATCGTTATGGCTAAAGAGCCTAATGCACAGGTTATCTTTGAAAACTTACGTGCAGAGTATGTAGGTAGAATGGCGTTTAGTAGCTTACTTGTATCTACATTATTTGGTTATGCTATGGCTGGTAACATTCGTGGTAATGGTCATTACAATGCAAGTGAACGTAACAAGCAAAGAGACCAGATGGGTTACATACCTAAGACTATACGTATAGGTGACAAGTGGGTAAGTTTTAAAGGTATCATAGGTATTGAACATATTTTAACTATCATAGGAGATTTAGCATACTATGCTAGTGACATTGACGAGAACCTACTTGAAAACTGGGAGTCTAAGTTAGCTTGGACTATCGGTGCTACATTCCTAAATGAAACACCTTTAGCTGGTGTAGAGCCTTTGTTTGATGCTCTAAACGGTAACGTACGTGCATTTAACAGACTTGTATCACAAAGTGTATCATCATGGATTCCAGCTAGTGGAGGTCTAGGTGTTGTTGCTAATGCTACAGACGCTGCACAAAAAGATATTAATGGTGAAATTATTGCATTTGTTAAAAATAGAATACCCGGTCTAAAGAGTCAACTTCCTAATCAGATAGACATATGGACAGGTGAACCTATTAACGATATAGATAATCCATTCTTACGTGCACTTAATGCTATTAGCCCTATACAGGTTAACGGGTCTAATGAACCTTGGAGACAGTTTCTAATGGACATTCAGTACAGAGGCTTAGGTATACTTAAGTTTGACTCTACTGGATCATATGAATGGAAACCAGAAGACAGAGAAATAATAAATAAATATATTGGTGAGCAAAAACTGTATAAAGAGATCGAGCGTATTATGAAACGCAAAGATTATCAGCAACATATTAAAGCTCTAAAGGCACTGAGAAATCAGAACAACCAAACCAATAAAGATAAAATAGAATTAAAAACCACTCTACTACCCATACATCAAGATCTAAACCAAGTCATTCGTGAAGCTTTAAAAATAGCTGAAGCGAGATACTTACGTGAACATCCACATGTACAAACATCTATCTATAATGCACAACAAGCTAAGTTACGCATGAAGGAAGGTAATGTTGAAGGTGCTGGTGACATACAAAAAAGAGATCTTGAAACTAAACAATTAATCGAATACGGTAACTAAAATGAGTGCTGTTACACAGAACCAATATACCCAGCAGAACAACACAACTGTTCTGTACAATTTTACATTCCCATATCTTAAGACATCAGACGTTAAAGTAAGTCTTGATGGGGTTGCTACTACAGCTTTTACACTAGCTAACGCAACCACAATACAATTAAATACTGCTCCTTCCGTAGGAACCAACATCAGAATATTTAGAGAAACAGGTATTGACGATCTAACAGCTACATTTTATGCTGGGTCAGCTATCAAATCAGAAGACCTTAACGATAACTTTACACAGAACTTATTTGTTACACAAGAGGTGAACGCACGTTTCTTGAACATTCTTGGTGGTAACAAAATGATCGAAGATGTACAACTAGGTCAGAATGCAGATCTAGTTTTTGAGGGTTCTTCTGATGATGCTAATGAAACTACATTATCAGTAGTTGATCCTACCGCAGATCAAACATATAGATTACCTAACTTATCTACTGGTACTTATGACTTAGTAAGTACTGGAGATACTGGCACTGTAGCCAGAGCCATGATTGCAAACGATGCAGTCAATGGTACAAAAATAGACGACAATTCTATAGACTCAGAACACTACGTAGATGGGTCTATAGATCGAGTCCATCTAGCCGCAGACATAGTAGACGGTACAAAAATAGCAGATGATGTTATTAACTCTGAGCATTATGTAGCTGGTTCTATTGATAGAGAACACCTAGCAGCTGACATAGTAGATGGAACTAAAATAGCAGACGATGCTATCGCTAACGAGCACATAGCAACTGATGCAGTCAATGCAGACAGTATTGCTAACAATGCTGTAGATACTTTAGCTATACAAAACCTCGCAATTACTAATGGTAAATTAGCAGACAATGCAGTCACTCAAGCTAAGATGGCTGATGATTCTGTCGGAACTGCTGAACTGGTAGATGGTTGTGTAGATTCTGATAGACTTGCTGCTAACTCTGTAACACTAGCTAAGATGACTGACAACTCTGTTGGTACATCTGAGTTAGTTAATGATGCTGTAACTGAAGTTAAGATTGCAGACAATGCAGTTTCAATGGATAAGTTAAGTAATGGTGCATTACCAACTGATATATCCGTAGCTAGTGCTAACATAGTAGATGGTACAATCGTAGAAGCTGACATAGCTGACGATGCAGTTACAAATGATAAAATATTAGATGGTACATTAGATGGTAGATACTTTACAGAGACTGAATTATTAGGCGGATCTCTAGATGGTAGATACTACACAGAGACAGAAGCTGAAGCTAAATTTTTAAGACAAGACTCTAGTGAAACTATTGCTAGTGGAGTTACATGGTCAGCATCTGATGCTTTTGTAGCTACCACTGCTGCTATAGATTTACGTATTATTGAGCTCGTAGATGATGTAGGTGGTTTTGTACCTATAGCAAATGAAACAAGTTTCCCTGCAACTAATCCTGATATCAACAGTCCCGCATCTGGTGGTACTATTGTATCAGTCAAGACAGCTTCGACTAACTTAGTTCCTAGTAGTGGAACAGTTACTATTGCAAACGGTAGAGGAACTGGCAACGCAGTTGTTATAACAGGTGTTACTGCTACCATACCTTCGGGTTTTGGATTCTTGGTAGAAACAACTTCTACAGATCACACATACGCATTTCACAGATTAGTACCAAAAGCAACAGAAGTTACAACAGTTGCAAACAATGTAACTAATATTGTAGCCGCTGGTGCAAACGTAACTGATATAAATAACTTTGTAGACCTTTATCAGATAAGCACCTCTGCACCTACAGCTAGAGCTGATAGCTCAAGCTTACAAGTCGGAGACCTGTGGTTTGATAGTTCATCTAACAAAGTGTTAATGATCTATGATGGTAGCTCTGGAGATGGATTTACTGCTGCTACACCTAACGCATCTGACTTAGTAAACATTAATATTGTAGCTGGTCAAATAACATACCAAGAAGATTTAGGTCTCATAACTAACGCAGTAAGTACAGGAAGTGGTAATAACTCTGTTAATACTGTAGCTGGATCTATTTCAAATGTCAATACAGCAGCTACAAACATAGCTAAAATTACAACAGTTGCTGATGACCTTAACGAAGGTACATCCGAAATAGACACAGTTGCTACTAATATTACAAATGTAAATAATGTTGGAAATAATATTTCTAATGTTAACGCTGTTCATACCAACGCATCAAATATTAATGCTGCGGTTTCTAACGCAAGTAATATTAACGCTGCTGTATCAAACGCAACTAATATCAACACAGTAGCTGGAAATAATACTAATATAAATACAGTTGCTGGAGCTAACTCTAATATAACTACTGTAGCTGGATCTATAAGTAATGTAAACACTGTTGGTAGTTCAATAGCTAATGTAAACACAACTGCAAGTAATATTGCAAATGTAAACAACTTTGCTGCTACATATCAGATAGCATCTTCCAACCCATCACAAGATGGAGGTGGTAATTCACTAGCTGCTGGAGATCTATACTTTAATACTTCTTCTAACGAATTAAGAGTATATAATGGTAGTACATGGCAAGGTGGTGTTACAGCTACTGGTAACTTAGCTGGTTTAGGTGCTAACACATTTACTGGAAACCAGACAATCAATGCAAACATTATTGTATCAGGTACTGTAGATGGTGTAGATATAGCTGCATTTAAAACTTCATTCGACAATCTAAGCACAGATATAGTTAATGACACTACTCCACAACTCGGTGGGGCATTAGATGGACAAAATAACAACATGTCTAACATAGGAACGATAGACGGATCAAACTTACAACTCGACTTCGGAACAATTTAAATGGCAAAATTATTAAAACTAAGACGTGGAACAACCACGCAACATGGAAGCTTTACTGGAGCCGAGGGTGAAGTAACTATTGATACGGACAAAGATGTACCTGTAGTACATGACGGCTCAACACAAGGAGGACATCCAGTAGCAGCAGAAGACTTAGCTAATGTTTCGTCTGCTACTATTGCTGGTAGATTAAATAATGACTCTCTTGCAACATCTAAAATTGCTGCTGGTGCTTTACCAACAGACGTAACAGTTGCAGATGCAAATATATCCGGAAACTTAACAATAGAATCAGCAGACATAGTTGACGGAACAATCGTAAACGCAGACGTTAACGCATCGGCTGCTATAGCTGGTTCAAAACTTGCTAACCCAATATCTTTAGCTGATGACCATAAAATCTCATTTGGTACTGGTTCTGATAATAATTTAGAAATATTCCACGAAAGCAGTTCAAATACAAATGAAATTATTGCTGCTGATGGTGATATACATATTCAAGCTGATAACTTTATGCTTATCAGTGATGATACTGCTGGCAGAGCAATTTATCTAGATAATGGTAATAGCCGATTAGAACTAGGTTTTGACGGAAACGATGATGCTTACTTTACTGGTAGCGGAGTTACCTTTAGTACAAATGTAGATGCAAATGCTGGTCTTGATGTAACAGGAACTATAACTTCAACTGGAAATATAACTACTAATGGACAAATAAATATTGCAAGCACAAGCCCTAGATTACATTTAGATGATACTAACAGTGAAGATGACTTTTCTGTTTATAATCAGAATGGTAGTTTTCTGGTATATAATGAAGACGATAATAGAGCTGATATAACTATTGCTTCAGATGGTCAAATAGATTTTGCTGGAAACGTAGATTGCAACTCAGGATTAGACGTAACAGGAAACATCACAGTATCAGGAACGGTAGATGGTGTAGACGTAGCTGCTTTAAAAACAGCAAAAGATAGTTTATCAGCCAGTAACGGAGTAATTAAGAGTGGTGTTGAATTAGCTAGTGGTGTTATCACATCTACTCAGGCACAGTCTGATAACTCAACTAAAGTTGCTACAACTGCATATGTAAGATCAGCAGTTGCTGGCGTTGTTGATAGTGCACCGGCTACTTTAGATACACTTAATGAATTAGCAGCAGCTCTTGGAGACGATGCTAACTTCTCAACAACAATTACCAACTCAATAGGTACTAAAATGCCTTTGTCTGGTGGTACATTTACTGGCAACGTTACCGTACAAGGCGATCTCGCCTGTCAAGGTGGTACTGGTGCTATAAGTGTTGGTGGTGGTAGTGATATTCGTCTTACTGGTGGTAGTTGGACAGGAGAATTTACTAGCGGTATAAAAATACAACCTAATACTAATGATAGTTATTTTCAATATCAAGGTGGTTTATACTTTAGAAACCCAAGTGGTTCCAATTTAATATCATTTGATAGCTCTGCTAATATAGTTGCTTCTGGTAACATAACAGCTTATTCTGACGAAAGACTAAAAGAAAACATACAGACAATTAATAATGCTCTTGGTATCTGCGGTAAGTTACGTGGTGTTAGTTACAAATGGAAAGATGCTAATACTACATCTATAGGTGTTATTGCTCAAGAAGTAGAAGCAGTAATACCAGATATAGTTTTAACTAATACTTACAAAGATCCAGCTGATGGAACAGAAACTGAGGTTAAATCAGTTGACTACGGAAAAATAGTAGGCGTACTTATAAACGCAATAAACGAACTTAAAGCAGAAGTAGACGCATTAAAAGGAGGTAGCTAATGGCTTTACAAAGCGATGGAGCGATTACTCTTGCACAGATTGCTGCTGAATTTGGTGGTTCTACACCTCACTCTCTTTCTGAGTATTACCGAAATGGCAGTTTTGTTACATCAAATAACACGAACGTACCTACATCTGGTACTATTGATTTTGCTGACTTTTATGGTGCTGTTAAACAGATTACTGTTACGATAAGTTCTGGTGCTACTAACCAAAACGCATCAACTTTATTTGGTTCTAACTTTACAAGTAATGTTCCTAAGATTTTAATTATCAATAGTGGTGTTGAGCTAGGTGCTACATCTTTATCTAATTACGCACTACAAGTGCCTTCTGGAATGAGTGGTACTTTAAATATTCAAAACGCTGGTACTATATCGGGTGCTGGTGGAGATGGTAGTACATCTTTATCTAGTGCTGGTGATGCTGGCGGTACTGCTCTTTTTATTGCTTCTTCAAACGTAACCGTAACCAACACAGGAACTATCCGTGGTGGCGGTGGCGGCGGAGGTCGTGGTAATAATGGTGTACAGGGTGGAACTACTAACCCCGGTGGTGGTATATATTGTTTCTCTGGTACTGCTGGACAAGGTGGTAACGGAGGTAACGGACAAGGTTACGACCAATCCCAAACAAATGGTGCTGGTGGTGGTGCACGTGGTGCTGGTTCACATACTGGAGGTGCTTTCGGTGCTTTCTATTGTGGAGGTTATAACGCTTCAACTGATGGATCTGCTGGTGGTAACGGTGGTACATATGGTAACGCTGGTCAAAACGGAGTCGATAATGGCTCTGCTGGAGGAGCAGCTGGAAAGTACATTCAACTATCAGGTGTTAGTTATACATTAAGTAACTCTGGAACATTACAAGGAAACGCTCCTTAAATGGAAATACCAGCCATAGTAATACCTGATGTTGAAAAGATAGAAACAATATCTATACCATTACCTACTGCTGACGTCCCTAGTTATGTACCCTTAGTTGTACCTCCAAGCGATTTGGAAGAACCAGAGGGTACAAAACCTGTAGAAACAGTTGCACCTCCCGCACCTGTACTGAACTTACCACCCTTACCACCTATTCCTATACCTCCAACTGAGGTTTTAGTTCCTACAGTTATTACAGCTGTTACAGCCGTAGCAGCTACAACTGTAGCAACTCCTATTATACAGGATATCAAAGAAAGAATAACAAAGTTCTTAAATAATAAAATAAAGAAATGGAAAGAAAACCGGAAGAAAAAAAGGGAATCTTTACAAAACTCAAAGAAAACATAGATGACCATGATGAACAGATGCAAGTACTAGGTGCAGCAGTGCGTCTAGGTGTTGTAATCTGGTCAGGGTTTATTATTACCTTAAGTTATGTTGAACTGCCTATGATTAAAAAGTCAGCTACAGCAGGCGATATCACTTTCGTGGCTTCGATTTTTACTGGTGCACTTGCCACATTCGGTTTGTCCACAGGTAATGGTAAAAAAGATAAAGAACAAAAACCAAAGACATGAAGAAACTAATTCTTCTCTTAGCATTGTTATCACCCGCAGTTGCAAGAGCTAATACTGTCACGCCCCAGTTTACTACAGGGTCGATGAATAGTACAACTACAACAACCCAAACGATAACTGAGGTCGAGCAACGTCAGGTTTTCGGAGCTGCCGTCAATACATGGAGCGGTAGTAATATATCAGCAGCTCATAGTGCTGGTATTGCTGGTGGAGATGCAGTATTTACTGTAACTGATACCACATTACCTTGGAACTTAGAAGTTACAACTCGTGCTGCTGGCGTCGTAGAACAATGGGATACTACAAGAAACTATACAATAAACTCCACTACTACATCGCTGTCTGTCTTCTCACAGTAGGACCAGCGTTTGCAGAGGGAGATACAAATAATAGCTCAAATCCTGTGGCAGCAGCTACAGGTAATGTGACAAACCAAGCCGTACAGTTTCAAAACAACGGCTCAATGTCACGTCAAAACTATGGTCCGAACATATCATGTAACGGATCTACTATGACATTTAGTCCATTTTATATGGGCAATCATACAAAACCTTGGGAAGTAGGAGAAGACTCAGGTATGTCTCCTAGTAGTTATACCTTATCCGAAAACTGGGGTTTTCAACTTAACTTTATGGTTCCTTTAGACAAAAGTGGTCTTGAACAATGCAGACGTATTGCCAAGCGTCAAGAGGAAAAGATGCAGTTAGATTACGAACTTGTACGAGCACTTAAATGTGCAGAGTTACAACGTCAAGGTTTTACCATAAGACCGGGTACACGAGTAGCTTTTCTGTGTCAAGACATCGTACCTATACAGTCATTACTACCACCTAAACAAAAAGAAAAGAAATTTAAATTATTCTAATGAGCACCCTATCAAATCAAATAGCAGCAAGAGAAGCTGACGCTAAAGCTAAAGTAGCAGCTGCAAAAAAGAAAGCACCTAAATCTAAAAAGGAGGTTAAATAATGTTTGCATTACTTAAACCATTAGTTCTTACAGGACTAAAAAGTGACAAGTTTAAAAAGTTTGTAGTTGACTTACTAGAAAAGCTAGTTGAGTCTACAGATAACGAACTAGACGACAGAGCACTACAAATCGTTAAAAAAGGACTAGATATCGAATGAGCGAAACAAGAGTAATACCTAAGAAAGCAGACGAAGAAAGTTTTAACGAGCTTCACTACCTTGTTACACAAGAATTTTTACGTTTGATAAAATGTGGAGAAGCAAAGACTCAAGATTTGAAAGCAGCATGTGATTGGTTAAAAACTAATGACATTACAGGTGTTGCTCTTGAGGGCAGTCCACTTGACAAATTAGCTTCGATAATACCGAAGGTAGACCCAGAATTAGTAAAGAGCAGACTTTATGGCAAGACCCGGACCTAAACTTAGTCCTAACCCCGGTAAAACTGCAAGATTTTACAGGAAAAACAAAAAGTCACGTGAGAAGCATAGGCGTACTCAGAGAGCTATCAACAGCACACCAGCTAAGAAAGCATACAGACGTGACTTAATGAAGATACGTAGAGAACGCAAACCCGGACCACAGACAGATATGTCACATAAAGGTGGAAGGGTCGTGGCAGAATCACGTAAAACAAACCGAGGTAGAGGCGGAGCGAGCAGAACTTAATGACACCATTACTACCAAACCCTGATTACTATTTACACAATTTAATAACCATGACAAGTTCAGAATCTAAACGGCTCTGGAGAAGAGCTATCAAAGAGCACTTTAATTGTACATGCGTTTATTGCGGAGAATTTCATGAATTACACAACCTTACAATCGACCACGTACGCCCCAAATGCAAAGGGGGTACAGATACAACGGCGAATGTTGTACCCTCGTGTCGACGATGCAATCAGGACAAAGGTAGTAGAGAATG
>VTLG01015357.1_pt1 | contig 12332 bp, 26 predicted proteins | sample 4694571 | NCBI WGS metagenome assembly VTLG01 (sample SAMN12604809, study PRJNA352737) | marine metagenome | biome: ENVO:00000447; feature: ENVO:00000209|ENVO:00000569|ENVO:01000036; material: ENVO:00002151; isolation source: viral sequences binned using virsorter ... | reverse complement strand
ATTCGGGAACATTAAGGTATGGGTCTAAAGAAGGTGATAGGCACGGACAATTAGTTAAAATGTTAATTGCAATAAGATTAAGAGGTGAAGATTACGACTATCTTAAAAGTGAGGCATTAACTTTTGCAAGATTATGCGAACCACCCGAAGATGAAACAGAAGTCTTATTTCAAGTTAATGATATTTGGAATAGGTATCAACCAAGAGAGGCAAAATGAGTAATACATATGATATAAATGTTAAATTTAATATCGCTACAAGTGGTGGTTTTAATAAAAAAGAAAAAAGAAAAGAAATAAAACATAATAGAAAGCAATTTGAGATTTGGGTAGAGAAACAATTAACTAAATTTGAAGACGCAGAAAATAATATGAATGATTATTATGAATTTGATAATGATTATTATGAATTTGATATTAAAGAACACGGAATAGATTATATAAATAAGGAATAAAATGAATTTATTAAGAGATTATCAAAAGAAAGCTATTGAAGATATTAGGTATCATTTTAGAAGAGGTAAAAAAAGAGTTTTATTAGTTGCTCCAACGGGTAGTGGTAAAACTATTATTGCTTGTTCTATGATTGAAGGTGCTAAAAAGAATTATAATTTTAGTTTATTTATAGCACATAGAAGAGAACTTGTTATGCAATGTTCAAATAAATTATCTACTTTTGATTGCCCACATGGAATATTAATGGCGGGTAAATCACCAAATCCTTATGCAGATGTTCAAATAGGGAGTATTCAAACATTTACGGCTAGAGTAGATAGGGATGATTTTATTAAACCAAATGCCCATGTAATATTTTTAGACGAAGCCCATAGATCAACGAGTGATAGTTTTAAAAAGTTATTAGAACAATATCCCGAAGCATATGTAATTGGCCTAACGGCTACACCTATTCGTTCTGACGGCAAGGGATTAGGTAATGTTTATGAAGAGTTAGTTGAGGCGGGGTCTATTAAAGAACTAACAGATCAAGGGTATTTAGTTAAGAATAAGATAGTTGCTCCAAGTATTCCCGATTTACAAAAAGTTAGAGTGATTGCGGGGGATTATGACAAAAAGCAATTAGAAAACAAAATGAATAAACCAAAATTAGTTGGTGATTTAGTTGCCCATTGGATTAAATATGGTGAGAATAGACCAACAATAGTATTTGGAACAAGTATTAAACATAGTAAGTATATTTGTAATATCTTTAATCATAATGGAATACCCGCAGGTCATATAGACGGGGAAATGCCCGAACTTGAAAGAGAACAAGTATTACAAAAATTACAAGATGATGAAATAAAAGTATTATCTAATTGCATGGTCTTGACGGAAGGGTGGGATCAACCCAAAGTTTCGTGTGTTATTATTGCAAGACCAACAAAATCTTATTCAATGTATTTACAGATGATAGGAAGGACTTTAAGGCCATATCCTAACAAAGAAGATACATTAATCATAGATCATAGCGGATGTGTTTATGAACATGGATTTCCCGAAGATGTCCCTCAATGGTCTTTGACTACTACTAGCAAAAAAGAAAAAGAAAAAATTACAAAAGAGAAAGTTGAAAAACAACCTTTAACTTGTACTCAATGTCATGCAGTTTATAAACCTACTAGGGATGACGCAAGTTGCCCTCAATGTTCTCATGTTCCTACAAAAAAAGAAAGACAAGTTTTAATACAAGAAGGCAGATTAATTTCATTACCTAAAATGAAACCAAACTCAAAAGATAAAGAGAATTTTTATGCCCAATTAATATTTTATGCAAAACAGAAGGGGTATAAAGAGGGGTGGGCTAGTTGGACTTTCAAAAGAAAGTATGGACACTTCCCACATAGTAAAAAAGTTTTTCCTGTATCAACGGGAAAAGATGTCATTAAGTTTATTCAACATTGTAATATTCGTATGGCAAAATCAAAAAATGTTAGGGAGTTAAATATATGAAAAGAAAAGAAAAAGAGTATTTAGTGTGTATAATTGACACTACTTCAAGATATGTAAGAGTAAAAGCAAAAACAAAAAGAGGTGCAGAAAACAAAATCAATAATGGTGATTGGTTTGATGAAGATGTTGAAAAAGAAGATGTAATAGATAGGCAATTAGAGGGAGTTGTAAATGAGTGAAGAGGTATTAGAACAGAAATTACAAAAGATTAGGGAGATTGGCGAAAACCATGCAAAAGCTAAATCTGAATTGTCAAGATTAGAACACGGAAGGAAGATTTTACTAGCGGTGTTGATGAAAAAGTTTATGATTAATTCTAACACGGGCAAATTAGATAGTGTAAATGCCCAAGAACGAGAGGCAAGAGCAAGTGATGAATATAAAGCACATATTGATGAACTTGCAAAAGCAGTAAAGGAAGAGGCCAAATGGAATTGGGAAAAGAAACTTGTAGAAATGAATTTTGAGAAATGGAAAACACAAACAATAAGTCAAATGAAAGAGTACAAAAATTATGGGAACAAATCTAAAATAAAAGATATTCCATTATATACTTATGATAAGTATGAGTGTTGGTGGTTAGATCATGCAAGTGCTTGTGAGTGGAAGGCAATTAAAGACGCAGAAAAAGATAAGCCCGAAATATGTTTTACTGAAGGTTATCTATTAAAAAAAGATAAAGATTGTCATATCTTTGTTATGTCTTTTTCGGGTGATGAGATAGGTGATGAAATGATTATTGTTAATAAAAATATCTTGTCATTGAGGAAGATAGGAACAAAAACATTTTACGAGAAGGACTTTGTTTATAATGAGTGGAAATAAAAAGAAACACGAACAAGAACACATGAATAAGATTGCAGAATTTGGGTGTATAATTTGTTATAAAATGGGTTTTCCTAAATCCCCGTGTCAATTACACCATATAAAAGATAAAAGAGGACTTTCAAAAAAGTCTTCAAATTATGAGGTGATTGGTTTATGTTATGAACATCATTTAGGCAAAACGGGTTATCACACTTCACCAAAAAAATTTACTGAAAAATGGGGAACACAAAAAGAATTGCTAGAGTTAAATTTAAAATTAGTGCAATGTTGCGGGGGAGAAATATGTCAATAGATTATGATAAGTTTAAAAAAGTTTTTGAAGATGAATACGAAAGACAAAAAATAGATACTTTGTTAAATGTATCGGGATTAGAGGTTATTTCTAAATATGACGAGGAAATGATGAGGTCAAAATTTAGTGCGTATGAGAATAACAGGATGAAAGATTTAATGACAGATAGAGAAAGAGAATTATTTGTTGTTGTTAGGTCAATGGCCAATAAGGAAATAAATTTTTTACTTAATGCCTTATCAAAGCTACTAGCTAAAGATTAGTGTTTTTTATGCGTTGAAAAGACTTTTTTAATTGTCCAAGTTTTAGGGTCAAACTCTACTTTTGAACACCCTAGAAATAGGAAGGGGATTAAACATAAAATACAGATTAGAATTATTCTAAAAAACCTAACTATATATTTATGCCTTATCCCCTTGCCGTATATTATCATTTTATTTTGCTATCATCTTAAATTTAGATAAATCAACATCTAATATACCTAAATTAGTTATCCCAGCTTTTTGAAGGTGATATTTAATAAGACCTAAAATAGCAGGGTCAGAATTAGATATATGCAATGCGTCAATTAGCAATTCTTCTGTTTGTTCTAAATCATTAATTGATTTACCTTTAGCAGATTGATTAAATTGCTTTTCGCACTCGTCATAACATCTTTTTGAAAGATAACTAATAATTTTATCAGTATAATCTCTCTCATCTTCATCAAATTGCTTATCAAAACTTTTTTCCCATTTCCTAATAGTAGAAAACCGATTTACTTTGTCTTTAAGTTTATCAAAGTCTTTTGACATTTGGTTTTTTAACTCTCTCTCAACCTTATCTTTTTCGTCTTTAAACTTCCAATACTCTTTAGCAGAAGTTTGATACTTTTTAAAAAGATTGTCAAGATTTAGTGATTTAAAAAAAGATTTCCATTTCTTATCTTTCATCTTTTGTATATCACTTTCAAAGACCGCCATTAAATCTGATCTTTGATTGTCTATTAGTCTTTTGACTTTAGACCGCCAATGTTCTTTATCTTCCTTTGTCATTGGTCTTGCTTTTGGTTGTTGTACTTGTGTTGATAGTGCAACCATTTTGACCTTCCTTCCTTTATTGTTTATTGTTGTCTTTTAAGTCTATAAAGCGGTCAGTAAGATCATTTATAATATCGTTTAAATCGGTCAATTCATCACCCATTAAACAAAATTTATGATCTTCCTTCCATTTCATAAGACTATTTATAGCATTATCAAGTCCTTCTAACTTTTTTTGCTGATAAATTCTGTCCCTATTAATACTATCTCTTAAATCGTGGCTATCATCTCTTTGTGTCATTTATTCCTCTAATTGTGTTCTTATTTGTTTATCTCTTTCCATATAGTTTTGAACTAAAATATTGTTTATTACTTTTTGTTGTTGTTCATTAGTCCAATTTTTATGAAAAAATACTAATCTTTCGCCAAATTTATTAGGGTCATATATTTTAATATGTTTATCATTTGTGTCATACCTAATATGAAAGCTAAAATCTTTATCAATTAAATCTCTTATTTTTTTATCTGATTTTAAATGTCCTATTAATTGGCCTAATTTGTTTTTTTCACAATAAATAGTCCTTATTTTTTGTTCCCCGTGAGTAAGTGTTATATGTTCTTCTTCAAATATAAAAAAACCAACATTAGAAGGTTTTAAATCTGTCTTATTTTCAAGATAGAAACAAGAAAAGGTTTTACAAGTTAATGGCCTATTATCATAAATAGAACATTTACTTTTTTCTAAATCAATTTTTGAACACCAATTAAAACATTTTTTTTCATAACCGATTTCGTTTATTTCGGGTAATTTACAACACAAAGTACAATTATCACAATTTCTCATATATTATTAATACCCGCAATTTTAAAATCTTCATCTTCAATTACTTCAATATTTGATGTATCTATGCCTTGATCTATCATTAAATTTAATAATAAAGTTTTACAATATTCTAATCCTTTAATATTAGATTTAACTGAATATTTATCTTTTTTATAATATTCAAAATCAACATAACCTTTATTTTTAAGTTTATATAATTCAATTCTAACTCTTAAATCTTGATCTTCCCTTGTTTTGCCTAAATCAATTTCTTCTTCACTATTTACAATTTTGTTTCTAATATCGGAAACAAGCATATTTTTAAAAACCCCGATTGTTTTTCTGTTTTCACATAAGATCGCAAGTATTAAATGGCTTAAATCTTTGTTAAAAGGTTTATTTGTTTTTCTTGCAATTAAATTGATAATAGGGCTTTTATTTTCTTTCATTATATTAGTCCTTCCTTCATTAATAAAAATTTAATTATAAATAGAATAAAAACTGATATTCCTAACCAAAATGAAATTTGTGTGAGAACTAACAAACCAAACATTGCTAGTCCCCAACACAAACCAAAGTAAATTGCTCTTACCATTTACCTTGCTCCCTTAATTCACCTTCAACCCACTCCAATTTGGTCTTATAATCAGCTTTAGCTAAACCAATCGGAATTGGTGCTTTTGCATATTTCCAAAGACACTCAAAATATGATTGACCTTCAAAATCGCCCATTGATGTTTTTAAAACATAATTACCGCCTTGATATTTTAAAAGCATTTTTATTCGGCTAGGGCTAGGGTTATGCTCCCTAGCCACATCAAAATCATTAATACTCATACCCAATCCCCCGCAAGTGCATTTTTTTTAATTATAATGGCATTACCAAGCATAAAGTCAGTTTTGCCAAAATGTTTAGACCATACTATTGTTGCAGTATAATTAATGGCAAAATTTTTTAACTTACCTTCCTCATTAACTATCATGTAATCGCCATTGGTTAAGGTTATGCCTTCAATATAACCCTCAACCCATTTTTGTGCTTCTTTTAAAGTTAGTTTTTTGCAGTCCTCTTTTGTTTCAATCAAAGCAGTTTTCGGAGTACTTTTAATTGAAATTGGAGTATCAAGTAATTTTATTAAATTACCTTCATCAGCAACAACTAAATGATTGTCATTTAACATATTAGACCTTCCTTTTTTTGTGATTGTTTGGGTAATCAATTTGAATAAAATATGGACTATCCGCATATCTATCAAAGTAATTACGATAATGTCTAAAAGCCGTGTATTGAGCATTGAGTATAACAACCTCATCATTATAACACGGCTTTTGAACTAGCTTTGTGCCGTCATCAAAATCTTCCACTAAACCATCAGAAGAAAAGATAACCGCAATTTTACCATTTTGATTATACTTGTTAATAAGACTTGACCATTTTAAATCTAAATAATTTTTAGTATTTTTAGATTTCATATAGTTTGGGTTAAACATTTTATAAGCCCTCTTAACATCACTTTTTTGTTTTTTACTTAACATAAGTTAATAAATATCAAAATATGACAATAGGTGTCAATAAAAAAATTCCTTGATTATGTTCCCCCTTTGTTCTAATATTGGCTTTACTATGAAAGCGGGGAAATTTGACTAAAAACCTTACAGATATGGAAAAATCATTTGTTGAGAACTTTACTTTAACGGGCAATGCGACTGAAAGTGCTAAATTAAGTGGTTATTCTGAAAAAACAGCAAAACAGCAGGGCTACCAATTAAAAGAGAGATTACACTCCGAGATTGACAGGGCTATTAAGGACAAAATGAGGTCAAGTGTACCTATCGCTGTGGAAACACTACAAAAACTTATACAATCCGAAAAAATCCCCCCTTCAACGAGATTACAGGCAGTCAATAGCTTATTAGACCGAACAGGGCTAGGAACTTCCTCAACTACTCACATTGAGGACATTACTCATAAGCGGTCAAGTGAAGATTTAAAAGCTGAATTGAATAATTTACTCCATACTCTATCCATTGTTAAAGTGCCTAATGATGAAGGCAATGACAATGGTAGTAATGGCAATGTTCATTGATCTCACCCCTGTTTGATCGTTCTTCACACACTCACTCACATAGCTAGGGCATTTTGAAATAGCTGTGATATTAAAGACACACTACTATCTAGCTATGAATATGAAGGGACAGAAGGGACAGCAAGGAATAAATAAAGAGTAAATCGTTCTCTTTTTGTTCTCAAACCACCCCCCACCCCCCAAAAAAAAATTTGATCTTTTATTATATGGATTCTTCCACACAGCGGAGGGACTTTTTTAAATATTAACTTTTGTTAATAGGTTGAACATATGTAATTTTTGGCTAATATAGACAAATGCCTACTAATACTTCTCGATATGACCCTATGTGTTTGGAACAATATGAAAAACCCCCAGAATTATTACATTTTCAATGGGAAGGTAAAAAATGCGGGTATAAGGTATATAGATATGCTTTAGTAGATGTAATAGACCATAATAATATTGACCCCGAACATAAAAGAACAAAAGAAGAACAGAATTTAACCCATAAACAAATAAAAGAAAGGTACTTAAAAAATGCGTAAATTTTTACAAATTAATAAACCTAAAACTTTATTACATTTTCAGAAGGGTAATTATATATATAGGTATGTATTAGTAAATAGATATGAATATACTAAAACACATCATAATGGCTTTGATGATAAAGAACATATGACTGAAGCTGAAATTTTTCAATTAATGAATCCCCGCAAATTGCGTAGAAAATATATACACAAGAAATAATATTTGATATACTATTTTAATGGCAAAAGCACCAAAATGGGGAGTAAATACATACGAGAAAAAAACCAAGCCGCAAATAGGAAGGCACAAAAAAAGATTAAACAAACATGAAAAAAGATCGTATAAAAAATATCGAGGACAAGGTAAAGGATGAAGATAAAACCTATGAAAATGAAACTAATAATGATATGGATAAATTTTTGGAGGAAATAGCAAATAATACTCCACACGAAGGACAATTTAATGAAGGTAAATGAATCAACAAATATAGCAATGCCTATAAAAAACCTAATAAGTATTATTGGGGCTGTTGGTATTGGTGTATGGGCATATTTTGGTATTACAGAAAAATTAAATAACCATGCTACTCAATTAGAATTAATGCAAAAAGATTTAGATAAAGCAGTAGAGTTTTCTATAAAATGGCCACGGGGAGAAATGGGATCATTACCCGCAGATGCGGAACAATTTTTGTTGATTGAAGATGCTATAAAAGATATAGAAGATATACAGGAAGAATTAAAAGAAAGTCGTCATAACGCAACTAATATAACTAGATTACAAAAAGATGTAGATAGATTATTAGATGAATTAGAAAAATTAAAGGATAAGGTAAGAGCAAATGGAAATCATAACTAAAGGTGTAATAGCATTATGTATGTTTTATCAAGGTGGTGTTATTGAACACACTTATGTAAAAGATCAAAAAATGAGTACCTGTCTTAAAATGAAAAGAACAGTAGAACGATCTGTAAATCCTCAAAATGTTCGTATGGCTTGTGGCGAAATAGATGCTGTATTAGAAGAATTTATGGGACAAACCAAAATCGTTAAAATCGTAAAAGATAAATACGGCGACTATACTAAATAAGGAGTACATTATGGAGGAACCCCTCTATGAAATCCATAATACTTTTCGAATTGACTAATTTTCGTTGGTTGGGCTTTTTTTTAGCCATGCTGGGGGTATATCTGCTTTCAGACGGCGATTACTTTGGTAATCCAATGGTACAGGCCATAGGATGGGGTAGTGCTTGTCTTTCGGCTTTATTTTGGGTAATAATGGGTGTAAGAGATAAGGATATACCAAGAACCTTAATGGAATTGGTGTATATGATATTAGCATTACGGGCTATTATAAATTGGGTTGGTTAAATGGATGAAAATAATCTAGCACGAGCAATAGAAATTGCTAAAGAACTAGAAAGGCGAAAAGCTACTAATCGTATGGAAGAGTACGATCCCTATGATTACCAAAAAAAATTTCACAACACATTAGCTAGTCAAAGATTATTAATGGCTGGTAATAGGGTCGGGAAGTCATTTTGCGGGGCAATGGAAATTGCGTACCATATGACGGGAAAATACCCAATGTGGTGGGAAGGCAGAAAATTTAATAGACCTATTAGAGCATGGGTAGGGGGAGTTTCAAATGAAACCACTAGGGATGTCTGCCAAAAAGAGCTTCTCGGCCAACCAGATGATCCAACAGCAAAAGGTACAGGTTCAATTCCATTAAATGATATTGGTGATACAGTTAGAAAAGCTGGTGTACCAAATGCAGTAAATAGTGTTGTAGTAAAACATATTACAGGTGGATATTCAAGATTAGGTTTTAAAGCATATGAAATGGGAAAAGAAAAATGGATGGGTGAAAGTTTAGATGTAATATGGTTAGATGAAGAACCACCACAAGGTATATATTCACAAGCATTAACAAGAACAGCAGATAAAGGTGGAATTGTTTATATGACATTTACACCAGAACAAGGAATGACAGAAACTGTTGCACAATTTGTAAATAATTTAAAAGAAGGTCAAGCATTATTACAAGCAACATGGGATGATGCACCACATATGACACCAAAAGTTAGAGAACAAATATTAGAGGCATTACCGCCACATGAAAGAAAAATGAGAGAAAGAGGTATTCCTGTATTAGGTTCTGGTTTAGTATTTCCAATACCAGAAGAAGATATATTATGCGAACCAATAGAAATACCTACTCATTGGCCTAGACTTTGTGGAGTAGATTTTGGTTGGGATCACCCAACAGCAGTAGTATGGATAACATGGGATAGAGATAATGATATTGTATATTGTTATGATTCCTATGCATTAAGACAAGAAACAGTCCCTGTCCATGCATCAGCAATAAATTCAAGGGGTAAATGGATTCCTGTAATATGGCCTATGGATGGAAGACAAGCAGATAAAGGATCGGGTAAAAATCTTACAGAACAATATAGAAAAGAAGGTGTTAATATGTTAAGAGAGCATTTTAGCAATCCACCATCACAAGGTATGAAAGAAGGTACAGGTGGTAATTCTGTTGAGGCAGGAATAATGGAAATGCTTACAAGATTCAAAACAAAGAGATTGAAAATCTTTAAAAATCAAGATAAACTGCTAGAAGAGTTACGGATGTATCATAGAAAAGATGGTAAAATAGTTCCGAGCCATGATGATGTAATATCTGCATTAAGATATTGTGTTATGTCATTAAGAAAAGCTAGGGTAAAGAATTATGAACCGCAACAGATGTATTCGGATTCAAATTTTAACATTTTTGGTTAAGGAAAGGAAAATATGGGTGGATTTTTTAGAGCTGTAACAAGAATTTTTAGAAAACCAACACAAGTTGTAGTACAACAACAGGCTCCTGCACAGGCTACACAAACTGCTAAAAAAGCAGAAGGTAAAACTGCACAGGCTTTAGCGGCAAGTAAAGCTGGAGCATATGGGCAAAGTACTTTAATGGGAGAAGCAAGTGGTGTTGAAGAAGAAGCTAATGTTTCTAAAACTGTGTTAGGCGGACAATCTATTAAAAAGAAAAAGAAATACGCATAATATATGATTGAAGTCGTAACTGACGACACTTGGCGGGAATCTATAGGTAAGTATCTTAAAGAAAAATGTTATATATCCGCTGATATAGGAGATCAATTTTCTTATATTGGTTTTATTGAAGATAATAAAATACTAGGTGGTTTTCTTTTTACAGATTTTGATGGACACAACATCTATGTACATCTTGCTTTAGAAACTCCTAGAATTTTTAGTAGAAAACATATAAAATATGTTTTTGACTATGGTTTTAACCAATTAAAATGTGGTAGGATGACCGCTGTGTGTAGAAATGGTTATGAAAGGAATGAACGCATTTTAAGTGGGACAGGATGGAAAAAAGAAGGTATAGTAAGAAAAGTTATGAAAATAAATAATGAATTTGTAGATGCGGCAGTATATGGAATGCTAAAACACGAATGTAAATGGATTGGAGGAAATAATGGGCGGTAAATCACAGCCACAAATGCCACCACAAGTAGATACATCAGTACAAGATAAAGTAGATGCTTCTGAAGCTAAATTAGCGGCAGAAAAAGAAAAAGCCATAGGTGCAAAGAAAAAAGGTATGTATGGTACTATTTTAACTACAGGAAAAGGTGTAGATGAAGAAGCAACAACTTCTAAAAGTTTATTAGGTGGTAAAAAATAATACATGGCAACTTTTGAATACATTAAAAAAAGATGTTCTGCATTAGAATCTGACCGACAAACTTGGGAAGATCATTGGCAAGATATATTAGATTATGTTATGCCAAGAAAAGCAGATGTTACTTTTGTAAGATCAAAAGGTGAAAAAAGAACAGAAGTATTATTTGATTCAACAGCTATTACAGCAAATAATTTATTAGCGGCAAGTCTTCAAGGAACATTAACATCTCCATCATTACCTTGGTTTCATTTAAAGTTAAGAGATGAAGAATTAAATAAAAATAGAGATGTTCAATTATGGTTAGAAGATTCTGCAAGAAGAATGTATGATGTATTTAATGAATCTAATTTTAATACAGAAGTTCATGAATTATATTTAGATTTATGTTCAGTAGGAACAGGTGCAATATTTGTTGAAGAAGGAAATTCGGGTTTTACAAATGAAGGAATACATTTTAATTGTTTGCATATTGCAGAATATTTTATTCAAGAAAATATTAATGGAAAAGTAGATACACTTTATAGAAAATATAAATTAACAGCTAGACAAGCTATAGAAGAATTTGGTGAAGAAAATGTAGGTGAAAAAATAATTGAAGCCGCACAAAATAAACCAGATAAACAATTTAATTTTATTCATGCAGTAGAACCAACAAAAGATTATGAAAGAGCAATAGGTAAAGTAAAAACTAAATTACCTTTTCATTCTTGTCATGTATGTGTTGAAGATAAAATGGTTGTTAGAACAGGTGGTTATAATGAATTTCCATATTTAGTTCCTAGATGGTCAAAAGCAACAGGTGAAATTTTTGGAAGATCACCAAGTTATAATGCATTACCAGATATTAAAACTTTAAATAAAGCAGTAGAAATAGGATTAAAAGCATGGGCTAAAGCTATTGATCCACCATTACTTGTTCAAGATGATGGTGTAATTGGTAGAGTTAGAATGACACCTGCGGGAATTACAGTAGTTAGATCAGATGGTGCAATTAAACCATTACAAATTGGTTCTAATTGGCAAATAACTGATATGAAAGAAAATCAATTAAGAACAGCTATTAGACAAGCATATTATTCAGATCAATTACAATTACAAGAAGGCCC
>VTLG01013670.1_pt1 | contig 12332 bp, 18 predicted proteins | sample 4694571 | NCBI WGS metagenome assembly VTLG01 (sample SAMN12604809, study PRJNA352737) | marine metagenome | biome: ENVO:00000447; feature: ENVO:00000209|ENVO:00000569|ENVO:01000036; material: ENVO:00002151; isolation source: viral sequences binned using virsorter ... | reverse complement strand
AAGGTAGATAAAGCAATACGAGATTCTTCAAAGCGTGGAGTAAACGACAAATTATATTTGCATCGTAGTTTAAAACCAATTAACGAAGCATATTTACAAGAAGATCAGGAAGAATTGTTTATGTGCGAAGAAGGTTATTGCGGAATATGAAAAATCTCACACATACCAGAGGTAATTATGAAACAACCATGTCCAATGTGCGGAAAGGGCGAGGATTTATATTTAGATCAGATTAATAAGAAAGAACGTCAGAATGAATTAATGGAAGCATTCCTGGCTGGTAGAAAATCTGAACAAAAATTCTCTAAACGTGAAAATGAGATATTTGACGCTTATTATAATTTAGAGATACACGACTTTAAACAAATTGCATACAACTTTAGCATATCAGAATCAGCTGCTAAGACTTATTTAGGTAGAGCAATGGATAAATTAACTTTATTGCTCTTAGATGAAAAAAATTGTAGCTGACTAAGTCTAACTATATAAACAGTTAGCAAAAAAACCACCCTCATTTTGTAGTCTTTTCTGCGTATATATAGAAGGGTTAAATGCTACCCTACTCGGAGTGGCTGGAAAAGCAGCCGTGAAATCTGCCGAAAGACAGAAAAGCATTAAACGATTATGGGGCCTTATGATCTAAATGAATAAAGGGATTGCATTAATGGCTGAACTTGTCGGCTTAAAGAATCTTAAATCAACTCATGTATGGCGAATAGAGTTAGACGTATATGAGATTGACTCACCTAAAGTAAAACAATTATTTGATTTAATAAATAAACCTTTATCTATAGGCATGGTAGAAGTTGATGAGTAGTGCTGATAAACAGCAGAATAACAGCAAGAAAGTAGTTGGTAAACCTTTTAAAAAAGGGCAATCAGGCAACCCTAATGGAAGGCCAAAAAAAGGTTTAGCTATTGCGGATATATTAAACGCTAAAAGCAAAGAAGCAGACGAATCAGGTGAAACAATGAAAGAAAAGATGCTGCGAAAAGTATATGCTTTAGCTACTGGACCTAGACCTGAACGATGGGCCGTAGAATTTATTGCAGATAGAACAGAGGGTAAAGCATTAGAAAGAATTGATCAAACAACAAGATTAGAGCCATTCAAGTTGATAGAACGATGAATGGAAATAGATGCAATAAGAAAGGAAATATTAGATGCCGTACAATATAGGAATTTGGTATGCGTAAGCGGAAGAAGGTGGGGAAAATCAACACTTGCGATGATATGGTTATTGGATGGAACAATACACCCAGGGGAACTCCGATGGGTTATTTTTCCGACTTATCGTCAAGCGAAGTTAGTCATGTGGCCTATGATGAAGATTTTTTTCAAGACATATCCACAAGCAAAGGTAAACGAGTCCGAATTGTCGATAACGCTGAATGGAGCGAAATTTGAACTCAAAGGGGCGGATAATGAAGATTCGCTTCGAGGTGTAACGCTAGGTATGAACGGCAGCAACGCTGTAGTATTAGACGAATACGCTTATATGAAGCCAAAAGTATTCGAGGAAATTATCATGCCTATGTTAGCAACCAGTAAAGGAAGGGCCTTATTTGTCGGAACACCATCGGGATATAACCATTTTCATGATTACTTTTTGAAAGGTCAAGGTAATGATCCTAATTGGAAGTCTTGGCAGTTTAAAACAATAGAGCATGGCTATGTAGATGCAGAAGAAATAGAATTAGCTAAGAAAAATATGGACGCTAGGTCTTTTAGTCAAGAGTTTGAAGCAACCTTTGAAACAGTACAGAATAGAGCAGCATATAACTTCGATAGAAATACTCACTTAAAGAGCGATGCAGAATCATCTCCTAAAGTATATGCTGGTTGTGATTTTAATGTGGATTGGATGACTGCGGTCAAGGTCTATGAATATACAGATCAAACTATTCACTATGCTGATGAGATACGACTCACTAACTCTAATACAGAAGAAATGGCTAGAGAGATTAAAAAGAGATGGCCAGAAGTTAATACGATATTTCCTGATAGTGCTGGTTCGGCACGATCTACAACATCGAACCGATCCGATCACCAGATACTTAGAGATTTTGGCTTTAAAGTAATAGCCAGGAAAGCAAACCCTTCAGTTAAGGATAGATTAAACGCTTTAAATCGTAAGCTAAAAGATGCAAATGGAAAGATAAGCATGACAGTTGATCCATCATGTGTTTATTTAATTAAAGATTTAGAACAATGCCAAAGAGATAAATCAGGTGCATTAGACAAACGATCAGATGATTCTCTCAGCCACGCCCTAGATGCTTGTAGTTATTTAATCGCATATAAGTGGCCAATCGTTAAACAGTTGGGAACATCCGTACAATGGTAGAGTTCTTACTAGGATTAAGTGCGACCTTAAATGTCGTATTTACTACCATGTGGATAATAGGATATAGGGCAAATAAGAAACACGAACAAGAATTACAAAGACAAATAGAACAGAATTTCGGGAGGCAGTTGACGCAATATTTTGAGAATTGGATGTATAAAGCATGAAATCAGTTAATACAGTAGTAATACCCGAATACAGCGAACAGCTAGTATTAGAATCAATACGCAGAGCTAGGGAAAACTTACAAGCAAAAGAAAACGCAGAAAAAGCAACTGCTTTAGATTTTTATTACAATAGGAATTTAGATACGCATTTAGAGCAATGGTTTCCTGGCGAAAGTCTAAGTCAAGTACCAATGTTTCCTATGCGATTAGTACCAAGATTTGCAAGAGCTAGAATGCTCTTATTAAAGAATGAAATTAAACGCTTCATAGGTGGAGAAGAATCAGAAGATTATCGAATGATGACGCATCATCTTAATTCAAAGATGCGAGAGTTCGGAGAAATAGCGTGGCTGTTGGGAGGCTGTCATTTACGTTCTAAATGGAATGATAGAAGGCAGCGAGTGGAGTATGATATTCTTCCATTCGTGAAAGAATACTATGTTCAAGGAGAATCCGAACCATTTGCATATACTTATGAAATCGAAAAGATAGGCCATAGAAGACAGTTTGTATTCTGGTCAGAATCAAGAGATGGAGAAAAAGGTCTGCATTTCTTATACGATCAAGCTGGTAAAGTAATCAACATACCAGGGGGAGACGGAACAAACCCTTATGATATATTACCTATAAGTAGATTGTTCAATCAAGGTGATGCTTCTGATGTAACTAGAGCTGCTGTTCACGCTGGGATTGCTATGACTGAGATCGCTTTAGGGGTTCGCTTTTCTTTGGGTCAACCAGTAATTAGTGGAGTACATGAAGCACAATCACAAATAAGATCAGGAATAGATCGTGCTATTATACTACCAGAAGGTGCATCGTTTAATTATGTAAGTCCAACAGGAAGTATTCCAGCAATGATTGAATCAATTAAAGCAATGTTATCTATTACTGCTCAAAATCATTCCTTGCAGATTAAATGGGGCGATGCTGGACAAGTACAATCAGGGATCGCATTAGCAATACAAGATGTAGAGAATTTAGAATCAAGGCAAAGCGATATTCCTATGTGGAAAGAATGGGAGGCTTCAAGATATGAAATTGATCGAAAAATTATTGAAGTACATACTGGTAAAAATCTATCTGAAGATTATAGCGTGGACTTCGGAGAGGTCAACTATCCACTCTCAGAAAAAGAACAATTAGAAGTATTAAAGATTAAAAAGGAAATGGGTATCATAGGGCAAGAAGATATTATACGCCATTTCAATCCAGATATAAGCGATGAAGAATTAGCTGAGAAATTAAATCAAATGAACGCAACTAAACAGTTAGAAAATGAAGCACAAGCACCTAGAACTCCGCTTGAAAGGTTAATTAATGCCTGATCCTGTGGAAAGATTTGTAAGTCAAATACAAAAGGTTGAAGCCTCACTGTACGCTGATCTTGCAAAAGTTGCCAATCGGTTAGGCGGTTTGTCCGATACAGAACTTATTAACACATTGCGTGAACTAAATTTCTTTCAAGATTTATTAGATAGAGGTTATGCGGATGCTGTTAACGGCCTTATTGACTCTTATGGGGACAACTTATCAAAGATTGTAAAAGAAGCCCGTAAAAGAGGAATTAGGGACATTGCTGGTGCAACTGTGAGCCAATTAGAACTATTACAAGAGCTAGACACTAGAAGACTGCTTGGAAACCTTAGTGAATATGCAGATAGATTAACTAACGCTTTGTTTTCTGGAATCGTATCGGGTGAAAGCATTAGTTCTTTAGTAAATAGGTTAAAAATAGATGAACGCTTTTATACGCATCGTTTGAATGTAGCAGTCTTTGATAGTTATAGGCAATTTGATGATTTAGCAAGATATAGAGTATTTGAAGGGGCAAACGTCAGGTGGGAATATGTAGGTCCAGTTGATGATAGAAATAGAGATGTATGTAGAGCAACTATTGAGAATCAGCCAAGTAAAGGTTATACAGAAGCACAAGTAAAAAGTTCTAACACTCCGTTTGGTATTCGTGGAGGATTTAATTGTAGGCATTCGTGGATGGTATATGAAGGCTCATAATATAGTAAAAATGCCTAAATGGAAATGGGAAGAAATCGGTGGCAAGGTTGCTACTCGAATAGTAAAAGATGCTGATAAAGGCATAGGTGCGGATGGTGAAAAATTTGATGCATATAGTACAGAATATGAAATAAAGAAAAGTCAGGGCAAAGCTGCACCTAAAGGAGTATCAGCTTCAAGGCAAACAAGCCCACCAAATTTAAGATTAACTGGTACAATGCTCAATTCTATATCTGCACAAAACGCTACAACTACAGGAGTAGAAATAATATTTCGTGATGGATTAAAAGTAGAGGGTAATGCAAAAAGAGGTAGGGATATACATGGCGTTAATCCTAAAAATGAAAAAAAGTTTTATAAAGACATTAGCGATCACTTGGGTAAGAACATAGACAAGTACGCTAAAATCCCGATTGAAATATCAGTTGGATAACTCAAACAAGAGGTAAAAATGGAAGAACAACAAGTCAAAAGCCAAGACGTTAAAGAGGCAGTCGTTGATGCTGACAACGAAGAAAAACAGCCAGTCGATGGAGTTCCTTATGCACGATTTCAGGAAGTCAATGACGCTAAAAACACATTAAGAGATGAACTAGACGCTTTAAAGCAAACGATTGAAAAAGAAGCTGAAGATAGAAAACTCAAAGAGTTGGAATCTAAAGGTGAATATGAAACAATTATGAAAGAAATGAAAGCAAAACTAGATGCGGCTAATTCTAAAGCTGCCGCTTTTGATGAATATCAGGAAACTCGTAGAGATACGTTATTATCTGCATTACCTGAAGAAGATCGTGAAATCTACAATGGGCTTCCGCTTGAGAAGTTAGAAGTTCATGTAGAACGTTTGAAAACGAGGCCAAAACCAGCCTCAACAGACAACACTAAACCATCAGCGATGGGTGGATTTACATCCTTTGAAGAATGGGCTGCTGCTGATCCGAAAGGATATGAACAAGCAAATACCGCTCAAACATCTGGTAAGATAAAGATCGGTTATGGCAGCTAATATTCTAAAAGATAAACTCGATCCTGATAATGAACTCCAAGATCGCAAGATTAATGGAGGGCATGACATCGAATGTACTTATAAAGGAAAGAAAGTCAGTTATGATGATTATCTTGATATTTATGAGGAACGTGGAGAGAGAATACAAAAAGGAAAGAAGCCTAGAAGCATTGGAATATTTAGTGGTTGGGGTAAAGGTAAATTGAGAAAGCCTTATGAATAATTTAACAAACCTTACTTGATTATATAAATCGTGAGACATTTATATATTGATAGGATGGTTAAACTATAGGAGTTTGAAGCTATGGCTGAAACAGATACTGGCGTAGCACAAGGTGGTCTTGGAAAGATTATCGGTGATGCTGTAATAGCCTTCAATCATACAAATGTAATGTATCCTTTGGTTCAGGCGAAACAAGCCGTTCAAGGTGCAATAACTGTTCAATTTCCAGATTATACTAAAATTGCTTCAAGTAGTGTAGGAGCTGCAACAGATGGATCAGATTATTCTACTGTAACATCAATTACAACTGCTGCTCGTAGTGCAACTATTAGTGAGCACGTTATTCGTGCTGACGTAAGTGATTTAGCTAGAATGGGTAACGCAGAGGATTTAACTGGCAATGTCGGTCAAATACTCGGAAATGCTGTTGCTGCGAAGCTAGATGATGATTTAGTAGAATTAGGAAAATCCTTATCGCAAACTGAATGTGGTGCTGGAACAAGTTTAGCTCTTTCCCATTGCTTTGGTGCAATGAGACAAATGAGAGCTGCTGGAGCACCTTTCCCATACAACTTGGTACTTTCACCAAAACAAGTATGGGGTTCAAAAGGATTAATATCCTTGCTACATGACTCAGCTGTAACTGGTAGTAACGCTAAACCTTTATCGCTTATGGGTGCTAAAGGAGAAGAAGCGATGGCTGCTGGTTATGTTGGTTCTATTGCTGGATTTGACGTTTATTGGTCAGATCAAATTGATGAAGATGTATCAAGTGGCGGAGATGCTGCTGGATTCGCTTTTTCAAAAGGTGCATTTGGACTAGCTGTTGGTCCTGAAGGTCTATTTAGACTCGAAACCGAAAGAAACGCATCATTCAGATCAACTGAATATATCGCAACTGGTTTCTGGGGAGAAGTAGAAATCAAGGATGCATTTGGTGTATATATCCTAAGTGATGTATCATAATTAACCAATCAATGATGGGGGGCAGTTTCGACTGCCTCCCTTGAAATGAGGAATAATGAAATATTTTATAAAACCAAACGGATTTATGGTTCAATATGATCCAAGTAGGCATGATTTAGAATCTTTAAAAGATAGATTTGAAGAATGTGATGAAAACGGCAATCCAATGCCTAAGAAATCAAAGAAAAAGGAAAAGTAAATGGCAAATGCTCATATAAGAAGCAGACCAGCGATGGAATCGTTGGGTATTCTAACAGGGGCTGGTGGATGCGATTATGTAGCTGCTGCAACTGTTAATGCTCATACTTATGTTGCAATTACCGCTTTAGATACCGATACAACAACTGTCAGTGCTACCTCCGCAGATACAGATATATGGGATTCTTTATCATCTGTAGAAATTCCTTCTGGAACAACTATTTATGGTAAGTGGACTGCAGTAACAATCGGATCAGGTGATCTTGCAATGGTTTATAGAGAATCGTCAAGCGATTAAGGAGAAAATATGTCGAGACAATATGCAGTAGTTGAGGCTCAAAACCTTTCTATTGGTCAAGCTGGTTCTATCCTGGTAACAGGAACAACAGCAGTAACTTGTTCGGCTGGTACTGGTATCTTTGTAGCGATACAATTTATAGAAGATACAGTATTTGCTTCAGCAAGTGGCGGATTAGTAGCAGAAACAGAACAATTATATCCAGATGATGCTGGTACAGGAACGATCATTGATTCAAATGGTGGTGCTGCAATAGATAGCGTAACATTTCCACAAGGAATGACTATCTTTGGCCGATGGAGTGGTTTCACTCTTGCATCTGGCAAATGTATAGCCTATGTAGGCTGATGTTAAAATTAGGATTAAAATTAGCTTCCCATGTAACGCAAACTGCTAGGTTAGCTCGTGATTTATGGAATATAATAAACGATACCTGGCAATTAGAACATAGAAAATGGGAAGATATTGTATAAAGATTTACTTGTAGCCATGTCAAATCTGTTATGGGCGGTAAGCTGCAAGGTTTTTAAAGAAACAGGAGAAATTTAATGGCAACTTTAACAGGGCAAACCATTGCCAGTAGTTATGAACAATTACTTCATGTAGATCGTGATGGCGGTGGAAATTCAACAACCCTAGTATCAATTAAAGATGGAGATAACGGAACAACATTTGGTTTCCAGATCAGTACAAATGCTTTAATGATGACTAGCACCAATCAATTACAGTTTGGTGATACAGGAACTTATATATATCAATCAGCAGATGGAGTCTTAGACCTCGTATCTGATACTGAAATAGAAATTAACGCAACCACTATAGATATAAATGGTGCGGTAGATATAAGCGGAAATACTACCATAGGAGGCGATTTAACTGTAAATGGTACATCTACCTACATAAACAGTACAACTCTCCAAATAGACGATAAATTAATCGAATTAGCACACTCTCCAAGCGGATCAGAAGGTGATGATTCAGCAGTAGATGGTGGTGGTATTACATTAAAGTCTAGTGATAGTGATAAAACTATCTTATGGGAAAACGATGATGATTCTTGGCATTTCAATCAAGGAATTAATATTACAAGTGGTAATTTAGTTGTTGCTGGAAATATAGATTTAGAAGGCGATATTGATGTAAATGGTACAGCCAATCTTGATAATACTGATATTGACGGAACATTAACACAAGATGCTGGAAATGTAGTATTTAATGAAGATAGTGGTGATTATGATTTTAGAATAGAATCAAATGGTAATGCTAATATGTTCTTTGTGGATGGTGGAAATGATGTAATAGGAATTGGAACAAATAGCCCAGATACAGGACATTTACTGACATTAAAAACAAGCTCCACTGGTGGCGATTGGATTAAAGGGGAACAAAGTGATGGTGGTCAAGGTTGGAGAATAGGTGCAGACAGTGGAGATGATGCTTTTTTTGAATTACAAAAAGCAGATGCAAGTCAAACGATTCTTTTAAGTGCAGATGGAGATTCACATTTTAGCGGTGGTAATGTAGGTATAGGTACAACAAGCCCAGACCAATTATTGCACGTTAAGGCAACAAGCGGTAATGTTTATGGAAAAATTGAAGCTACAGGCTCAAACCAAGCCGCTGGTCTTTATTTAATAGGGCATTCTGGAGATGAATCAAGATTGTATTTTGGAGATGAAGGTTCAAGCAATATAGGTAGAGTTGTATATGCTCATGGTGATAACTCTATGCAGTTTACAACAAATAGTTCTGAACGTATGAGAATTACATCTGATGGTGATATAGGTATAGGAGTAACAGCACCTCGAATAAGCACAGCTTGGGGTTCAACTAATTCTAAATATTTAACAGTTACAAATGGTTCAACTGGACCTGGTATATTAACACTTTCCGCAGATAGAAGTGGTACTGGTCAAGGTATTGGAAGGATAGAATTTGCTAATGCAAACAATGCGGATGCTTCAAATAATGATGCAGATGGAAAAACTATAGCTTCAATAACCTCAAATCTAATAACATCAGATAGTAATAGTGGTGATGATTCTGGTGGGGAAATACAAATTCATACAAAGCCTGAAGCTGGTTCTTTAGCTGAAGCTATGAGGATTACTTCTGCTGGTGTTTTAGATACTAAATATGGAATAAAATTAACTTCAGGAGGTTCAGCCGCTGACAACTTTCTTTATCATCATAGTAATAACTATGTATATTTAACTGGAGGAACTGCTGGATTAGCTCTTAAAGGTAAGAATAGCGATGATGCAAATATTTATTTAGGAGTTGCAAGTCAAAATATTGAACTTGTTACAAATAATACTACAAGAATGAAACTTGACAACAACTCTCGCATCAGCCTATCTAATAATGATGGTGGTTCTACAAGTGGAGTAGATTCAACTACTGGTAATACAATATTTGGATATTTAGCTGGAGCGGCTGTTGATTCTGATGTTATAAACAATACTATTTTTGGACATAAGGCTGGAAATGCTTTAAATGCTGGAGATGGAAATGTCATAATAGGCTCTCAAGCTGGAGACGCATTAACAACTGGATTAAACAATACTTTTGTTGGTAGAGAAGCTGGTTCTACTACAACAGATGTAGATTTGTCTGTAGCTGTTGGATATGGTGCTGGTAATGCTGATATGACAGCCGATGCAAACGGAACAGTTTGTATTGGGTCAGTTTCTGGTAATGCTATTACAAGTGGCATAGGTAATACAGCTGTTGGTTATTATGCCTTAGCCGTAGAAGATGATGGAGATAGAAACACAGCTATAGGATATCAAGCTCTTACATCGCAGACAGGTACAAGTGGAGCTGTAGGTAATACTGCTATAGGATGGAAAGTTGGATATTCTACAACTAAAGGAAGATTTAATACTATTGTGGGAGAACAGGCATTGTATACTGAAGATGTAGGTGACCATTCTACTGCTATAGGTTATCAAACAATGTATTCTCAAAATTCTGACTCTGATAATGAAGATACTTGCAATACTGGATTAGGAGCTTATGCTGGTTATTATAATGTAACTGGTCAAGAAAATACTTGGCTTGGTCATCGTGCTGGATTTGGAGCATCAGGTCAAAGCAACTCTGAAAACACAGCACTTGGCAATAGAGCGATGGAAGATATTACAACTGGAGGTAAAAATGTAGCGGTTGGTAAATATGCCTTGAACAGTATGACAACTGGGCATGAAAATGTTGCTATTGGGCGTAATGCTGGTGTTGCAAGTGAAAATGTTGGATATGCAGTTATTATAGGTAGTGATGCTTGTGCGGCAAATATGACAAATGCCGCAGATGGTACAATAGCAATAGGTAAAGGTTCTTTAGCGGCTCTTACAAGTGGTGAAAGAAACTTAGCTATTGGTTATCAATCGTTACAAGATTTAACCGATGGTGATGACAATATAATGATAGGGTATCAAGCTGGGTTAGATGCTAATAGCTCTGGATTTCTTGGTAATGTTGGTATTGGTAATTATGTTTTTGATGGATTTGGTTCAACTGTAACAGCCGCTCAGAACGTAGCAATAGGACATCAAGCTATGTCTGGAGCATTAACATCTGCGGCTGATGATAATGTTGTAATAGGTTATCAAGCTGGTACAGCTATAACTGCTGGTGATAACAATGTAATTATAGGTTCAAATGCCGCTGACGAACTGACAACTGGGGGCAACAATGTTGTTATTGGAAAACAAGCCATGCACAATGCAGATGGAGGTGAAAATGAAAATACTTGCATTGGTTCATACGCTGGTGATGTAATAGATGGAGGTAATTATAATACTATTATTGGCTCTGTAGCTGACCCAAGTACAGCCGCGGCATCTAATCAAACAGTAATTGGATACGATGCTACAGGACAAGGTAATGGTACAGTAACACTTGGTAATGCTTCTGTTACAGATGTATATATGGCTCAAGATAGTGGAGCTACAGTTCATTGTAGTGGTATAAATTTTCCAGACACACAAGCCGCAAGTGGAGATGCAAATACTCTTGATGATTATGAAGAAGGGGTACACGCTGTAACTCTTGGTGGGGCTTCATTTACTATGAGTAGTGTAAAAAATTCATTACAATACACAAAAATTGGTAGGTTAGTAACTCTTTCAGGTGAAATATCTGTTACTGCTGTATCGAGTGCTACAGGTACTTTTACAATATCACTACCTTTTACTGTTGCAGATATTGATGATTTAGCTGAAAGATTTCAAGGAACATTCTCGTGCCAAAATATAAATTTTTCTGGAGATTATTTAAACATTGGAAGCTATGCGGGGCAAAATACGATGTCAGTTCAAATATCAAATAGCAATGGTGCTTGGACATATTTACAAGCAAGTACTTTTTCATCTACAAGTGAATTTGTTGTTTCGGTACAGTATATAACTTAATTAAGTCTAATTGGAAATTAGAATGGAACAAATTAAATAGGAGAAAAGAAATGGCTTTAGAAAAAGTAATAACTTATGATTATGAAATAAGAAAAAAATATAAATTTATACAAGAAAGAGAGCGTACTGCTATTGTTGAAGATGGAAAAGAAATATCTTATTCGTATAAAAGAAGAATATTAGCACCAGATGCAGATGTATCTGGTGAATCAGATGAGATTAAAGGAATGGCATCTGCTTTATGGACAGATGAAGTAAAAGCGGCATATGCGGCTAAACAAGCAGAATAATTTAAATAACAGGAGAATATAATGGATTGGAGTAAATACAGTTCGTTGAAATCTAGCAAACTAGCCTCTTTTGGAAAAGAGAAGCAACTCATGCGAGAAGCAGTTTCAGAAGTGAAAGACGATAAAGGTCAAGTCGTGAGAAAGGCTGAAGCCAAACAGGAACGTGAATACGTTGCGTTGAGTCAGAAACGATGGAATGCTGAGTCTGGTGAAGCTATGGATGATAGTAAGAGTGAATATTCACTATCTCAATTAGAGAGTGAAAAAGCACGTTATGATAAAGACATGGCAAGAGCTAAAGCTCAAAGTGATGGAATTGCAGCAGCTATCGAAGATTTCAAGAAACTATAAACAATAACAAGGAGATAAAATGGCAAAAAAAGAAAAGAAACCAGTCATACTATC
>VTLG01011909.1_pt1 | contig 12332 bp, 24 predicted proteins | sample 4694571 | NCBI WGS metagenome assembly VTLG01 (sample SAMN12604809, study PRJNA352737) | marine metagenome | biome: ENVO:00000447; feature: ENVO:00000209|ENVO:00000569|ENVO:01000036; material: ENVO:00002151; isolation source: viral sequences binned using virsorter ... | reverse complement strand
AAGAACTCTTTGCAGTTTTACTTTGAGTTCATCATAAGTCTTGTAGTTTTTAGGATCTACAAACTCATCGAGATGATATTGATGTTCATATACAGCTTCAAGCTTTGTTTCATCTGCATCATATAATGATGATGCTTTATCAAACTCTGATTTGTCGTAGTTTCGATAACCTTCTACGTTACGTATCTTGAGTTTAAAGTTCGCGCCTTCCCAGAAGTCGAATGGATTTATTGGCTCTTCGTCTGCAAACTGTGGCTGCATTACATCCATGATTTTATCAAAGATCTTTTTACCAAATTTAAATAAGAACACTTTACCTTCTGCTTCTGGATTTGCAGAGTCTTGAAGTACCAATATATTTGTTACATAATGTAATCTTCTTTTTTGTGCTCGAGCTTTGTCTTTGTCTGACTCGATACCTGTATTCCAAAGTCGAGAGTTAAGTTCACCGACTGGATCAGGTTGACCGATAGAAGTCAAAGAGTTTTCAATATACCATAATCCTGTTGGGCCTTTGAAGCCATGATCCCAATATCTAACCCATGGAAGTTCTTGACCTTCCATCGCTGGAAGAAATCTTACGACCGCGTAACCATTACCAGCTTTATCAACTGTTGGTTTCCATATTCTTTCATCTGCGTAGGATTTTTTTTCGCCTCCACCAGAGGTGGCTTCGGCTGCTTTGATTAGTTTTGAGATTTGATCTTTATTACGTTTTAAGTTTTGAAATGACATATATTTTCCTTGTATAACTGAAGTATTAACTGAATTATTATACCATACCCGGAGGCAAAAGTACATATATTATATATACACTTAATCAGCAAAAGCGCTATCTAAAGTGTTTTGTTTTGGCAAAAAGTTTAGGTTCATCGCTTCAGCTTCTACTTTGTTTCTGATAATCGGTGAAACAAACTTCTTGACATCTTCTGGATCTATATTATTCTTTTCGCAAAGATGTAATATTGCATCCATATAGTTGATACCAAGCTCGCTTACGGTACGTTCAACAAGCTTGGTGAATTTACTCTTAGTTAAAAATTGATCTTCTACTATCATTTATTAACAGTCCTCAATAAAATTGTATTTTCATTTATTCGACCATTCGGTGAAGTCACCTTAGTCTTTAATGTTTCAGACCAAGCTTTATCAACTTGATTTGGTGTCTTCGACATAACAGTCTGAATAAACCCGAGTTGAGATGATCTGAGTGTGCATTCTCGACTTGACTCTTTGTCAAAGTTTTTAATGGTACTACCACTGATGACAAAGCCTTTTGGATCTTGAGTAACATACTCAGCTAGTCTCTTATATTTAGTATTGAAGACAAAGAGTCTTACACTACCAATTACATTTAATGGATTAGTTGAAACCAACTTAAACGTTGTATCTTCTTTTTGATACTTAAGTTTTGCTACCTGTTTGATAGCAGACTGTGGCTTTTTAATCCGAACTTTTCGTAAAGATTTCGTAGCTGACTTGATTTTATCTAAGTCTTCTAACATTGCTTTACATTCTTTGATACGACGATTGAGTTCAGGCCTTTTCAAATGTGAATAGCCTTCAACTGCATCAGCACATCGTTTATGATAGGCATCCTCATAATCTAGCAGCCATCCCTCAATCACCGCTCTAACGGGAATAGTAGCAGATCCACCTAACCCGTGTAACTTGAATTGATTGTAAACATCAAGACTAGTCTCTTGTCCATCAATCCATTCATCTTCTAAAGTTAAAAGGTCTTGCATGATTGTTTCATTGATCTTATTCTGCAGTCTTTGCATAGGAGATAACGTAACAACATTGCCTTTTAATTTCTTTTCTAATTCTTTTTCTTTGATGATCTTAGCACCATCAAGGTTTATCTTACTTAAGTAAGTTTTGAATCCTTTAAGGTACTGTTGAAATACTTCACCATCGTATTTTGCATCAGTCTTTACGATTTCTGACCAATAAACAGTAGCACCATGGTGTGTAAACATGTTGAAAGAATATTCAGGATTTGCTAATATGTTTTTAGCATCTTTCTTTGAATAGTTCTTTTTAACAAAGCCACGAGTCAAATCGCTGATGTCTTTCTTATCGACATTTTCGTGGAAATATCTTACTACATAATCAAAGCCTTTAGCGAAAGGTACTGCACCAATTCCGCTCTTTGCGACTCGAGCTGTTGTTCTTTTTGTTTTTTTCTTTTTAATAGCCATTACTCGTCTCCATATATACAAAATCTAACGGTAATAAAAAGTGCTATAAGCATAATAATTAATAAAATAGTATCTAACATTAATTTCTCCTCATTTTTTATTCAATATAATATATTCTACCATATAAAAACCGAAATGTACATGCTTTTTTTCAATTATTTTCCTGTTGCTCCAGGTATTTTATCACTCAGATCAGGCATTGTCATCTCAACTCGCGTTAAAGGAGTAGAAGACGTGTGATCTGTATAATCACCATCGCTTCTAAACTGACGTGTAACAACCTCTTTGTATAACATACCATCAACTATTCGATAATTAATAAGTTCTTGTTTTATAACGCCATCGTTATTTTCTGCAGCCGTTTTTAACGGACCTTCTTCTAGTACCATCATTTCTCCCATCTGTAAAATATATGTGATTCTATTCTTGTTTTTCTTGTTTTAGTTTTAGCCCATGATGGCCTAACATAAGTAGCGTGATAATGTGTAGATCCTTCGGTTATATCAATTCCGATTCTACCAGTGTAAATATATCTCGCATATGTTACAGCATTAGTCCATTGTTTACTGTTTCTATTTGGCTCATCTGATTTTCCATCGCAATACCAACTAAATTGGCACTTATGTCTTATAGGATGCTCCTTAGTTGGATCCTTCCATGAAGGTCTGTGTTGACCCTGATAGACAACTTCACAAACCGTGTTTGGAAATCTGCTATCTTCTACTCTATTCATAACGACTTGGCCAACCGCTAATTGACCTATCATTGATTGATTTTTTGCCTCCCAATACATATTGAGTGCGAGACACATTACTGCTTCTGCAAACATTAGTTTCTCCTCATTGTTGCATAATCTTTTGGATTGCCCTCCCTAGTGACCGGAACAAGATTAGATTTATGCATTGTTGCAATACCTTGAATAAAGGTGCCTGTGTATTGCTGAGCTCTCTTTCGAGAACCATTATCTGGAACTGAATCAGAAGTCTTTGCGGTGCTTCTTATATTTTCTTTGTAGTCAGGAATATCGTGTATGCCTTTGTTTGATTCAACACCAGTAACACCCATCTTTTTTAAAAACTTTTCATGTTCTTGATGGGCCTTATTCTGTTTTTGTGAAAATTTACGTTTACGCTTTCGACTGTGTTTAGTCGTTGTAAAGTAAACTGGTAAAAGATGCATAGTCATGACTTAATCCCAATCATTATCCATAGCCATCGTATCACGCATCGCGGCGCCATAATGTTCATTGGCATATTTTGATGCATCGGTGTAATGATATGGGTTAGTGCCATTATCATATTTATCTAAGTACAATGTCTCAGATAAACGAACCTTAGAGTTTCGGTTTATCTTCTTTGTAAACTTCTTCGAAAGCTTTCGTACTAATGCGATTCTTTGTTTGTTTGTCAATTCTTTAGCCATAATATCCTCCAATTAAAAAAGCTAACCATAATGTAAAAAGCGACAGTATCGTCACGTAAGTTTTTTGAAATAAAAGCCATAGCCCAACCAAGATAAAGAGGAGAAAAATAAGGGGCTGGGCTGTGGCCTCAACGTATAGGAATGAAATGATGCTATTAAATGTGTCCATCATGATTTGTTTCCTTACGTTATCTCAATGTCTCACGATTCCTTCTTCAGCTTCTCTGTCTTGCAAGTGAATCATAAATTCAGATGCTAAGTCATAAGTAGTTGAAGGGAACCTTTCAACCAATTTTTGAGCTAAGACTTTCTTTTGCTCATCTGACATCCCGATTAAGATGTCTATTACGTTTTTATAATCAAAAATATCCATGTTTTTCTCCGTTAATTTGTTTATCTTGATACCATCCTACCTCAATGGGCTATAATTGTACATGCTTATTTTACTTTTTTTTCGTTTTTTTCTTCTTTTTTATCTTTGTGTGACAAATATGTTACAGCTATCCATGGCGATAAAACATATAATGTGCCTAAAATATACAAACTAATCAATATTCCTATCTGATTCATCTTCTTGCTTCTTTCTTTGCTTGTTGTCGATTCTTCTTATTTCCATTTCTTTTTAGGGATTTTTCCCAGGATCTGGAAGTTGAATGTGTTTTGCCTCGTCCTTTGATACCTTTACTCATAATACTCTCACAAAATTATCAAAGGTTGTTTGTTCGACCTTTTTTAAGACAGCTTTCGAATGCTTGCAATGGCCATGATATACAAAACCATGGCAGCTGCACTGAAATCCTTCGTCGGTTAACTCAACGTCGTATTCTTTTCCAGTACTACCTTGGACTGGCCAAACAACACCGACATACATATGACCTTTCGGATCAAACCTTGTAGGTCGTAAGTATTTGTTTCTAAACTTTCTCATTGCTTTGGAAACACCCACTTAACTAGGCCCTGTGAGCCGTTAGGGAATCGCTTAAATATAACAAAGTAATGATTCATTTGCTTTGCATATTTTTTAGCTGACTTTTGAGCTTCTTTAAAACATGTGAAGCTGCTTATTGTGCCAACTTTTTCATTAAAAACATCATAATATAACATTAGTGTATTCCTCCTTAATCAAAATATTTTTTGGTCTTAGCTTCCCAATCAACTTCGGGAAATTCTTTCTTCAATCTCCAATCAACTCTATAATCTTTAGTGATCGGTTCAAACTGAGACTCGCTCACAGCGAATGAAATCTTTTCACCAAGTTCATCACTAACAGAATTTTCAACTGCCCATTCGATGAACATCTTGTTGAAAGTAACTAAATGAAGATCCCAATCAGCTGAAGCATTTTGCTGTCTCTTAGCTCGAGCAGCTAATCTGTTCTTCGTATCTGAAATGTAAGTGTGATCGTCTGCTAGCCATGCAGCTAGCTTAGGTGATAAAGTCTTTGAGAACTTGTTGTATTTTCTTTCTGATGATATCATTATATAACTCCGTCAATAATTGCTCTATTCATTTTTCTTCTGTGCTCTTCTTCAGCTTCTTCTCTTCGAAGAACTATGGTTGAAGCTTCGCCGAAAAGAATTCTAGCGTCTTGGTTTCTTTTGAAACCATACTCACTGGCAAAATCCATTGAGCTAGTGAAGAAAACATTATCTCTATCTAAGAGATTCCAGTTTTCGATAACAACTGAAAGAGCAAGAACATTCTTGGCCCAATCGACCCTGTTACCAGCGCCTTCGTAAATGGCGATTCCACCGTTATCTGCTTCTAAAAAGATTGATTCGTTTGACATTTTTTCTCCGTTAATTTGTTTATCTTGATACCATCCTACCTCAACCACGCACAGATGTACATGCTTTTTTTCACTTAAAACGAAAAAAATGCGTTTTTTTTAGATTTTAGCTAAAAGTGTTACAAAAATGTAACAGTTAGTGAAGGCTATTATTTGATATATCGCTACCTTTTGGAATCTTAATATTGTTATCCCTCACGTATGGGATAGATTCAATAGCGCTGTACAATATAGATTCTATTGCATCATCTTCTTCAAAGGCTATGGTGTATAGCTCTACACTAGCCTTTAATAATACTGCTGCATGCATCAGCAAAAGCTTTTGATTATTGCCACCATTCTCTTCAGCAGCTTTATTGATGGCATTTTGTAAATGAAAAGCAAAGTTTTTCATTAAATCCATGTCAGATTTCTTTTTCATAACTCCTCCTAAACAGCAAAGGATTCACCGCAGCCACACGATGCCTTTGCGTTGGGATTTATAACCTTAAGATAAGATCCACCCAACTCTTGAACATAATCAATCGTACACCCAAAAACAAACATCTCTGCTATTGGATTTAGCCATAAGTTACCTACGAGAGGTTCTTGATCTGTAGTTCCCCATTCATATTGGAAGCCAGAACATCCACCGCCCTTGACAGTAAGTGACACGTTTGGCTTTCCAACCGAAGCTAAATAATCCTTAGCAGAATCTGTTAATATAACAGGTGTATTCATAGAACTATTTATATAAATAATCCTTTAACTCTGTGGCTCTGGGGGGTGGATTCGAACCACCACGTCATTAGACAACGTATAAACAGTACGTCGCGTCTACCGTTTCCGCCACCCCAGATTATAACTATGCAGCTTTATCTTTTCTCCATTGCTCAGCTTTTTCGACTGCTGCTATCATTCTTGTCATACCGATTCCACCACCGACTCTAGGAAAGAAGTCCATAGCTAAGAAGTCTTTGAGCTCTTGTTCAACTCTATCTTTTCCAAATAATTTGTAAAGAAGTTCAGCGTACTTACCTTCACTGATTGTATGAAATGTATGAGACATTTGTTCTTTATCAGTGCTTCTTTCTGCGGATCCGATTGTTTCCATACCGTTTAATATTACATCAATCTTCTTGCTTGTAAGTTGATCATCGTGTCTTGACATATTCCAAAATGGTGATGTAAACTCTGGAAAGTTTGTAATCATTCCCCAACCAATCTCGTCTTCATGCTCGTTCTCAAGTTCTTCAACTTCAAACTGGTCTTGCCATTCTTTATATGTTCTAATATCCAACTCAGGAAACCCAAGGTATTCACACAACTCGAGTTCCATTGCTTTGAGATCATCAACATCTCCTGGAAACTCAAACTCAAACATCGGAAATATGGTCTCATGTCGTCCTTCTACTGGTCTTGGTTCCTGTCTGTAGGAAGTCGAGACACAAAAAAACCCGTTCTCTGACGGGTTGGTTAATAACTCATACTCTAGCCACATTTGACCCGTTTGCGGGAGTGGCCATATGTTGCCATTATATTGATATGTTGCTACTGTTTCTGGATCCTCACAAGCTGCTAATATACTCAGTCTATTTTGAGTATGTACCTCATGAAATCCCTTTGATAAAAAAAAGGACCTTAATAGGTCCACTGTCTTAGTAAATTTTTGTGGTTTAATTAACGATGTCATTTTTAACTCCTAGGCATAAATTACTTATATTTATACAAAAAAACATGTACAACAAAAATAAAGTTTGGTATAATATATTATGTTGTCTTTAGAAATCATGGGTGGCAGTAGAATGGAGCAGACGTTGACCGCTGAGGCTGTTACGTTTGCATTTAATCAACTGATTCCACGTATTAAAAATTGTACATTGAATGTATATCTGGCATCTTCTGATAGTTGTTTCGAAACCGACGATCGAGAGTATGAAATACGGATAAATAAGAACCAGACAGGCGATGATTTTTTAACCGCCATATTTCATGAAATGGTACATGTCAAACAGTATATACGTGGTCAACTCGATCAAGATAGCAACTTAGATTATTTCGATAGACCAACAGAGATCGAAGCTTACAAATTACAGGAGGAATTATTAGAAAAATGGAAAAGCAAGTAAAAGACTATGAATCAACAGCTTATGAAATGTACAGAAGAGAATGCTTAGCAGCATTAGGAGAAAACGAAAGAATCAAGCTCGAAGTCCATGCCCTGCAAAAACAATTGCATGGTACTTATAAAAGAATAAAGGAACTATCAGATGAAAACATTAAGCTTAGGGTTTATCTTGCTGATGCTCGCGAGCAGCTCGGCCTTAGCACAGAACCCCTTACTCCGTACGGAAGTAAAAGATCATTTTAAAACAGTCATCGTACAAACACCTTATAAGGTAGAACTTTGTGCTAATCAACAAGTATCTGGCGATAAGACAGGTGATACTTTAGGTGGTGCAGTTATAGGTGGACTGATAGGTAAAGCTTTAACTGGTGATGATAATGCTGCAGGATTAGGAGCTTTGTTCGGTGGAATAATAGGTCATCAAAACAGTCAAGCAAAAGGTGGTGTTGAACGTATATGTCGATATGAAACACGATATAAAGAAGAATCTAAAAGTATATACTCGCATTCTATAGTTACATTCTGGCACCAAGGTCGACAATATCAAATCAAATTTTTAAAGAATACACCGTTAGGGTAAATTTTACAAAACTGTAATATTTCTTTTATATTATTTAAAATATATAGAGTTATAACAACTAGGGAGAAATTACTATGGAACTAGTAACTCTATGGATGCTTGTCGGATTTTTATTCGCTGCGTATTCTGTTATTGCAAACGATTCGGTACAAACTCTCGGTACCTGGATTGCATCGAACAATGAGAGAGTAAATTGGAAAATTATGTGGGCTGCAGCTTCTGCGGTGCTGCTATGGGCTTTATGGTACGGATGGTATATGTATGGCGGTGATATATCATACGGAAGATTAAATAAAATACCGTTTCAAGAAATCCAATGGTATCACGCAATGGCACCTGGATTATTGCTATTATTAACAAGAGTAGGCGTACCAGTGAGTACGTCTTTTTTAGTTTTATCGGCATTTGCATCTACTTTTGTTTTAGAAAAGATGTTGATGAAATCTATGATGGGTTATGCAGTTGCAGCTGTAGCAGCATATGCGTTATGGATTGGTATAACTAAAATACTTGATGAAAATAAACCTGTCAAAGAAGAACATAAAATCTATTGGCGAGTAGGTCAATGGTTTACTACTGGTTTTCTTTGGTGGACTTGGCTATCTCATGATATGGCAAACATTGCGGTATTTCTTCCAAGAGAGATACCAGTAGATTTAATGATTATGATTAGTGCAGTATTTGTATTTGGCCTTTGGTACATGTTTAGAGAAGGTGGAGGTAAAATCCAAAATATCGTGCTTGAAAAACATAACACACGTTATGTAAGAAGCGCAACTATTATTGATGGCGTTTATTGGATTATACTCTTTTTCTTTAAAGAACTCAATGATATACCTATGTCAACAACATGGGTGTTTGTTGGTCTTCTTTGTGGTAGAGAACTTGCCATGGCCACTGTTACTGGAAAAGAGAAATTTAAAGTGGTATTTCCTTTGATTGGAAAAGACTTTTTAAAGATGATGGTGGGACTTGCTGCTTCAGTTGGTGTAGTTTTATCAATACACTACATAATAGTTCCTAACGGACTTTAAGCTTCGCTGAGGTTCTCGAAAGATACGGATCCGTCTTTATTTCTCTGAACCTCAGTTCGCTTTGAATATATCTCAGTCGTTACGTTAACGTCGACGTTTATCTTATATTTGTCATGACTATGGTGTAACACAAACTGCACATCCTTAAATTCTCTAAACATACTTTGCCAAACAGGTCGCCAATTATTTGTCAACCTATTATTATTTGTATTGCCTCTATCTGATTGCAGTGCTGCGTTAAAATCAGATACGCTCTTAACGTTGAAGTCAAATATAGAATCAAATCCATACATGTGTACCTCATCAGCTTTTAATTTATTACAAGCATAGTGAGTAGCCATATGACCGCAATTGAGATCGGTATAATTCGCTACATACTTAGGTAGCACTGTATAAAACTCTTTCACTTGATGAGCTATCTTAACATAGTGTTCTGGATTCATTTCTAACCAATGCTTAGGTCTAAATCCTAATATCCATTCTCCGTCAAGTTCAACTTGTTTTTTAGCTAGAGCATTCATAAACTTATAGTCAACTATACATGTCGCATATTTTTCAGGAACTTGAAAAGCTATTTGGTTGCATGCTAACTTCAACCCTCTTCGTGGTGCATCTTGATATAAAAAAGAATGATCACCATTTCCTATGATATGAACTACTCTCTTCATTACTTTCTCCAATAATCCTTTATCCAATTGACTGGTTTATAAAGCCCCATTGTCGTCCTTGTTATTTCTGTTTGAGCCTGAATTATACTCGGTATAGCGTGAAAACATACGATAGAAGTATCCTTATCAGGCCTATTTGGATATACTTGATATTTATAGGACTTCAGTTTACCTGGAAATTCTTGCTGTAATAACTCATATCGTAATGGATTCATGTATCCATGCAAAAACTCTCCATCACCTCTATATTTTGATTGTACTTCTTTCATATTATGATTAGCATGCGTCCATATACTATTCCACAGGTAATACTTCCACGTCATGACAGCAGATTGCAATACGTTTTTGAGATGAGGCTGATGAGCGTTAACACAACCAACATCTTCAATTCCCATAAAATTACCTTCGTAGTTAAATAACCAATCTAAGTTTCCAGTAATTAATGTGTCAAGATCAAAGTATATTACCCTTTCAGACAATCCATAAGAGCAGTCAAACAGTTGTAGTTTATTCCACCAACCATCATAACCTTTTTTCAATATCTTTGTCTCAATACCTGGCACCTCTCTATCAGAAAAGCAAACGAACTTATGATCGACTGTAGTATTACGTTCAATCGACGCTTTTAAATTAATGACATATTCGATAGGAAACTTAGTTCCCCACCACACACATGCAACCGTTATCATAATATCTCGTAGTTCTCGTTATAATTGTGTTTAGCTAAACAACCCTTTTCTTTTTGTATAGTTGTAAATGAGTCTTGAGCTTCTGCAATCCATGGATAATACTCTTGTAACCAAGGAAAGTTATGCACGTTTAAGAATACATCTGTAGGACCTGCATCTGTCTTAGCTTTTTTTATCAATAGTTTTGCACCTTCTGGAGCAACCATATAAGCATGAGCTCCACCAAAATATGGTTTATGGACTAATGGCTGTATACCTAAAATTGTAGGTGTATTATAGTTTCCGTAAGAAGGTTTACCCATATTTACAACTTTATCAAATGTCATACTAGGTAAATCACCTGTTATAACTGCATCATGCTCAAATATGAATATTATTTCGTTCATTGCAACTGAAAGTTTCCATAAATGATAATGACCTAAAAATGCTGCTACGACATTAGCATAGTTTGAGTATTCACTATGAAATCCAGAAGTGTTGATACCTTCCATTGTCAACACAGCACTAAGGTCATCTTTAGGTGTAAAGCCTCTAAATTTTGCTATGGTTAAACCTACCTTTTTACCAGATTCAACACATCTATTTGCCACTTGTTGAGACTTGGGATTATCAGCAATTGTTATCACATATGCACTCATTGTGTAGTAGTACTCCTTGTTCCTTGAACCTTTGTGTAAAAATCTGTAGTTACTCCTAATTTAGCACCTACTAATTGTTTACACATCAATGCATCGTTTGGCCAAAGTCCGTATTCTTTTACAAGTTCTAACATCTTTTCAGCACCTTCTTTTTTAATTATGTATGCTGAATTTCCAGCTAATCCCTGAGGCACATTAATAGAATCTATATAAGGACAAGGAATAACAGTTTCTCTATGCAGCATAACATTATCGTAAAAATCTTGAGACTTGCGGGTTGCTCCTCGAGGATCATTAATTCCTATTATGGTATAATTATTTTCAGTAATATCCATTCTCAATTTTTTAGTAAAGAATGCATCATGTTCTAATATTAATATAGGTGATTCTATTTCAGCACAATACTTCCATAACATATAATGGCTCAACGCACACGCTACTTTTGCATCTCTATTAGTTGTACTATAAGGACTCTTTGTTAGGCCTGATTTTATATCATGTTCTATTTTATCCCATGGATAGTTCCAGCTTATTCCGTTCTCCATCATAACCATACCAGTTTCATTAGGAGTTACTGCATCATACTTTTCAATGGTAAAAAAATTAGCTAATGTGGTCGATGAGTGCAATCTAAAATGAGATTCGATACACCTATTAGCAGCTTGATTAGATTCTGCGTGATTTGGAATTGTGATTACAAATGCTCTCATAATCTATTCATGTTCTCCACCATTACCTCTTCCGTTCGAACCAAATCCATCAAAATATTGAGGTTTTCTTTTTGCAGTCTCAAATGTTGCAACAGTTACAACAATAGCTGCGATGATGCATAAATGTGCAACCATTGAGAATCCCCATATCCATAGACTACCATAAGCAAGCGCGAAGCTACTTGCCCATGTCCATGCTAAGCATTGTAGTATCATATGTCTTGCTTGTAAACTTGGAATGTTTCTTAGTGGATTATATTCGGCACTCATAAGCGCATTCCACATGTCATAAATTGCTTGTCTCATTTTTCGTATTCAAGTGCATCTCTGCACATGTCCTCTAAAGTTTGTGTTTCAGTAAAAAATCTCGACTCTAATGGGATAGTTGAAACTGGAATATCACCTGGTCTTCTTTCTTTAGGCATAACCAAAAACTCTTTACCAGATACCTTCTTCATAGTATCTATTACTTCTTTAACTGTAACTCCTCG
>VTLG01009091.1_pt1 | contig 12333 bp, 12 predicted proteins | sample 4694571 | NCBI WGS metagenome assembly VTLG01 (sample SAMN12604809, study PRJNA352737) | marine metagenome | biome: ENVO:00000447; feature: ENVO:00000209|ENVO:00000569|ENVO:01000036; material: ENVO:00002151; isolation source: viral sequences binned using virsorter ... | reverse complement strand
CATTCGCCTCCAGAGTCCATGAGTCATGTCATTTACACTAGGCAGGTAGTTGGACATGATTACAAATGAGGTGACGGGGCGGAAAGAGAAGTGGCGACCATACAGGTGCCTCCCGCTAATCAGAGCCTCTCCCCCAGTGAGCATCTTGAAGCGTTCGTCATTGAGTTGGGTTGAACTACCGAACTCATGCACAAGCCCAAGACGTTTCCCCTGGAGACTAGCGACTTTCGTCTCTCCACCCTCGCCACCAGTAAGTGTAGAGGCTGGGACTGGGAAGCAATACTCGCCGAGGCATTCCTGAAGAATACCAGAGAGTACTGTTTTTCCGTTAGCCCCATCCCCGTACATAATCAATGCCTTGCTGTCACCCACGCTACCGAGGAGGCATGACCCCAGTCTCTTTTGTAGGTAGTTGATTACTTCATGATCGTCTTCAAATATCTGCTGCAAGAACTCCAAGAACAGGGTGGGTTCAGCCTCAGAATCATTAGAGAAGTTGCATGGCAGGGCACTAGTGAGGTAGTCCTCACGAGTGTGTGGCCCTACACTATACGAGCCGTCCCCAGTGAAACTGACAGTACAGTTCTCGAAGTTCACCTTTGACCCGTCTTTATCAAAGTCGTCTGCGTTAATCCAGCAGTCAGGAACGGTTGCCGCCAAAGACAACATATCCTTAATCTTCCTGTAGGTGAGACTTCTGGCACACAGACGTGACAGTCTTTCGACGTTAGCCTCGTCGCTCTGGACACGGAGCATGTTAATATATGCCCCAATCATATTTAGTGCGCGGGACTCGTCCCTCTCCCAGTATTTCCCATTGAAGAACATCCACCCCATACCGGGTTCGTATTTCAATGAGTCGCCACGCTCCCTGATAAAGTCAATGGCGATCTCTCGTTCTATCGCTTCTGGAAACCTACCCGCTGCGTCAGCGTTAGTATTCTCCCTTCGCCCCCGACTGAATGCGGAGCGTACGGTTTGCCGTACTTCGTGCTCCGGTAGTGGAGGTTCACAGGAGACTTCGTTAAGTGTCCACGCCGCTGTATGGGCGGCCTCCTCTGTCGAGCCAGCCTCGCGTTGGCGTATCGCCTCCTGGAAGACGGCGTTGTTTCTATTACCGCTACCGTAAACAACTGGCTTGTCCACCGGGAAGTTGGTGATTTTGTGTAGGGCACTTGCTTCGGGGAGGGTCGGCCAACTGTCAATCCAACACTCAGCACCCTCGTTCCCGTACTTGGGTTTCATGTTCGGGGAGCCGGGGACTCTCATAATACGCGCTGGTTCAGCGCACTGCGTGTCACCCTCTAGGGCCGCAGTAAGCAACTGTAGGCGTTTACGGAAGGTGCGCCTGTGTGCCGTCCTATCCAATGCTGCTGGTTCGTCGAGCACCCAGTAACAGTGCGCCCCTCCACCAGTGAAGACAATGTAGTTAGGGACGGGGTATTTAGCCGCAAGGCACCGTCTCGCAATGTCTTCGATCTGTACGTCAGGGTCGTCAATGTCCACCCAGAGTGCGCGAGTCTTTAGGAGGTTTTCGGCACCACCCCCACCACCAAGTTCTTTTCGCACCGCCACCCCAAACCCGGCATTGGCACCAGAGGCCGTTGCTCGTTGGGCTATGGCTTCTCTCTCCACGGTGTCGCTTGAGAACTGGACATTCTCGCTGAAGTTTCCTTGCGGGGTTGGCGCACCGAACCCACGCATGTTGAGTATCTCCCCATCCTCGAAGAGGTCTGAGAAAAACTTATTTCTTTTCTCCACGCTCACTCTCATCTCCTTTTTCTACCGGAAGAAACTCTTGAAGTTTCTCGATCAAAACGGGTACGTGTGCATGAGGCACTTGTAGTTCTCCGAAAGGCTCACTTGTGTGCGCCCAGAACAACTGTATCAGTACGTATTTCTTATTCCCTGTGACCACGGGTACTACATCGTACAGAACGATATCTTTCCCTAGTTCGTAATACTGGCCCACTTTATTCCTCTTCAATGAGTTGTCGGTAGATTTTGCGAAAACGCTTCCGAGCATACTCCATGGCGAGGGTTTTGGTATACCAAGTCTCTTTTGAATGGCCCTCATAATGGGTGGGCCTCCAGCGGCATATCTCCTTATCGAAATAAACGATAGGTCTTCCGTCAGGTCCGTTCCTGAATAGTTTGCCGTCAACGCTTTCATACCAAGCCAGGAAGTCTAGGTAGGAGTCTGTGCTAGGGTTGTCTTTCAAAACCTGAACAGCGTGCTCCATGTCGAGGATTTGGCCGACACGCCTACCGAAAGGTCCGGCGGCAACATTCTTGTGTGCGATAACGGACTCAGTGCGGAGGAACTGGTCGTCAGTCCTGATCCTCACGTAGTGGTTCACATAGAGCATGAAACGTATACGTGTGGAGTGCTCTGACACTTTCAACTTGTAATGTCTATCCAACGCAAACTTGAGGTCTGCGTCAGGCATTACTAGAGGAACTATCTCCCGAAGTTCCTCGTAGGTGGGCATTTCTGTCAATATGTGGTCCGTTGTTATTGGACCTAGGTCTCCCTGGCTTTCGAGCAAGGCCAGCAAATCTTTTGAAATCTTCACGATCAATCATCCAAACACCCGCAAACTTAAAGCAGCGGAGTCGCCCGTCTTTGCACAGACACCCCATGCGCTGTGCGGATATGCCAAGCAACCCCGCCGCTTCTTTGCAGGACAAATAGCCTAGAAAGAGGTCAACCTCTCCCCTAGAAAGGTACTTCGGTGAGTTCAGCGTCCTTTGTTTCTTCAGAGTCACTCCTATTGGTTGGCCGTTCACTCTCGTTGGGGTGGTGCTTCTTCGTGTGGATAAACTGGACGTTATTAGCGTCGATCCAAACACGGAGTTTGTTGGTCCCGTCATTACCCACGTAGGACTCCGTACGCAGGGTTCCCTCTACGAGGACCATGTCGCCCTTGCCGAGATAATCGGCGCAGTTCTTCGCGCAATGGCCCCATGCGGAGACATTGACGAAGTTGGTGATCCGGTTGTCTTTCGGGCCACGGTTGTTGGCGATACGGAAGTTCGAGACTTCATTTCCGCCCTTGGTCGTAACGAACTCCGGCTCACCTGTCAGGTTGCCGGAAAGAACACACTTGTTGAACTGCATGCAGTTCTCCTTTCAGAAAATGGTTTCTGTTTTGAAGTGGACCACAGGAACCCTGAAAGTTGGAATGCGAGTCGAGGTGCTGACTCGGTAGGAAGGCTCCTGCGATCCGAAGGGCGACACTAACCGATATGGATTCCCGTTGCAATCAAAAGTCGAACTAATGTTCTAAGTGGCGAGTATACAGGAACTTATGACCGCAGATTCTGCGGCCTTGATTTTCCTCACGCTTCCCAACAAACTTATCAGCAAGCCTCTTGAAGTCGAAAGAACACAGGGGGCAGACAATGTGGTTCCTTCTCATCCCCCGGATAACGTATGGGGGGAACGTGTAGTTTTCACCGCAGCGGTCACACTTAAACATACTGCCCCCCTGTCGGGAAGAGGATCTGACATGCCCGAAGAACCAGCCCCCAAGGTAAAGCCTGAAAGGCAAGGTTCGTTTGACGACATGATGCTACGTCTGGGGATCAAGAACAAGATGAAACAATCTGTGGACGAAGGGGCCACGTTTAGGGAGGCTTGCGACAAAGCCGGGGTTCCCTACGAGTTGGCACTAGCCGCCACAAAGACTGACGACGATTTCCAGGAAATATGGAGAACGTCCAGGAAAGAGGTAGACGACCCCCAACTCCCATGCCCAAGCACAGTGTGGCAGAGCGCAACGGAAGTAAAGGACAACTTCCTGAACATGCTCACTGAGGCAGGCCTGTGGCACAAGTTGGCGCAAATGGCTGCTATGGCCGAGCCAGGAACAGAGGAGGGCAACAAAGTCCTCATGTTCTTCGGCAGGGCAATAATGCCAACCATGCTTCCCAAGGAGACAAAGCGTGAAGAGACCGTCGTTGAACTACACCAGAAATCAGACAATGAGTTGCTGGAAATGCTAAAAGAGATGCGTGCCCACAGGATAGAATCCAGCAATGCCGAATAAAGAAGAGTTGATCAAACTCATTGAGATAGAAGGAGAACTTGCGTCACGCAAGGAAAAAGATCTTCTCTCCTCTATCTCAGCAAACGACAGGCAGCGGGACTTTATCAATGCGGCCAGCAAGGAAACAATGCTGACTGGCGCAAACCAAGCGGGCAAGTCCACCGCGCTAATGATGAAGTTCACGTACCACGTCACGGGTCTATACCCCAGTTGGTATACCGGGGTTAGGTTTAACAAGCCTATCAACTGTGCCCTTGGTGGCGAGACAGCGCAGTCTACTAGAGACCTGCTTGCTAACCGACTTCTAGGGCCACCGGAGGACCGAGGAGCGGGGTACCTACCTGCTGATTCATTTGAGCCAGCAGATATCACACGTATGACCGGGGGCGTAGCCAACCAGATCGACTACTTCCGTGTGAAGCATTACGACGAGAACGGGGAGTGTGACGGCTACAGTAAGGCGTACGTATTCTCGTATTCCACAGGCTGGAGACGACTACAGGGGTACTCACTGGATCTAGTGGCTATCGACGAGGAACCCGACATGATGGTGTATGAGGAACTCTCTGCGAGGACTAACGCTACAGGCGGCCACGTAGATATTGCTATGACACCACTGCAAGGCGAGACCGAACTGTACCTCATGTTTGAGGGGGCAGACGGTGAGATAAAACAACTAATCAACTACGACATTAACAAAGCCACACATATGGCTGAGTCACAAAGGGAGCACCTTCTCAAGAAGTATGAGAACAACCCCTTCGCGGAGGCACGCCTGTACGGTAGGCCAGTAGCCAGCCAAGGCCTTATATACAATGTGCCGCAAGTGAGCATTACCTGCGAAGACTTCCAGTTGAAGAAATACTACAAGCAGATCATAGGCATAGACTTGGCCCACACCGTGGGTAAATGGGCGGCAGTTAAACTGGCCGTAGACCCGCAGTCTGGGATTACATATGCAATCCAGGATTTCAAGGCAGAGGGCATTAGTGTCGCTGACTTCGCAAGCAGGCTTATGGGTATGGGTGGCAATGAAATACCTGTTGCTTGGCCCCATGACGCAATGCGACAAACGTCTGCTGGTACAGTGGTCTCTCAGTTGAGGGCACTGGGTGTCAATGTGCTACCAGAGGCTTCCCACATGATAGACCCAATGACAGGCACTAAGACCAGAGCGATCATGAACATTATCGAGAAGGCTTTGGATCTAATGAACCAAGGACAGTTCTTGTTTATGGGCATGGGTATGGCGAGTACGCTAAAAGAAATGAGGCGGTACCGCCACAAAGAGGGCAAGATAGTTCCGCGCCAAGACGACCATTGTATCGACGCTATGCATAAAGCATTGATGATGGCACACTTGGCAAAGCCTTCTGGTGGCGGAAGGTACAGAAAAAGACTCAGGGTAAAAGAAGAAGACTTCTTTGGAGGCTAGATGGTGACTGAAACACAAGAACTGCTCGACAGGCTTAAACTCATGAAGTCCCGTCGATCCGGGCATGAGCATGCGTGGCAAGACATATCAAACTATATGATGCCTTTCCGTGGGGATATTACGACAAAAAGTGCGTCTGGTTCTCGTCGTGTTAAGCCAGTGTTTGATTCAACTGCAATGATTGCAGCAGACCAACTCGTCAACTTCATGAAGGGATCTCTCCTGCCCCCTTCACAAGACTGGTTGAGGCTTACCCCTCCATTTGAGTTTGCTGCGGAAGACGCAGTCAGGGTTGCCCTGGACATTACAGCCCAGAGAATCCTGGCTAAGTTGGCGGAGAGCAACTTTTACAATGAAGTGACTAGTGCCCTTAGAGACCTCATTGTCCTCGGCAACAGCACGGTGCTTGTGGAAGAGACCAAGATTACTCCCAACGCGCAGGGCGGTATCGTCTTTGAGTCCGTGCCTATTGGTAAAATGTGGTGGACCCAAGGCAAGGGTGGCCGGGTCATGATGGTGGTTCGTGAATACGAAATGCCTGCTATAGACGCAATGCGCTACTTCAAAGACCCTGGAGTTGGGGCAACGAAGAACCTGGAAGCCAAGAAGCCAATGGCCCCAGTCAAGTACCACCAGTTCGTGTATGAGAACGAAAACAAGGTGTACGGCGGGATACCCTCTGCATCCAACAAGAACTATAGAAGCGTGTATGTCTCCAGCGACAAAGAACCAATGATCGTAAAGGACGAGGGCTATGACGTAGCACCCTACGTAGTAAGCAGGCTACACCGGGTGGACGGCGAGGAATACGGCAGGGGTCGTGGGCACCTAGCGCGGGCAGACGCTAGAGGGTTAAGCGAACTTAGGCGGCAAATCCTAATGGCCGCAGGCAAGGATCTTAACCCGCCCCTCATGGTTGAGGACGATAGTATGGTTGACATGGACATCTCCTCAGGGGGTATCCTTGTTTCCAGGCCGCCAGTCAAGTTGACCCCTAACTACCTTAGGAGCGGGGCCGATTACTCTGCGGCTGATAAGATTGCACGGGACGACAGGGATCAGATCAGGCAGGCCTTCCTCAGTGATGTCCTCGCTGAACCTGCTTCCCAGCCACGCGCTGCTGAGGAGAGTCGCCAGCGGCAACAAAGAAGCCTCCAGAGATTGGCGGCAGCCGCTGACATCATTAACAACGAGTTCCTTGGCCCAATGATCCAATCTGTTATTGGCATTATGGCGAGGAAGAACCAGATACCAGAGGCACAAGAAGTTGCTGCCCTAATGGGTGGTGAGGTACAGGCTATCGTGAAGTTCTCCTCTCCCTTCTTCTCTGCTCAGAAGCAGGAATCGGCGCAGCGCGTCATGTCGTTCCTAGAGCGCAGATTGGCACTCTTCCAGGCAACTCAAGACCCAGCGTACATGGAGGACATTGATCCAGACCGCCTGCGTACTTTCGATAGCCAGATGAGTGACGTGCCTGTTTCAATCTTCCGCACTCAGGAGGAGATCGACCAGATCAGGCAGGCTCGTGCTCAGAAAGCAACACAACAGAGAGTGCTCGACGAGCAACAGCAAATGGGGCAAATCGAGCAAGGCGCGGCCCCACAACAGGGCAGAGAGGCGGAACTAGTTGAGTGAACTGGGAGATAACTATCTAGCAGTATTCTGTACGCCAAGCGGGGAAAGGGTGCTCAAGCACCTTGAAGCAATGTTCGGCGTAAAGGACACCTTGGAGCCTGAAGAGGCTATGAATAAAGCCTTCGACGCTCTAGGAGAGAAGCAGCGAATGCCTATAGACGTAATAGGTATGGCTAAAAGGCAAGGTTTGCGTGCGGCGTACTGGAAGATACATGCCATGATTGAGTCAGCGAAAGAGAGGAAGACTAGTGAGTCTTGAGGAACAACTACCAGAAGGCTTTGAGGGGCGCGACGGCATACTGAACAAGTTCAGTGACGTTGAGGGTCTCGCGAAGAGTTACCAAGAACTTCAGCGAAATATGGGCGGGTCTATACGCCTTCCCTCTCCAGAGTCCAGCCAAGAAGAACATAATGAGTTCTTCCAAAGGCTAGGCACCCCTGAATCCGCCGAAGGCTACGAAGTTCCAGAGGGTATGGAGGAATGGGCTGAGAGTGCGAAAGACGTGGCTTTCAGTGCCAACCTCACGCAGGATCAGTGGTACAGCCTCATGGAAGCGCAGTCTTTAAGCGAGGAGACAGCGTCTAGTGCCCATGACGAGTCACTGGAGTCTTCTTCTGCTGCGATCAAAGAGCATTACGGGTCGGATTACGAAGCAAGCCTAGAGTTGGCGCAAGTCGCCATAAATGCGCTATCTGAGGACAATCCAGTTTTGGCAGAAGCCCTCAAAACGGCAGACCTGAGGGACCAAGCCACATTTGAACTCTTCGGTATTGTCGGGGGGTTGTTGAGCGACGGGAGCACACCAGAGACTATGGCACATGGAGAAACTGAAGAAACAGACGATGTTGACACGGCAATGCGTTGTCGGGAACTCATGAAATCCAAGGCGTTTACTGACAAGCGAGACCCTGAGCACGAAAAAATCAAGACAGAGTATTACAAGAAGTTCCAGGCTCTCCTACAGAAGGGGTACGAAGGTGTATCAGACCCACGTCTGAAAACACCCGGTATTTTTTAAGTAGGGGGTCTTGACAGGGTTAAGTGGTGTTAAGTAATCTAGGCGTGTTCGATAACCTACGGGCCGGACTGACAGTAGGAAAGACTACCGAGCGGGGCAAGCGTAGTTGCCAAGGGCGGCCCAGGAGTCTGGATAACCTTCCGATTAAAGTGCGATAACTTTAACTCCGAAGGGATGTCTTAATGGCATATCCATCATTTGGCGCTAGTTGGCCCGGCGATAGCAGTGATGCATCGACCAACGCTAACTACGTCAAACTCTTCAAGACTGCATATGCGGACATGATCCGTCTTAAGGCGCAGACGTTGGACTCTGTGCTGTCGGACACTTGTTCGCAACAGGAAGTCTTGCGTGGCGATCCGCTCATGCTTGACTCTTACACTTCTGTCTCACTCACCCAGCGTGACCGTGGTCAGCAGTTTGGCATGGGTACGGGCGACACGAACTACTCCGAGACTGGCAACGAGCGCAGACAGTTGACTCCAGAGTTTCATGAGTTCGCAGAACTCTTCGATCCTCGTGACGAGCGTGCGCTTATGCGTGCAATCCAACCAGACGGTATGTACGCAATGAACGTCGCCGCTGCGTTTAACCGCAAAAAGGACGACGTAATCCTGGCTGCCTTGATCGGTGACGTTACACTTGACGGCACCTCGCTGCCCAGTGTTAACGCCAGGACTAGGAGAGTCACTTTGAACGGTTTCCGTAGGGATACCGGAGCGGCTTACGGCCAAAGCCTCGCAGATGCGGCTAGTTCTGAATATGGTGCCGGGATCACAGGGACCGCCGTTGCTAACACGGCAACTGTTGCTGGCAACGCCATTGCCGACACCATTGGTGTTGGTTACGGAGCAACAGCCAGTGTCGCTCTCAGCGAGGGCGGCTGCCAACAGATTGTCAAATGTGACGTTACCTCACTACCAACAGGTTTTGGTGCCGGGTCTTCAAACAAAGGCCTGCACGTCAGAAAACTGTTGGTTGCGCTGGAAATCCTCCAGAGTAACGGTGCTTGGCAGGGACAGCGTATCTACTGTGCGCTCCACCCAGAGCAAGTCGGTGAACTGATGCAGGAAATGCAGTACACGAGTGCCGACTACAACGCACTCCAACCACTGATGTACGGTCAGCCAACCTCATTCCTGGGCATTGAGTTCCGGGTCTGTAACCAGATTGTCAAAGAAGAAATCATTGCCGATATAGCGGGCACCGGAATCTTCAACACTGCTGGAACTACGGCTGATACGACAACCAACGGTGGCCGTTACGCGTACGTCTACACTGAGGACGCTGTTGTTCTTGGTCAGGGCGACGAAATGACTGTGCGCTTCGACGAGATTCCTGAGCGTGGTTACGCACTCCAGTGCTACCATGACTTCAGTGTCGGTGCCGTTCGCATGGACCCGAAAAAGGTCGTAGTCATTCCTTGCGCCGCTGGAGCAACATTCGCTGCTTCACTTGCCACCTAGGCTAGTTGATTAAGGGAGGCTCCTGTGGCTGGTAAAACCATGTGGCAATCTGACAAAACATTGTCGTTGCTAAAGGGTGATACCGTCACAGGAGCCTCTGCTACTTGGGTTAACTTGTTTACTACCCTCCCTGCCAACGATAACAATACTAGTGGCGGGACGTTAGGTGTTGAGTGGGCCATAGATCGTGTTGAAATAAAGAGGTTGTCTGGATCGCCAAGATGGTCAGACATTAAGTCTGAAGGAAACCTTAGGTATATCGACAACCAGGGTACGGTCTCGTGGTCTTACTCCACAGGAGACCCCACCCTTGAAGATGCTACTGTTTTAGGTATAGGTGTGTGGGACGGGCCAACCAGTACGGCGGCAGATTACAATCTGCTATACTGGGAGCCGTTCGATCAATCAAGAACAATCTCTCGTGACGAGGAAGTTATCTTCTCCACGGGAGACCTGAAAGTGAGAGAAGACTAATGTCTGTCAACAAACAATCTGCGGGAGGCAGTGACAAGATTGATATCATTGTTGCCAGACCTCGCGTGCTCGATGCTAGTTTGAGTGCTAAAGGTGTATTTGACCTAGTGCATACTGTCGCTGAAACTGGAGAAGTCAACCACCAGCGTGTAGAGAACTCGATTCTGTACGGATTCATCACCCGTTGCTTCGCTGGACTTGTTGGCACGATTAGTGCCACAAACGACCTTGCTACAGGTGCGGGTGCCAGTGCAGCAGGTGGTAACCCTCGCACAACCCTAGCGTCTGGCAGCACAGCCGCTGTTGGTCTAAACGTAATCGGGCTAGGCTTTCGTCTAAGTTCCAGTAACTCTGGTGCGGGAGTCCCGGCTGTGGCTCCAGGTAAATATGTCAGGCTTACAGACCCCAATGCGGCAAACTACCAAACTGCTGCCCCCATTCAACCCGCCCCCGATGGCGGTGGCGTAACGGCAGTCTTTGTCGCCAATGACATCATCACCAACACGGAAGATACTGCCAACGACCTCGTCTACGCAGACGCTGCTGGCGGAGATAGTGGTGACCCCCTCGGTATTTTTAATGGGAAACTGATTACAGGGGAAGCCGGGGTTGCTACATCCTTCTCGATTGCAAGTCACACCTGCACGATTAAAAGAACTGGCAGCGCAGCGGCAACTACAGTTAACTCGATCCTGATAGTTGATCCTGAGGGTTCGACTGACGGGACATCGGTTGGTGCGGGGTCTACCACGGGTGGCGGTTCTGCTGGACTCAGAGAAATGACTGCACTCGCTGGTGTGCAAGTGGGTGGTAGTACCACTGCTGCAATGAGCGCAATCCCACTGTCTGAGAACGACACCCTTGCGATTACGTACACGCTGACGATTACTGCAACATAACGACTACGCAGGGGGGGTAACATAAGGCGGGCTGGTTGCCTCCCCTGCTAAACCATTAAGGGGTCGTTGTGCCAACCTTTGAGTACGTTTTCGATACCTGTACGCCTGACTTTAGCACCGGATTTAACATAGGTGGTGCTGAGTGGGGTTCTGGTACGACTGTCATTACCGGAGTCAGGGCAAAACTCTCGACCGGGACAGGCACGTTCAACTTTAGTACCCGGCCACCAAAAGCGCAGCCACTGGGCGCAATCCCACCAGACGAGCGTGTCGGGGAACTTATCTGGCACTTCCGTGCGGAAGACTTGGGAACCCCGGCAGGCGCATCTGACGGTGACGTAGTTTCTATATGGTACTCCTACAATAAAGCCTTGGCTCTATTCAGGCAGACTACCACCGCAGAAAAGCCTCTGTACAAAACAGCCCTTGGCCCAAACAACAACACAGAGACAGTCCTCTTCGACGGATCTGACGACCAACTAGAGAAGTATAGTGGGACCACCACCCTTGACGGAGACTGGACGGCATTCATTGTCATTGGAGACCTGTCCACAACTAATCCTGCCCCCCTGCTAGGCGAGACAGACGGATCTGACGCTAACGTGTCCTTGTATGGTAGAGATTCTCGCATGCAGATCAGGGACACGGACGGCAATATGAAACAAACAACCAGTTTGATGCCTGCTGCGGACGAGATCCGTTGCATACAGTTCACGGGCGACCGCGTGTATGAGTATGTAGACGGGGAAGAGTCCTACTCTAATGCAACTGGCCCATCAGAGGACTTTGAGTGGGACACTATTGGAGGGATGACTAACTCTGCTAAATCCATCTTCATGGACGGCGGGATCAGCGAAATAATGATGTTCGAGGGTAAACTCGGCACGGAAGAGAGGCAGATTGTAGAGGGTTACCTTGCTCATAAATGGGGGCTTACAGGGTCAATCACGGACGAGGACGGCAGTAGCGCACACCCGCATGTCGGAACAGATCCGGCCTCAATCCCGTACATGCTGGGTGCTGACCTAGTCCTTAGCAGCACCTACCCCTCGGTCACGACAACTGGTGTTTCCGTTGCTCAAGGGGACACTGTGAACTTCTTCCTAACGAAGTGCCAGAACCCAGGAACACTTACGGTTGAGTTGACGTACGACACTTCCCCATTTACCGAGACCGCCTCTGCGTCCGACGCTGTTGTTATAGGTAGGGGTTTGAGCCTTAGCGATACTACAGAGAGCAGTGATGTGCTCTATAACCCGAAAGCCGTGGTGTTCTCGTTTGGTCCGGGACCATAATGGCACTCCAGGTAATAAACCCTATAGGTTCCCCCTCGCCCTTTGGCACTATCACCGC
>VTLG01008408.1_pt1 | contig 12333 bp, 10 predicted proteins | sample 4694571 | NCBI WGS metagenome assembly VTLG01 (sample SAMN12604809, study PRJNA352737) | marine metagenome | biome: ENVO:00000447; feature: ENVO:00000209|ENVO:00000569|ENVO:01000036; material: ENVO:00002151; isolation source: viral sequences binned using virsorter ... | reverse complement strand
CATCGGAGGGTTAAGATGGCCGATACTGCTTACGAGCGTTATAAAAAAGATACTTCCAAAGATAATCTAAAAGACTATACGGACTTCCAAAAAGCTATGCTGGGAGCTTTGGACCAGATGACTGAACCTAAGAAGCCAGTCAAATGGTTCTTTGGTAAGGACAAAGGAGATGTGGGAGCTTTAACACTTGCCACGACTCTATCTCCAAACCTTCAATTACAATCCTGGTTTCAAGAATTTAAAGATAAAGAAGGAAAGGTTATCAAACCTAAGTTTGTTAATCTTAATAAATGGATTAGAGAATACTCAGGTCAAAAGGAAAGAGATTATATATCAGGACTGGATGAACTCGCGAAGGGAGTTGAAACAGGAGCATGGCAACTGAGTGGTGCGATTAATCAACTCGTTACCATCCCCACAGATTTTGCATTAGGCACAGACTTTACGACGGCCTTAGAAAAAAGCATGAACGATGAGAAAATTAAACCTGATGAACCCGAAACATGGAGAGGTGAACTTACTTCATTAGGAGTACAGTTTGGTATTCCATATGCGACTACTCTTAAATTAATTAATAGAGCCAATGCTCTTGCTCCTATTTATAAATTGTTGGGAATTAATAAAGCCACTAAGACTAGTAAGATTTATCGAAGAGCTGTTGAGGGAGCTACGGTTCTAGGGGCTACAGATTTTATAGCTTCAAGTCCTGGTCGTCCTGTCTTAAATCCTATGCCAGGATTTCAACCTGAGTCCACAGAAGGATTAACAGGCAGAAAAAAAGCAGCAGCAGAATTTAAAAATAAAGTTAAGTATGGTTTTGAAGGTACCTTAATTGGAGGAGGCTTTCCTTTGGTAGGAAAAGGAATACAGCTCGGTTATAAATATCTTGGTCCTAAGTGGGTGGCGAAAAAAACTGCACAGATTGGAACACGAGTCGCGAACCGAGTTGTCTTTGAACCCGCAGCCTGGATCTATTCGAGACCTGGTGTTTATCCTGCTGTTAAGGGTACAACGAATGCTATTCGAGGCATGACCAACTGGACATTGACCAAGGCCATTGCTCCAACGATTGCAAGTGGTCTCTCAGGTTTTGTTAAAGATCCAGTCACTAATAAAAGAGTTTGGAAATGGGTAGGACAACTTCCTCCCTTTGAACAATGGAGATTGGGCTCGGTGACGAGTCGAGATCCTACTGTACGTTCAGCGAAAAGTTTAGATAATTTTATCTCATGGTTTAGATCCTATGGAAAAATGCCTGTGGGAATTGAAGGAGCATCCGAGGCAGCTTCTCTCTATGGAAGATCCGTGGCAAGAAAATTTGACAGAGCTTTTGCAGGGTTAGAGAAAAGAGCTTATGCATTAGCCAAAGGATTCGAAGGACAATATAATAAATCAACGACTTCACCTGCGATGCAGAAGTACTGGTTAGATATAGTAGATGATTACGTCATGAATAAGAAAGTTCTTACAGAATTACCCAAAGAACTTCAGGGGGTATCCAAGCAGGTTAAAGATACTTTAGAAGAAGTAGTGAAAAGATTTAGAAATGCGTTGCCTAAAGGCAAACAAGCCGATGAATATTCTAATGCTTTGCGTGAAATTTTAGGAAAGAAAACTCATCAGTATTTACTAAGATCTTTCTCAACGTTTACTAATCCTTTCAAGGCTGTTGATCCCAAGATTAGAGAGAACGCAGTCAACTGGATTGCTAAGAATGTTATTAATAAAAATAAAAATTTAAGAGAACAGGCACTTAAAGATTTTCCAAACGAAAAAAATTTTAAAACGGCTGCTAATGATATGGTAGATTCCATTCTCGCAACAGGCAAAACTGAAGGCAAAGATCCTTTAACCATTCTTAAATTTATATCTCAAAAAATTATGCAGGGTAAACAATATAAGTTTTTAAAAACAGGAGAGGAACTTCCTAAAGTTATTCGAGAGCTTTTAGGACAAGAAAAAAATGTTAAGTTCTCTGTCTTAAGTACAGGCATGGATGTAGTTAATCAGAACATGGCTAAAGTCGCAGCAGATTTTATGGCTAAACAAGGACTCAAAGACGGATGGTTATTTACCAGTCGTGAAGCAGCGCGAAGTAAATATATTATGCCAGCGCAGATTAGAAGAGTTCCTCGTATGGGAGATTATCTCAAGACAGATCTCGAAGGTATGTGGACTTCACCTGAATTCCAACAAATGTTTATGGGGTTAGGCACACCCTTTGCTAACTTGGTTAAGTCAAGTTGGTATCGTCACATCATTCAAGGAAAAGCAGGAGTTCAGATCGGAAAAACTTTATACTCACCCACGACTCAGGTTCGTAATGTTACATCAGCTTCCATGTTTGCTTTGAACGCAGGTCACATTGGTCATCGTGCCAGTGTTACAGATTCTTTTCGTATGGTAATTCGAGATGTCTTTAAAGAAGGAAAAGGAATTGATGAAGTCGCATTCAATGAACAGATAGCTAAGCTCGTAAGACTCGGAGTCTATGATGAAAACATTGTAGCAACTGAAATGAAAACAGTACTAGCAGAATTAAAAACAGGAAAACTTAACACCTTTGATAAATTATTTGAAAGAATGATGGGCATGGCCCAAGCAGATAAGGTCGGACGTGTCTATGCAGGAGGAGATAACCTTTGGAAGTTTTACGGCTTTCAATTTGATCGCTCCATGTTGCTTGAAGCTTTGCATAATGTAGATGACGTTGCTAAATTCATGAGACATATAGGAGCTCCCTTTGATAAAACAGATTTAGTAACAGGAGCCAAGCTAACGTTGGATGATGCTTTAGATAAGGCAGCAGCTCATTTGATTAGAAATTCTTATCCTACTTACAGTAAAGTACCACCCGTTATTCAGGCGTTAAGAAAATTTCCTCTAGGAAATTTCGTATCGTTCCCTGCAGAAATGATTAGAACTACAACGACTAACATTGCTCTGGGTTTAAAAATGTCTTCACATCCTAACATAATGATTAGACAGATGGGACTTAGAAGATTGATGGGATCTTTCATGACGCTTTATGGATTAGGAAAAGGAATGTCAGAAGTGAGTCAGTACTTAACTAACACAACTGAATCACAAGAGGATGCATACAAAAGATCCTTTGCTGCGAGCTGGAATAGAAATGCAGATCTAATGATGCTTAAAGGATGGGAAGACGGAAAAAGTTTAGCTATCAATTTTACTTACTTCATGCCGTACGATGTTTTACAAAGACCTATACAAGCAGCGATTGCAAGTGCGGCGGCTCAAAATATTAATCCCGAAGACGTAGATGATTTTGTTCTTGGACTTTTATTCAGTCCTGAAGGACCTTTCATGGAAGTGCTAGAGCCATTCGTATCCGAACCATTAGGTTATGATCGATTGGTTGATGTCACGGCTGGGGGAGGAAGAAAACCTGGAGGTGGAAGAGTGTATACTAGTGGAGATACTCTTACTACAAAGATTAATAACTCTTTCGCTTACATCATGGATGGAATCAAACCAGGTGTGTGGCTAACGAGTGAGAAAATAAGTGCAGGCTTAAGAAAAGATTTAACGAGGGGTGGTAAACCTGTGAACACTTTTGATGAACTGTTGGCGTTGTTCTCTGGAATTCGTTTGATTCGAATTGATACTAAATCCGATTTAAAATACTACGCAGCGACTCTTAATAGGGAAAGAAGAGATATTGATGAAGCAGATGGATTCTATGATGCAAAACATTACTATAGTAATACTCCATCCGATATGGTCAGAGAATTTGACATCATGCAAGAAGAAGATTTTAGATTACAAAAAGACATGTACATTCGTATTGAAGACATGAAACTATTGAAGGTAGATGACAGAACCATTAGGGAAATATTAGAAAAAGCAGGGACCGATGAGAGTCTTGTTGATAATTTAATGAGAGGACAGTTTACTCCTACCAATTATTCTGAACCAAGATTCAATCAAAAAGTCGAGTATGTTAAAGAAGGCATGGAAGATTTATCGGAAAAAAGTGATCATTTTTACTTTGAAAATGAAGAATTTCTTTTTCCTAGAAGTAAACTCGATGCAGTCAAAAACGAATGGGAAAGAAAAGAATTTTTCCCTGACGGATATACTCCCGACACAACTAAATACAAAAAGAATAAGAAGGGACAAACCCTTTATGATATGGAGGGCAACCCTATCCCTGAAGACACTGGAATAATTAAAAAAGGAATTGAAAAGATTAAAAAATTTATTAATCCTTTGGCAGGTTTAACGAGTCAAAAACCACAGGCTCCTCCATTACCTAACACCCCTATGCCTAACGTAGCCGTAGCTGCATTACCAAAGAGCCCACAAACAGGCTTGACACGAACTGAGACTGCGTTATTGTCACCGTCTGAACAAGAGATTGCTAGGAGAACATGATACCCAAAACGACTCGAGAACATATTATAAGTTTGCATGGCCACGTGACTGGACTGAAGAAAGATATTTCTAATCTTAAAACCAATCACTTGAAACATATGTGCATAGATATTAAGAGCTTGGGTGGCAAGATAGACAAAATCTATTGGGTTCTATTAGCAACGGTGGGGGCCGTCGCGTTTCAACTAGTTAATTTATTAGTTAAAACTATTTAATGCAGTTATCTAAAAATTTCAACTTGGTTGAACTAACCAAGTCTCAAACCGCTGAACGAAAAGGCATTCCTAATGATCCTAGTCCCGACCATCAGGAAAACCTAAGACTGCTCTGTGAGCGCGTCCTACAGCCCGTTAGAGACCATTTTAATCACGTAGTAAGTGTATCCAGCGGATATCGTAGCCCTCAGCTGTGTTCTGCCATCGGCAGCAGCGTAGATTCACAGCATGCAAAAGGGATGGCAGCGGACTTCGAAATATATGGCACACCTAATAATGAAATTTTTAACTGGATCAAGGGCAACCTTTTATATGATCAAATGATCCTCGAGTTCTGGAATTCGGACGAACCCAACTCAGGCTGGTTGCACATTAGTTATAATCCTGAGTCATCAGAAAATATAAAGGAGAATCTCAGAGCGTATAAAGACGAAGATAATTATACACGATACAAACCAATCATAGGAGACGCTTAATGACAGTTAGAATTTATAACAGAATCAATGGCATTATTAATAAGCACCAAGGATTAATTCTTTTTGTAATGCTTCTTGTAATCTATTTAAAATAGTTTATATTAAGAGTGGGTGCTTTAATAAGGCCCATTTTATTAACTGTCTAACAAGGAGGTTAAATGACGTTCAATAAATTACCATCAATCTTTAAGCAACTAAGACCTGTATCGATAGGGTTTGATAATCTGTTCGATCACTTCGAAAATTTTTTCGATGATGATCAGTCCTTTCATACATCTCTTACGTCTACCTTTCCTTTTTACAATATTGTGAAGAAGGGAAACAATAAGTTCGATATTGAAGTAGCTCTAGCAGGCTATGACAAGAAGGACATTGCGGTAGAGTACGAGGATAATTTGTTGCGTATAAAGTCTGTCAAGGAAACTAAATCTGACAAAGAAAAAGACGGAGTGATCCATCAAGGAATTGCTAAGAGATACTTCTCTAAAGCGTTTACCATCGCTGACGATGTAGAAATCGAAGGCGCTGAATTGAAAAACGGATTGCTAAAGGTCTCTTTGCACAAGATTGTTCCTGAAAGCAAAAAACCAAAACAAATAACTGTAAAATAAAGGATTTAAAATTTTACCGCGCGTCGCGCGTAAGTCCTACTAAATCCATGATTTAAGTTCTTCGCCCATTACTTTAGAGGCGATATTAATTTTCTTGCGGAGGGATTTGACGATTTTTTCATCAACGGTTTCTTCCGCGAGAATGTCTACATAGGTCACTGATTTCTTTTGACCAATTCGGTGAGCACGATCCTCGGACTGAATTCGTTTTTCTAAGTCATATCCATTAGAATAGTAAATCACGGTATTGGCCGCAGTTAAGGTCAATCCATATCCACCTGTAGCAGGGGTTCCGATAAAAAAGCGTACTTTAGAATCATTCTGAAAATCGTCTTTATTCTTTTGTCTTTGATCTTGGGGCGTGAGTCCATAATAATCAACCACGGACCTTGGACCATATTCTTTAATAAGTGCTTTTTTAATGATCTGAACATCTTTTTGCCAATGCGCCCATATAATGGCTTTTCCTTCTACTTCATCTAAAATATCCATTAGTTCATTTAATCTATTACTCTTGATTTCTTGAGTTGTCCCATCATCAGCTACAAAATGACCACAAGTGATTTGTTGTAATCTCATTAATTGAGTAAGCACGGTCATGGTAGTGATTTGCTTACCATTGAGAGTGGCCAATGCTTCTTCTTTCATTTGTTTGTAAACTTTCTTTTGCTCAGCGGACAATTCAATCTCTCTCTTTATATATATTTTAGGAGGAAGATCTAAACATTCTTCTTTTAATACTCTGTATGAAAATGTTTTTAATTGTTCTGATAATTCGTCTAAATTTTTAAAATGGCTTACAACTTGAATAGATCGACCTGCAATATGCAAAGTTTTCATTTCTGCATATCTATTTCTGAATGCATAATAAGAAGTAAAATCTAAAAGTTCTTCATTTAAAAATTCACATTGACTATATAAATCCAATGGATTTTTAGTAACAGGAGATCCTGTTAAAATTCTACGATATTGAGCGCTTGAAGAAAGCGAGATAATATTTTTAGTTCGTTTGGCTTTAGGATTTTTAATGGTAGTAGATTCATCTATACACATCAAAGTTTTATGGGATAAAAGAAATTTTTGAGCAAACGATAATCCTTTCTGAGTACTTAAAGCTTCTACATTCATAATGAGAATGTGAAGTCTTTCATCACTCTTAAATAAATTTCCTAACTTGTGCGACTGTGATTTAGTTATATTGGCTTGCCACAAAACGGACATACTTTCTATATGATTAGGTAAATGAGCTGGCAACTCTTGAGTATACCAGGTTCCCATTACCCCTTTGGGAGATATAATTAAAGCCCCGTCTATTTTACCACGGTCATAAAGCACAGCTATATTATCAATAAGAACCTTCGTTTTACCTGTTCCCATTTCCATGAAATAGGCATACGTTTCCCTATTCCAGGATTTTTCTAAAGCGGTCAACTGATGACCATATGGCTTCGTCTTAAATTTATATTTCATCTTTCTATTGACTTAATATATAGGATATCTTATATATAATGTCAATGGAAGAAAGTAGAAAAGTTAAGTTGCCAATTGTATATGTAATACAAGAAATTGCGGGCACCAAAGATGGTAAGCCTAAAATAAATATTTTAGGAGCTGCTGAATATGGAACCTTTAAATTTTTATTACCTGAACTTTCGCAAATGATATTTTCTCCAGGTCCTTTAATCTTTAAATTAAGAAAAGGTTTAAAAGATTATACTACTGAAGATTTTTTATTATTAACAGGAGATCCTGCAATCATTGGGGTTGCGTGTTCTATTGTTGCTGATATAACCAGTGGTAAATTTAATTTACTTAAATGGGACAAACAAGAAAGAAAATACTATCCGATTCACATCAATTTATTCGAGAAAGGAGACTTAGATGAATCAAATTAATTTCGAAGAAGATCAGACAGAAGTTTTAGACAAAACTGATCATATCGATAAACTTGCAACTAAAATCAAAGAGATGCAAGCAATACAGAAAGACATAGAGCAAAATGAAGAGTATCTTAAACAGAGAAAAAAAGATTTAGAACAGATTTCTGGAGAAGCTATTCCCACTATGTTGACAGAGATGGGACTATCTTATCTCAAACTTGCTGATGGATCATCAGTTGAAGTTAAAACAAATTATAGCGCCACTATTACTCTAGCTAATAAAGAGAAGGCGTTTAACTGGCTTCGTGAAAACGGACTGGGAGATATAATAAAGAATGAACTTACCGTATCTTTTGGACGTAACGAAGATAACAAGGCAGCAGAATATGCTGAACTTGCGAAGGGTCAAGGGTATCAACCGACACAAAAGTTGAAGGTTGAGCCCATGACTCTGAAAGCGCTTGTCCGTGAGCGTATCGAGGGAGGGAAACCCCTTCCAACGGAAATTTTCAATGTATTCATTGGAAATAAAACAACAATAAAAAGGAAACAATAACCATGAAACAAGAAGCACAGATCGCGAAACGCGAAAATGCAGGACCATTAGCTACAAACATATTCGAAGCTGATGCAGGCCAAGGGATTGGGAATATAAAGCAAGAAGATTTAGCTTTACCATTTCTCAAAGTCTTAGGCCAACTATCCCCCGAAGTAAATAAAAGGGATGCTAAACATGTTGAAGGTGCAACACCTGGCATGATCATCAATACCGTTACTAACGAATTGTATGATGGCGAAAAAGGGATAGAAGTATTGCCAGTCTATTACAAAAGACAACAGATAGAATGGCAAGACAGAGGTGAAAGTAAAGGAGCTCCCGTTCATATTTATGACGCAGGAGACGACATACCTAAAACTACAAGAGATAAAAGTTTTAAGGATAGATTAGCTAATGGCAACTATCTTGAAAATACTGTAAGTCACTTTGTAGTATTACTCGGCAAAACTCCTACAACAGCTTTGATTTCTATGAAAGCGACTCAATTAAAAATTAGTCGTAAGTGGAACTCAATGATGATGGGGATTAAAATGCAGGGTAAAAATGGTTTATTTACACCGCCAACATATAGCCACATTTATAAACTAAAAACTGTACAACAGTCTAATGACAAAGGTACATGGTTTGGTTGGGATGTGTCCAAGGTTGGACCAATCACTGACAAAGGGATTTATGAAATCGCTAAAGGTTTTTCTAACAACGTCGCTAAAGGCGCTGTTCAAGCAAAACATGGCGATTCAGAACCTAAAAGCGAAGCACCGTTTTAATAACTTCTTTGTGAAGAAGAAAGGGGCGGCAGCGCGAGAGTTAAACCGCCCCGCAAAACTATTATGAAGAATTTTATAGATTTATTTTCTGGATTAAAGCGAGCTCATGGGTGTACCTACGTCGAAAAGAAAAGCTCTGATGGAACAAAGATTAAGGGGAAATCTTTCGTCAAACGTGAACCCGTCACCGATAAACTTTGGCAAGATCATCTAAACGGTATTGAACCAAGTCTAGGAATCATACCAATTGATGAAAATAATAAATGTCGATGGGGATGTATCGATGTTGATAAATATAATTTAAATCATAAAAAACTTATCAATCTTATTAATAATAATCAATTACCTTTAACTGTATGTAGATCTAAAAGTGGAGGAGCGCACATCTTTCTATTTACTACTATTCCAGTAGAAGCCAAACTTTTACGAGATAAGCTTACAGCAATTAGTGCATTTCTAGGGTTCGGTAGTGCAGAAGTTTTTCCAAAACAGATTGAATTGAAATCGGAAGATGATACAGGAAATTTTTTAAATTTACCATATTTTAATTCAACAAATACCACGCGATATGCCTTTAATTTTAAAGGTGAAGCTATTACAATATCTCAATTTTTTTTAGCAATAAAACGACTCACTCCCGAAGAATTAGAAAAACTAGAATTAAAAAGACCACCATCAGAATTTAGTGATGGTCCCCCTTGTATAGAATCCTTAACTCAAACTAAATTAAACGATGGAAGAGATAGAGTTCTTTATCAATACATTCAATACGCAAAAAGAAAATGGCCAGAAGATTGGACTAAACATGTTAATGCCTTCAACTATAAATATTTTGATCCACCACTAGAGGATAGAATTATTCAAGAAAAAATAAAATATAATTTAAATAGGGAATTAGGATTTAAATGTAATGAAGAACCAATGTGTGATCATTGTGATAAGAAATTATGTTTAACAAGAAAGTATGGTATCAGGGGTCAATCGTTATTTCCTGATTTAAGTGATCTACAGAAAATTAATTTAGATGAACCTTATTATTACGTTAATGTTGATGGCGAAAGAGTAAAACTCAAAGATACTTCTTATCTTCAAGAACAAAGATTGTTTCAAAGAGCGGTAATGGAATATGTTAATAAAGTCCCACCAACGTTAAAGAAAAAAGATTTTAATGAGATGGTAAGATTATTATTTGCTAACATAGAAATTGTTGAACCACCTGAAGGATCTTCAAAAGTAGAACAACTTCTGGATCATCTTGAAGTATATTGTACAGATCGTACAGCAGCGGGCGCTACAAAAGAAGATATGCTTCGTGGAAATGTCTGGACACATGAAGGAACACATCATTTTATTTTTAGAGAATTTTTTAATTCTCACCTTCTTAAAAGAAGGTGGGCTGAAAAATATGATGAAACACAGATGTTATTGAGGGACAAGTGTGGATGTAAAATTAAAAGAGAAACAATAGGAAAGAAAAATAAAACAATCATGACAATAGAAAAGTTTGAGAAAGCAGAAAATGTATATCGTCCTAAACAATTTAAACCAAAGACACCATACTGATGAAAACAAGAATACATGTTAATATGCATAAGATTCGCTTTAATAAAAAGCATGGAACAAATAATCCTGTCATTACAGTAAAAACTAGCCATTCGAACCGTTATGCCCATAACGTAGACATTTTAGGACCAAGCACTGTTATCTACCGACCAAATAAACCTTTGTCTTGTGGAGCAAGAGTATGGGTTGAAACTAATGCCGAGGTAAAAATAACACAATGAAAACAATTGTTTTAGGACCTCCAGGAACAGGCAAAACAGAAACTTTATTAAATGAAGTAGATAAATATTTAAAGACAACCGATCCTAATCGTATTGGTTATTTTTCCTTTACTCAAAAAGCAGCTTATGAAGCCAGAGATAGGGCCATGGATAAATTTAATTTAACCGAAGATGACTTGCCCTACTTTAGAACTTTACACTCATTGGCTTTTAGACGTTTAGGAATTAAAAAAGAAAATGTAATGCAACGTAAACATTATGCTGATGTAGGGAAACAAACGGGGATACGTGTAGATTATAATGAATGGGACGATGACCAAACAGGATTATTTACCACCAACAGTGATTATTTAAGAATCATTCAACTTGCCAGATTAAGAGGTATTACGCCTGAACAACAATATAATTTAAAAGAACATTCTCAAGAGGTTTCAGTTGAAGATTTAAAAATTTTAAGTAGTGAATTAGAAAGTTATAAAAAAGCTCATGGACTTATTGATTTCAGTGATATGATTTCCGATTTTATAAAATCGGATGCCTCCCCTAAATTTGATGTTGTATTTATTGATGAAGCTCAGGATCTATCTCGCTTGCAATGGAATATGGCAAAATCTATTTGGGATAAAACTGAGGACAATTATATCGCAGGAGATGATGACCAAGCTATTTTTAGATGGGCTGGAGCGGATGTAGATAGTTTTATTGCTCAAACAGGAAAAATATTAAACCTCACAGAATCATATCGAGTGCCAGGAGTCGTGCATGATCTAGCTATGGGAATTGTTAAAAGAATTTCCAAAAGACTCCATAAAGAATGGGCACCTAGAAGTAAAAGTGGATTACTCTCTTATTATCATGAATTTAAAGATGTAGACATGAGTAGTGGGAAATGGTTTGTGTTGGCAAGAACTCGTCACATGTTAAACGAAGTAGAAAATGTTTTGTATTCTAAAGGATTGTACTATCATAATAAATTCAAGAAAGGTTATGAAAAAGATTTATACGAAGCCGTTATTGATTGGGAAAAATGGCGTAAAAACAATAACTTAAATCATGATCAAATTAAAAGAGTGGCATCCTATATGTCTCCTAACCATTATCAAAAAGAAAATCTTCAATACTTAGATAAAGATAAATCTTACAACATGACAGAGGCTTATAACAATCAAGGATTAAAAACTAAAACTGTTTGGTATGAAGCTTTTGATTCTGCTCCACAAACTCAAATTGAATATATTCGAAAGATGAGAGCCAACGGTGAACAACTTAACAAAGAACCACGCATTTTATTATCAACGATTCATGGTGTCAAGGGAGGAGAATGTTCAAACGTAGTTCTTCTTACCGATTTAAGTAGGAATACTCAAAAAAGTATGGATCGTTTTCCAGATGATGAGAATCGATTATTTTATGTGGGTGCGACACGAACCAAAGATCATTTACATATAATCAGACCCAAAGATATTTATAAGGCATTTCGTTTATGAAGGATTATAATTTTTATTATTGGGGACCACTTCTTTTTAAAATAAAAATGCAACAAGTAGATTTAAAAAAATGTGCTGACCTTTGTAGCAAAAAATCCAGTGAAGTTGATGAAACATTGGCTGGAGTTATTAAACACCAACATTACATTAGCTCTA
>VTLG01004894.1_pt1 | contig 12334 bp, 11 predicted proteins | sample 4694571 | NCBI WGS metagenome assembly VTLG01 (sample SAMN12604809, study PRJNA352737) | marine metagenome | biome: ENVO:00000447; feature: ENVO:00000209|ENVO:00000569|ENVO:01000036; material: ENVO:00002151; isolation source: viral sequences binned using virsorter ... | reverse complement strand
AACTATGGAAGAAAATTTTGGACGAGATGTTGGCATCTATGATCTGACAAAGTTTCTCGGTGTTCTTAGGTTATACAAAGAACGTGATTTCGATTTTTCAGAAGAGTATGTAACAATCTTCAACGAAAAGAATCGTAAGCAATATACCAAGTTTTATTATTCAGATGCATCTGTTATTGTTACACCACCGACAGGTAAATCCATTGCATTTCCAGATGAGGATATTATAACAACATTTAGTCTCACATCTAAAGATTTGCAAACTATTATTAAGGGATGTTCCATTATGACATTGCCAGAAGTGTCTATAGTTGGAATATCTGGTGAGCCAATTTGTGTATCTGGTGTAGATATTAATAACTCGGCTATGGGTTCATTTAACCATGAGTTGGAACAAAATGCAGATGACAACTTTGAGTTTGTTATTGCATTGGAAAATATGATTAAACTTATGCATGGAGATTATCAAATTGCATTTCTCAATACTGGTATTTCACGATTTATTAATACATCAATTGATATAAAATACTATGTTGCAGTAAATGCAAATAATAGTAACACAACCTAAATATAGTTGGTAGGTTGGGCTTATGGGACAGGAAAAGAAGAAGAACCAAAGTGATATCTGGGACTCGCTAAGAGTCCCAGATGTTGTTAAGCAGAGAATTAATGTAATAAAGAAGCAAAGTAGATTATGGTTGAAACTTCGTATAAAAGTTAAGAGGTTAATTCCAGTAATTGTCATTGCGGGCATTGCAGTATTTCTTTGGAATAACAGTACAGCTTTAGGGCTGTTCATGCAACTACTACAATTTGTAGGACAGCTGTTATTTGCAGTCTTCTTCATGATTGTTCAGTTCGGTGCTTTGTTCTGGTTTATGTCCAGATCAAAAATTGAACGAATACGACCAGAAGATCCTAAGCTTATCACATTCGATGACTATTGGGGACAGCCTCGACTTAAGAGGCTTGTTCGCCAATGGTTAGGATTGCTTACTGACCGTAAGAAGTTTGTATCTATGGGTGGTCGATACATCAATGGATTGTTGTTGTATGGCCCGCCAGGAACTGGTAAGACCATGCTTGCAAAAGCAATGGCAGGTGAAGCAGGTGTCGCATTTCTTTCTATAGAAGGTTCAGGATTTCGTGCCATGTTTGTTGGTGTCGATGTCATGAAAATGATGTGGTTTGTAGCTAAGGCAAGAAAACTTGCAAGACGATATGGGGCTGCAATTGCATTTATAGATGAAATTGATGCTATTGGTCAATCACGTGGCGGTGTCATGGGCGATGGAAGCACCGGCGGCGGCGGTGGTGGTGGTGGATTCATGGGCATGGGTGGTGGAACTGGTGCATTAACCAGACTACTCTATGAGATGGATGGTATTGAATCAAAGACTCTTAAAGAAAAGATTGTGGGTAGAATGTATAAATTAGTAGGAAAGAAACCACCAGTACGTGATTGGCACGTTCTGTTCATGGGTTCTACTAATAGACCAGATGTCTTAGACCCAGCTCTAAAACGGCCTGGCAGATTTGACCAACTTATTCAGATCGATAAGCCAGATAAAGCTGGTCGTCGTGAAGTTGTAGATGGGTATTTAAAGAAGATTGTACATGATGAAACAGTAGATGTTGAGTCTATTGTTATAAACAACAAGAATGCAACTCCAGCACAAATTATGTCTGCGATTACCAAAGATGCAGTTCGTATTGCATTGTTTGATCATCGTGATGCAGTTTCTCAGGATGATATCGATGGTGCATTTCTTCAGCAGTATATGGGTATTGAAAATCCAGTTGAAGAGATGGATGAAGATCAAAGGTGGACAATTGCAGTTCATGAAGCTGGACACGCAGTTGCAACTCACTTTCTAATGCCTGATCGTCGTATTGCACATATATCTATTGTTAGGCGTGGTGGGGCGATGGGTTTTGTTCTTGGTATGGAAGAGGTTGAGATATATGGAGAACCATTAAGTCGTATTGTTCGGCGGATTATGGTTGCAATGGCAGGACAAGCTGCTGTTCGTGTTGTTCATGGAGAATCATGGACTGGTGCAGGTGGCGGTGGTGGTTCTGATTATGAGCATGTTAGAATGATGCTTCATCATTTATATCATGAAGGTTTTTTTGGGCCACCAACTAAGAGACAACTACCGCCATCTATGGGGAAGGGAAGAAAAAGTGAAGATGAGGTGTGGCAGGATCTACATGATCAAACAGAGGGCGTGTTGAGAAAGCATAAGACAGATTTAATTGAGATTGCTCAGAATTTGATGGATCATAATTCATTGAGCAGTAAAGAGGTTCTAAGAATTTTGAATAGAGATGTTGACAAACAGTAGAGAATAGGGTATACTACATATAATGAATATTGTGAACTCTCTATGGTGTGAAGCATATAGACCAAAAAATATTGATGATACAATTCTGCCCAAAAGTATAAAGGATTCATTCAAGTCATTTGTCAAAAATAACGACTTACCAAATCTATTACTGAGTGGTGGGCCAGGAACTGGAAAGACAACTATTGCAAAGGCAGTGGTTAGTGAGTTGGGTTATGACTTTATGCTAATCAATGGATCAGATTCTTCGGAATCTGGTCTTGATTCATTGAGGACTAATATACGAACATTTGCGTCAAGTGTTAGTCTGACAGGTACAAAGAAAGTTGTCATCATAGATGAGGCAGATCATCTTTCGGCTGCAGTTCAACCAGCATTGCGTAATTTCATGGAATCACTGAGTGCAAATTCAAGATTCATTTTAACGTGTAATTATCGCAATCGTATTATTGAACCATTACAATCAAGATTAAGTCACTTCGACTTCTTCATTCCAAAAGAAGAAAAGGGTGTCCTATTCAAAGAGTTTAAGGATCGTATTGTTCAAATATTGACTGATCATGAAGTTACGTATAATGAGAGAGTGATTGCAGAATTTGTTGTAAAACATTTTCCAGATTTCCGTAAGATTATTAATGAGTTGCAGAAGTCTTCAGCTGGTGGAGAAATAGATAAGTCTATTCTATCATCAGTCAAAGAGGATGCAGTTCATGAGTTGTATGAAAATATGAAGACCAAGAACTTCACTGAAATGCGAAAGTGGGTTGCTGACAATCTTGATCTCTCATCATCGGATATTTTCCGTAAGATGTTTGAGACAATGAACACGTATATATCAAAGAAGTCGATACCTGCTTTTGTAGTAATACTTGCAGACTATCAATTTAAATCAATGCAAGTTCCAGATCAGGAATTGAATCTTGTAGCATGTTTAACAGAGGTTATGGCAGAAGTGGAGTTTGTATAGTGGATTTTAAGATAGTCAACCACATCAACACAGGGAAAAGTAGAGATGAACTTGACAAAGTCAGGAGAAAGGATTATAGTCCATATCTCATCAACAAGGCTCTGTCGTATTTTCCAGACACTATTTTACAGGCAAATCAAATGAATATGGCATCTTTTATTGACATTCAGGCACAGTACGACTATCTTTTCTACGCAGTTCGCAAGAGGAAGAGGTATAGCAAGTGGTATAAAGGTCACACATCAGAGATGATCTCAATACTCAGAGATGTGTTAGAATGCTCACCGAGAGAAGCTGAAGTGTATTTGTCTATGCTCTCGAAAGAAGATGTAAAAAAACTGAAAAAAGTTTACGGTGGTACTTGACAAATATATGTAAATAGTATATAATTATATCAACATAAAAAAAGGAGGCTGATAGTACAAAAAAAAAACAATTGGTCTTGACAAATATATGTAATTAGTATATAATTACATCAACATAAAAATACACAGTTGATAGTGTATCTCTAAATCAACAATATACTTTTAAGACAAATTGATGTAAAGAAGTTATTATCTTCTTAATTATACACGATTTGTTTTAAATTCGGTTTTTTACGAATAGGAGTAAAATATGAGCCAAACATTTACAGTAGATGAGCAGTCAGCTAGAGCTGCTTATGATGAAGAATATCTCAAAGGAATTATAGCACGTTATAACGATCTTTTAAAAGATTTGGATGATGGTTGTATAACTGATGCAGAACTTGTCTTATGTAGTAGAGATAAGATTAATCGAGATAAAGCTTTACAAGTTAAATTATATTCGATAGAAAAGAGTTATGTAGACCAGATTTATCAATCATATCAATCATATGGTTTTGATTATACGTGTGAACCTCAACTTATCACAAATAGACATTCATGGGGAGACACTCAGGACGATCATGGAGATGAACTTTTAGCTGGATTTAAACGAAATGAAGCCCAAGATATATTAGAGAGGCGGAAAGATGCATTTCAAAATCCTGAAGATAAGATGGTTTTTATTCGATTATATTTTAAGAATAGATTAGCATTTAATTTCACTAAAACTGTATCAAACACACAACAAGCAAATAGTAACACCCAAGCAAACAGTCCAGATGATATTGTTAAAATATTACAGGTTTCTATTGCTGATGGCTCCCTTCCATACGAGTTGTATCAGACCTCTAATAGACAAGAGTTGCTGAGATATATTATGGTTTTGACAAGGGATAAGGGTTCGCCTGCAAGTGGTTCGAAATTTAGAAGTGAAGTTGAATCTAAGTTTTATGCGAAAAGTAATTTGGATGAAAGTTATGAAATTATTTCCAAAGATAATGTACCTAAGCTAGCAGAAGCGAGGAACTTACCTCTTACAGGTAAAGTTTTTGCTAAAAGGAATTCATTGTTATATCATTCATCAAGTGGTGAAATGAAAGGCACTTGGTATAATATGCTTAGACAGTACAAGCTAAAAGGCCTTAAAATTGATTTTATAATATATATTGGAAAGCCTTCTGATTTGCCAGCACAGAGATTGGACGAGATAAAAAGATTATTAATATCATATTCTTACTTTAATAATCTTAAGCCCGAAGTTGATATTAATAATATCGTTAGATGTCTTGGTTTTCATTGGCAATCTAAGAAGGGACAACCATATGAAGGTGGTAAAGAAGAAGTTCAGATCGCCAAAGAAAGTGATGACAATATTGAGGTACTAAGAAATCCTTATGATTGGTTTTATGTAAAAACTGAGAAACAAATGAAAGATTTCCTCAAAAAGAATTTGACAGATAAAGAAAGGAATAATGGGACACATGATGATTTGTTAGTCGAAGAACAGTATAGAGATATTATGAATATATATGAGAACTCTCGTATGTCAAGTTAATTAGGAAGGTAAAATCGGTTAAATTGACTCTATCTGATTGGGTCACTACATTTCGGTGTAGTGACCCTATTCTTTTCCTAAATACTCATAGAGGTAGATATGGAAGTGGATCAGATAGTTGACAACTTTGTTGAAGTTGAACTTCATGATGATAACAGTTTTCTAATTATAAAAGAAACACTAACTCGGATTGGATTACGTTCCAAGTCCTACGTAGATGGTAAGCCCAAATTATTTCAGTCATGTCACATATTAAACAAGCGTGGCAAAACATATATCGTACACTTCAAAGAAATGTTTCTTCTTGACAACAAGAGTGCATCATTTGATGATGATGATTTGATGAGAAGGAATACTGTAGCTAAATTGTTAGAAAAATGGAATTTGATCAAAGTGATAAATAGAGATATATTAGAACCAGCCTTTGATGTAGATGATGCAATTAAAAGTGGTAAGTTATATCTCTTGCCGTTTAAAGAAAAGGAAAATTGGATTTTAGAACCTAAGTATAATATAGGCAAGCATAAACGAAGGGAAGAATAGTGGCGCTTTCTAAATTCTCTGATTTTGATGATAGAAATAAAGAGAAGTATCGTGTTCTTATTCTATCAAATAGACCAGATGAATCAGAACTATTCCATACAACTAAACGATTTGCTGAAGAATCAAAGAAGCAGAAGATGGCTAGTTACATCTTGTTTGTTGAGAGTGGTAAAATAGTTGATGGTAGAGCACATAATGATGACGATCCAGATGGTTTTGAGATCTCATCTAAGGATACTGTTGCATTTATTCGTGGTTCAGTATTAAATAAAGATTCGTATATGGATATGGTTTCTCAGCTGGAAAAACTGAGTATACCATGTGTTAATTCAAGAGATACTATCGCTATGTGTGGAGACAAATACTGGTCTTCATTACGTCTTGCAGATGCTGGTGTTCCAACACCTAAGACTGCATTGTTGCAATCAGAAGAGTTGCTTGACCAATCATTAGATATTGTGGGTGATAAGTATCCACTGATACTGAAGACTCTACGTGGATCTAAGGGTGTTGGTGTTATCTTCATTGAATCAAAACGACAGTTGGTGTCTATCATTCAATTGATTTGGAAGCAAAATCCAGATTCAGAAGTACTGTTACAGTCATATATCAAGAGTGATTTTGACGTAAGAGTTATCATGTTGAACAATAAACCAGTAGCTGCTATGAAGAGGTCAGTAGTAGAAGGTGACTTTAGGAGTAACTATTCTCAGGGTGCAGATATATCAGAGTATGAACTCTCTGAAGAAGAGAAGTTGGTTTGTGTAAAGGCAGATAAATCAGTTGGTGGTTTATGGACTGCTGTTGATTTTATTCCATACAAGGATCAGATATTTGTCTTAGAGGTAAATAGTTCGCCAGGCACAGCAGGAATTGAGAAGGCCACCAAACGAAATTTAATCAAGGAAGTTTTGGATCATTTCAAAGATAAAACTTATCGGTGGAGATCACCAACTATTTGTGGAGTTTGGGAAACATTCGAGCACAACAAGCTTGGTAAATTGGTTGGTAAGATGGATACTGGCAATAGTGTAAAATCATCTGCTATACACGCAGATTCGTATGAAATAAAGGAAAATGATATAATCTGGCAGTTTGACGATATAACGATGAAATCTAAAATATTGGGTATGTCTAATATCGATGATGGTGGTGATCCAGATGAACGGCCGTTGGTGAGTTTGGATTTTACTTTCAATGGAACTTTGTATAGAGATATGATGTTTACAATAGATGATAGGGGTGTTAAAACTCCGATGTTGATAAACAGGACATTCATGAAAAATGTAAATCTTGCAGTAGATCCATCAAGAAAATTTGTTTTGACCGAAAGAATTAAATTATAAATAAAAGAGAGGAACGATGATATGCCAATGAGATTATTAGGAGCACAAATTGCTTCTCCAACAACTACAGGTGCAGCTTCAACAGTTTCGAGTGCGAGGGTTGTACTGGTACAAAATGTTGGTACTACATCACGGCTCGTTACATTAGAGCAGGCTGATAACACAGATATTGGAACTTTTAATGTTCCACCGAATGCTAATATTCAATTAGAAAAGGCCACAACTGATAAGATTTTTGCAGCTAATGCAGAGGTTAAATTAACGCCGATTGCCTTTCACTACTAAAAAATAGTAGTTAGTACTTGACATAGCTTTAAAAGTATGTCATAATGTTTGTTAAATAAAACCCGCTTCGTAGAAGGGGTAAAAAAATACTCGCCTAATAGGGAGGCACAAGATGACAACGGATTTATTTCGTTCAGTTTCGGATTTCTTCAACCAAGTTGAAGGCAGGTTTGTTGGTTACGATGATACTTTTAATATCATAACCAACATGACAACACAGCAGAACCCACAGCAGTACAAGGGTTACCCACCATACAATATCATCAGAGATGGTGATAACATCAGTATAGAGTTTGCAGTAGCAGGATTCACAGAGAAGGATGTCAGTGTTGATGTTCAAGGGAATACTCTTACCATTAAGAATATTTCTAAGAACGACAATTCGGATACTAACTTTGTTTTCAAGGGCATTGCAAATCGTTCTTTTGAGAAGTCGTTTCAGCTTGCAAAAACCATCGTTGTTGATGATGCAAGTTTGAAGGATGGTATTCTTACTGTCTATATGCACGATGAAGTGCCCGAGAGTCAGAAGCCGAGACAGATTGCAATTAATGCATCCAGTAAGAACGGTGGGAAGTCACAGTTTCTTAGAGATTAAGACAACGAGACCATTATGGTCTTAAAGGACTCTACTGATACGATTAAGGTAAGGTCGAATTCTGGGCCCCGGCTAATAATAAAAGTCGGGGCCCTTTACTTGACACAATCATGTTGAAATGGTATAATAGTTACAATTATGTTCTATACCTCAATTCGTAGGTTCGGAAACCAGATTTTTCATCGTGGTTACAAAAACGGTGAGCAGTTTGTAGACAGGGAAGAGTACAGACCAACTCTATTCTTGGAAAGTAATAAGCCAAGTCCTTGGAAGTCGTTTTATGAGGGAAAGAATATGATGCCCTATAAGACTGCTGATATGGTAGAGGCTTATCAGCATATAAAGGAACGTCAGGAATATCTTCCAATTCATGGCAACAGTAGATTTGAATATCAGTATCTTGTGGATCATTATCCAACAGATGTCAACTATGAATTTGAGCAGATACGTATCGCAAATATCGACATAGAAGTTGGTAATGATGAAACTGGTGTTGGATTTCCAAAAGTAGTTGATGCTGACAGAAAGATAACAACCATAACTGTTGAAATTCATGGAAAATATTATGTATTTGGATTAAAGTCTTTCACACCAAAGACCGATAATATAATATACCATGAATCAGAAACAGAACATCAACTATTAAACAAGTTTCTCCACTTTTGGAATCAGATGAAGCCAGATGTTATCACAGGATGGAATACACTTATCTTTGATATTCCATACTTGTATTTCCGAATTTCAAATGTGATGGATGAGAAACAAGCAAAGATGTTATCACCATATGGTGTGGTTAAGGTAAAACCAGATAAATGGCTACCAGTTCCATATATTGATATTATGGGTATTGAACACCTTGATTATCTTCAGATCTATCGAACATTTACATTTAAACGTCGAGAGTCATACAAACTCGATTACATAGGTGAGGTTGAGCTTGGTTTAAAGAAACTTGACTACTCAGATTTTCAATCATTGTCTAAACTATATATGAATGATTATCAGAGATTTGTCGAGTATAACATTCGTGATGTTGAGATTATTCAAAAGTTAGAAGAGAAACTTGGTATCATTCATCTGATAACAACACTTGCATATATTACTCATGTGAACTTTACAGATACAATGAAACAAGTTCGTATGTGGGATGCATTTCTTTATTATGAGATGACAAAACGTAAGCTGGTTATGCCTCCATACACGAAGAAAAATAAAGGGGAAAGATACGAAGGGGCATATGTTAAGCAACCAATTCTTGGAAAACACAATTGGATTGTTTCGTTTGATGTCAATTCTCTGTATCCAAATTTATTGAGGCTGTTGAATATATCACCAGAAACACTACGAGGTAAGAAAATTAGTGGAACTGTTGATGACTATTTAAATCGTAAGATTGATTTGAGTAATTATAAAGATTTCTCAGTTGCGGCTAATGGTACAGTATACAACAACAATGTGGATGGACTGATGCCTCAGCTGATGAGGGATCTGTACAACAAGAGAACTGTATACAAGGAACGTGCTCAGATTGCAAAACAGAAGTTACAGCAGGATAATCTATCTGAAAAAGAGAAGGTAACGTTAGGTAAAGAAGTTTCTATCAACAACGTTCTTCAGATGGCAATTAAAGTAACACTCAATTCTGCATATGGTGCATTGGGTAGTGAGTATTTCTTTGCATTTGATATCAGGATGGCAGAGGCAATAACTCTAACAGGTCAACTCGCAATCAGGTGGGTTCAAAATGCAATAAATGACTATCTCAATAAAATCATTGGTTTTGACAAGGATAGATGTGTTGCGATTGATACAGATTCAAATTATTTTGTTGTTGATGACCTTATCAAGAAGGTATTGCCAAATGAAACCGACAAGAATAAGATAGTAACATTTCTTGACAAACTTTCTAAGCAAAAGATTCAACCAATCATTGACCAGTCATTTGAGGAGTTATCAACATATCTTCATGCAAAAGAACCAGAAGCAATTGAGATGGATCGTGAAGCAATCGCAGATGTTGGATACTGGACTGCAAAGAAAAGATATGCATTAAATGTGTGGGATATGGAAGGTGTTCGTTTCAAGAAGCCACAGATGAAATTAATGGGCCTTGAAACTGCAAAGTCATCTACTCCAAGTATTGTTCGAACATTCATGGAGAAGGTTATATTCTCAACACTCAATTCCGATGAAGATAGTACACAGAAGATGATTGCAGAGTATCGTAAGGATTTCAAGAGTAGGTCTATAGAAGACATATCATTTCCACGTGGTGTTAATAATCTTAGCACATATACGGATTTCAAAAGTATATACAAGAGAAGTGGTGAGAATGGTGAGAAGGGCAAAGGATGTCCGATTCATGTTCGTGGTTCTTTATTATACAATCATTATGTCAAAGAGTATGAGTTGGACAATAACTATGAGCTTATTCAGGAAGCAGATAAAATCAAATTTGTGTATTTAAAAGAACCAAATCCAATACATGAGAATGTGATTGCATTTCCAGTGTATCTTCCAGAGGAATTGGGGTTAAATAAATATGTTGACTATGATAAGATGTTTGAAAAGACCTTTGTTCATCCAATGCAACCAATCTTTGAAGCCTTGGATTGGTCTATTAAAAAAGAGCTCACGTTAGAGTCATTCTTTAGTTAATATATGTTTATAGGTATTCTCAACATAGTTGCGGCCGTAATTGTATCTGCTGTATCTGCGTATTTTTCAGTCACAGGTATTCGTATCATATTTTCTGGTGCAATTCTTGGTGCTACACTTATGGGTGCGTCACTGGAGTTTGCAAAGATAACTGCTACAGTTTGGTTATATACATGGTGGAATAAATCCTCTCGTCTACTCAGATACTATCTTATATTCGCAATTCTAGCGCTCATTCTGGTTTCTTCTATAGGTATTTACGGATATCTTGCAAAGGCATATGTGGGACAACGAAATCCTGGCCAAGAGATAAAGAATCGTATCGAAAGAATTGACCAGAGTATTGCAAGAGAGGAAAATGCAATATCACAAGCTGATGGCGCACTTGAGCAACTTGATGTAGTTATTGACAGGCTGTTTGAACTCGACTACTTGGGTTATGGTATCGACAAGAGAAATGAGCAGAAACCAGAACGTGTGTCACTTAAGGAAACTATAGATGAAGCTGAAGATGAGATAAGTACTTTACTGGATGAACGTTTTACATTACAGAATCAGTTTGATGACTTCTCTGTTGATGTTGGCCCGATTGAATATATTGCCGTTTTGTTATATGGAGAAGATGATGCAGAAAGTAATTTCGATAATGCTGTTCGTGTCCTTATTATTTTGTTGGTTTTGGTCTTTGATCCATTTGCTGTACTTCTTATGGTTTGTGGTAACGTTGCTATTGATAAGTCACGTGGTCACAAAGGTAATACGAGACGCAAACGAAAAGTCAATGCGAAAACAAAGAAAAATATCAAAAAGAATGATAATAATAAGAAGGCTGGTTCATCGACAAAGAAGGCTTCACCGACAATAAAGGTTAAGGAGCCAACTAAGAAACCAGAAGTTACAGTGGATATGTCTCAGTATGTTGATCCAAATGAAATAAAGAATCTGAAAAGTAAATTAAAGCGACCACTACAGAGGCGTAAATGATAGTTGTGCTTGCTTCTGGAGAAGGGAGTAATTTTAGTGCAATTGTGGATTCAGGAATAAAGGTCAATAGGTTAATAACCAACAATCCAAATGCCAATGTTATAAATCGTGCTCGTGATTCTCAAATCTTCTATGGAGTTTCACGGCATAGTGAGTTAGATACAGCTATTCCAGAGGATGTCGATTTAGTAGTTCTTGCTGGATACGATAGAGTTCTCAGTGCTTCGACTTGTGAAAAGTTTCATCGAAGGATCATCAATATTCATCCAAGTTTACTACCAGCATTTGCAGGAACATTACATGCCATAGAAGAAAGTTACAATTATGGAGTTAAGGTTATGGGTGTCACTATTCATTATGTAACAGCAGAAGTGGATGCAGGAGAAATTATAGAACAGGCTGCAATTCCAGTCGAAGGAAGTTTAGAGGAAATGGAAGAGAAGATTCATAAATTGGAGCATAAGTTGCTCCCTAAAACCATAAAAAAAATATTGAATGGAAGAACTTGACAAAAAGAGGTTATAGTGTTATGATATACAATAGGAGTGATATATATTGTCGTTTTTAGAGAATATTTCTGAGATTACTGGTAATCAGTATGCGGCTCAGGGAAAAACAACCAATGATAACAGGACAACGATTGATACAGGGTCGTATGTTCTCAATGCATTGTTATCTGGTAGCATTTACGGTGGTGCATCAA
>VTLG01003131.1_pt1 | contig 12334 bp, 25 predicted proteins | sample 4694571 | NCBI WGS metagenome assembly VTLG01 (sample SAMN12604809, study PRJNA352737) | marine metagenome | biome: ENVO:00000447; feature: ENVO:00000209|ENVO:00000569|ENVO:01000036; material: ENVO:00002151; isolation source: viral sequences binned using virsorter ... | reverse complement strand
CCCACTGGATACCTGTTCCAGTAGATAAAGCAGAAGTAGAGAAAGTTAACATACCAACCTGATATAGGTAGTAAGCAACTGTTGGGTGAACGATAAGAATATCTAGATCCTCACCTCTTTCTCCAAGAAGGTTTCTTGCTTTTGCAATAGCAGAAGCAGTTAGGAAGTTAGCTTCAGTAGCACTAGCACCAGCTTTTGCTAAGTCTAGCTTGTTACTTGCGAGTGCAGTTCCAAATAAACCAGCTAAATGTGAGAACAATCTAGCGTTGTTTAGTTTGTTGATTGCATCTGCAAGCTGATTTCTGATGTGACCCATTGGATCTTCACCAGCAGCTAAAACTGCAATATCGTCTACAGCATATGCAAATGCTCTATGACAGATAGTTGCAATCTGTGTTCCTGTACCAATCTTCTGTGGTGTTAGATAACCAGCAGTAGATGTACCCCAGTTTGCAGCACCAGTAAGAATTTCTTCTGTTGGAGCGATTGGGTTGAACTCAGGAACCTGGATTCTTGTACCACCTTCGCTTGCATCTAATAATGAGTTACGAGTGATAGCACCAGACTGTAAAAATGCACTACGCTCTTTTATAGCTTCGGAAACGTATGTGCTGAGATTATTTCTCTTTACGATGTCCGCTAATAGGACACCGCCCGAATAGTTCTGAAATGGAGCAGCCATTCAGATCACCTTTTTAGTTTTGCGATACCCTAATCACGGACTAAGGCATTAGTTTCACGGAAACTAACTATTTTGTTTGAGCCTCTCTCTTGAGCACGGCAGCAAGATCGGGGTTCTCATTCTCCATTATAAGCTGTTGCGTCAAATTGCCAGTTTTCCAAGGGTTTTCTGAGCCACCTGACACATTCCCAACAGGACTTGGCTTTGCACCCATGCCAGCAGCAGAACTAGGTTTAAAGTGATGTTCATATCCACTTCCAGGATTTTTAAGATTTGTAAGATAAGCATTTAAATCTTGTTCTACTCCACCATTAAGAACAACAACTTTACCTTCAGCATTTTTTTGTAACTTACCCTGCAACAAAGAAAGCATCTGTTCTGCATTAATAGCACCTTGATTACTAATAGCTGCAAGTGCTGTCTGTTTTGTAGATGCTACTTCATTAGAAGTTTTTAAATCTTCCAAACTTTGTTTAAGAGAATTATTCTCTTGTTGCATTTCTTGATTGGTCTTATTAGCCTCTTCCCAAAGAGTTTTCCATTGCCCTTGATCTTCTAACTCTTGTTTTCGTTGCTCTTCTTTCTTTTTATAAACTTCATCAAGTTTATTTTTTGCACCTTTAAATTTTTCTTCGCCTTCAGCAATTTGTTTTTTTAAAGCTGCAATTTGTTCTTCATACTGTGTTTTAACAGAATCAAGATTTGGTGCTTGTGGTTGTGGTTGTGAAGGAGTTTCAGTCACGGACTGATCAGTAGGAGCCACAGACTCAGACTGAACTACTTTTTCTTCGATTGCCATAGATTATTCAGATAATGCACTGTTAGTTTTTTTCTTTGAAACTTTTTTTGTTTCTTTTGTAGCTTTTGGTTTTTCTACTGGAGTTGATTTGACAGCAGGAATTTCTGCAAGCTCCCATTTAAAACTGCCATCAGGTTGTTCTACATAATCAAGGTGTTTTGACATAACTTATATGTATTTATATATCATTGTAACAAACTATTCAGATTTAGCCTCATTGCCTGAAGGCAACACTTCACCTTGAACAAGAATATCTCTAAATTCCTCTCTATCAATAACTTGTTGATCAAATAATGATGTTAAAGCTGTAATATCCTGTCCAATTAATCTTTCAATATCAAAGTCTCTACTAATCTTTACTTCTGGGGGTTCAATTCCTACATATTTAGCAGATAAATTAAATGCTTTTTGTAGCTTTTGCTCAAGTTCCATCGACACCATAGCAAGCATAGAATTAGTATCAACACGATCTAATCTTCTTGCATCAGCAGATTCTGCTACAAACTTCTGTTGACTAAGAGTACTAATACCAAGAGTAGCCATTTGCATTTGTAATTCCTTTATCTCAGCAGATTGAGCATCAAATGCACTACTTGCAGGTTCTACATAATAAACTTTATTTCCAGGCTGCGTTGCCATTGCATAATTAACAGAAATAGCTAAATCTTTTGTCTGATCGTCATATCCTTCCATTACAAGCATTGGTTGAGATGCAACGTGCAAACTATGTATTAAATCAGCCTGTCTTTGATAATGTGCAAGATTTAAATATGCAATATCCAATAAAGGAGGTTTGCTTGTCATATTATCTACTTTGCCAGAATAAATAGTAACTAACGGTATTTCGCCAAGCGAAAACTGTCCTGATTCTGCTAATTCAAAATCTTTTTCATTTGGTGTGCCTTGCATATTACCTGTATATGTTCCATCATTTTCTTCATACATATCTTCTACAGTTTCTTTCCTTCTAAATACACGATATCTACCAGGTTCTATAACTCTCATTTGGTCATATATCTTTTCACCAAAAGCACCATCAGGTAATACAGCTTTTTCTGCAATTCTTACCTGTATAAGATTTCCATAATTAGATTCTCTATCTAATCTCCAACCATAAATATTTGTAGGATCTACTTCTATCCAATATGGTCTACGATTTTGTGATCTCTCTTCAGCTAAACTTACTGCTCCTCCAGGTGCAGGATAATCTACAAGAATATGACTTTGACCATAAGTAAGAGAACACATTAATAATCTTCTTGCATATTCATCTAAATCTGACTTACAACCATCAACATCCATCTTAAACATCTCTGTCCAATAAGGATCACCCATGAGTGTTATTGGTTTTCTTAATACAAGACCTGTAGCTGCTCTAATCAATCTTTGTGTAAAAGGACTAAATACTGATCTATTAACTCTTGCAAGATAAGCATCATAATCTTCTCTTGGTTCTAATGGTAAAAATGCTTCACTATTTTCTCTTAAATATTCTGTACCTTCACTAACAGCTTTCATTATTTCCCAACCTTTCATCATATCCAACACAGCCCTATTTCTAGTAAAAGGACTATCCGTACTACCAATATATGTAGTAGCGGTAATACTTGTTTTCAGCATTCCTGGTAATGCGTATGTCATTTAACGACACCTCCATTTTTTTAATGCTAACGCTTTTCTAGTAGGTCTGCCCTTACTATCTTTCATTGGCCCAGGCATACCAGACATTCTGGCACAAAAAGATTTACGCCTTTTAGCATCTTTACTACCAGGTTTTACTTTTCCTGTAACTGGTGCTTTTAAATTACTACCAGTTTCTCTGTTTATTTTATCTCTACCTTTTTTAGTAAGACCACCAGTTTTACTTTTGTGCTCTTTTCTTAAATTAACTTGTTTACGTTTCTTTCTCATTTGCCCACCTTTGATTGTGCCTTTTTATGGGCTTGGGTAAAACTATCACCCTCTCTCATCTTCCTCTTCATATACTCTATATGCTTCGCACTATGATGTTTAGAGTGCTTACTCAATAAAGTTTTTTGGCGAGGAGTTAGTTTCACTTCTTTTTCTTTTTTTTCTTAGAACGTAGCTTTTTAAAATCAGCAGACGTAATCTTATCTCTAGGGGGAGCAACCCTAGCTAATTTACGCTGTTTGCCTGAATAAGAACCTTTTGGCATTATTCGAGATCAGCAGTGATAGCTCCACAAGTTTGGAATGAGCAGCTAACAGTAGTTAAATCACCAACTGTTGTACCAAAAGTAGCATTTGTAATAATTGCATCAAAAGTAAATCCTTTAGTGCCACTTGTATCTAAATACAATTTAAACTGTGCATTTGCTGATTCAGCTTCAGTTGATGGAGCAGCTAAAATATCGTTGATTAATTCAGATTCTTTTGTAGATGATGCACCTTGAGTATATTGAAGTTCAACTGATCCAGTGCCAGCTACTAATCCACCTGTATAAGTACGAAAAGTATCACCATGATCTGTAATTTCTAAAACATCTTTAGTAATATCTAAAGTCCATGCTGTTGTACCTGCAACCGCAGCAGCCGAAGATCCTGCCTTATCAAACAAGACAGAACCCTCTTCTCCACGAAAAAATGCCATGATTCTAAGAAAAAAAGTTTATATATGATTATATTACCGTGAAACTGCGTTTTTCACAGCTATTTTTTTTTCTTTTTACGTCTATGTTGATAACTTATCTTCTTACTACCTGTTTTTTCTCTCTTGAATCGTGCTTTTTCGGCTGATGACATCTCTTTTGTTGTCTTAGGTGTCTTACTTGATACACGTTTACTGGGTCTACAGGCTGGATAGCCCCGTTTTTCACCTTTTTGACGGCCACAGGGCTTTCCTGTCTTTACATCAACCCAGTTTTCCTTAAACCAACGGGTTAAACCACCACTACTTCTTGCCACGTTTTTTAGCCTCAGTGCGATAAGTACCACCACGCTTCTTATACTCTCGTACAAGCCATGCGTTAGCGTAAGCAGAAGGATAAACAGCGAATTTACGTTTAGCTTCCGCTTTCACTCTAGAGTATAACGCTTTATTTACAGGAACATTCGCCACGCTTTTTACCTCCTTTCTTTTTCTTCTTCTTTTTTTTAGTTGTAGAATGATACATGATAAGAATTAGGTAGTTCTTAATATATTCTAAACGCAGTCTGCCCTAATGTCTCTGGTTTTGCTAGGTTAAACTGTTGCAAACATAAATACCCAAAAGCATCAAAAGCGTGATCCACACCCAAATTCTTATTAGGTAATCCAGTATTTGGTGCATATGTAAGAGTTCTTAGTGCTTTTATCAATTCTTTACATCTAGGATGAATAAAAGTTCTCTGATTTCCATTTGCATCAAGCAAGGCAGTATTAACAGCAGTAATCTTATCTCTGATCTTCCATGGACTTTTTGGACTAAGAACAGTAAATCCAGACCTTCTAAGGATCGTATGATCTGTAACACCCACTCCACTGGTCTTTCTTGCACTACCAGTAGGGTCAGGACAGGCAATAATTCTTCTATCCACCCCATATCTTCTCGTAACCTCTTCAGCAAAATCCCATGTAGTAGCACCTCCTGTCAGCATGATCTCATCAAACACATAAAGACAATTATCATGCTTATACGCACAGATTCCTGCCATAGGATCTACGTTAAAATCTAACCCCAACAACAATGGCATCATATGTAAATCCTGTACTTCCTTATCAATATTGTCATCACTGAAGCTAACAGCGACCAAACCAGTTAAATTTTCAAAACTAGCCTCAAATTCCTGTCTAAATGTTCTTGCATCTAATTGTGACCTAGCAGCTTCAACTTCCTCTGGTGCAACATTACCTCCTTCAATTGTAGTAAAACTCCATCTTTGCCAATCATCTAGTTCTTGTTCACCACAAAAACACCACATATCATAAAACCAACTGGCAGTACCATCAGGTGTACTAATAAACAATGCCCAACCCTGTTTATCAGCCAATGCAGGTCTAATTACCTCCGCCCATACATCTCGATCCATAAATGCTGCTTCATCCAATACAACCCCTGCTAAACTCCTACCTCTCAATGCCATCGCATTTTCTGTTCCCTTCAACTCAATACTTGACCCATTTATCAAATCCAACCTTAAATCTGTCTCATTCTTAGCTTTTACCCATACTTTAGGTACTAATCTCTTCAATTCTTTCCATGCAATATCCTTTGCCATACGATATGTAGGAGCACAATAGAAATAAACTTCACCAGGTCGATTGATAGCTCCTCTGAGCAACTCGATACAGGATAAATATGACTTCCCAAACCTTCTTCCAGCAACTAATAACCTAAATCTTTTCTCACTATTGAACACCTCCCCTTGTGCATATCTTAAACTGACCTCATTTAGGCTCATATAACCCTTTTTTTCATAATATTACTCATTTTCTTTCGCATTTTATACTTTTAAGGCTATTATCGAAATATAAACACCCCTTTTTTACTAGATTGTGGCTGAATCTTTTATAAATAACTTAAATTACGACCTCCCAGCACCTCAACGTAAACCTAGAGTGCAAAAATATACAGGGGGCACTAATTCAAGAGCAGTTATTGAAGCTCGTTGCCAAAGACTTTACTCAAAACAACTTGAAGGTAAAACTACTCGTCAACTTGTAATAGAACATTCACATAGAGAAGGTATTTCTGAAACTACAGGTTGGGCTGATTGGAATAAAGTTAAAGAATGGAATGATCAAGATTGGTTAAAAGAAAGAGAAAAAATGATCCCACGCTTACAAGCAATGCGTATGCGTCTATTCAACAAGGCCGTATCAAAAGGTCAGCTTCAAACAGCAGCACAAATATTAGACTCTCTAGGCAAAGTAGTTGGTGAATCTGTTGAAACTGTTAATATCCAAGCTCCAGAACTTGCTATTCGCATAGAACCAAAAACTTAGTCAGAATATATTTAAGTTCCCCACACACGCAAAAAATAAAAAAAATATTGCAACTACACCCCATTGTTACATATTGTTAAGATATTGATATATAATTATATAACTATATATCTAGTAGCTAAACTGGGGTAGGGGAAATAATATCTTATTTTCTCAGCATCTAGAAAATCGCATACTAATTAAACTATGAATATTAAAGAATATTCTGATAGTTCACTATCTGAAAAACAAGTTATTGACCAATGGATTAATTGGACTACAGGTAATGGACACCTCGGTAAGGGGTGGCATATTTCCTACGATAGAGTCAAAGCATCTAACGGTGTAAGATTCAAAATGGACGTATGGTACAAAGAAGAATAATTCTTCTCTAGTACTCTTTAAATCAATTCTAAGGGGTGTAAATATCTTTAATAGATAAATACACCCTTTACAACAAATAAAGCTTTACAAGTCAACTAAAGCTAAACAACACTAAATTAATTAAAACCATGTTAAAAAATTTCGTTATCTGGTCAGGCTTTTATGCTTTAACTGGAATAGTTCTAACCAGTGTTATTACTGAAAGTCTAAATAAAAGTACTTTCGCAGATTGTAAGCTTAATATCTCTAAAGATAATAAAGCATGCATACAAGTATTAAAAACTGGTAGTAGTTTTCAACAAAAGCAAGTAGAAACAATACTTGCAATTAATGAACAAAAAGGTATATAATTATATATACCTTTACATCTTATTTAATTAAACTCATGAAACAAGAAATTAATTTTCTACATTCTGAAATAAGAAATCTAGAGAAATTAAATCTAGAAAAAGATAAACTTATTAAAAGTTTAAAAAGTCAAGTAGAAACAAAAACTAAGATAATAAATTTTTATGAAAATAAAAATTATAAAAACTTAGTTAAGACAAGTTTATTATTAACTAACTCTTAGGGGTTAGTTTTTTTTTATTCACTTTATTAATTTAAAAACTATGAAATTAAAAGAATTAAAAACTATTGATATTGAAGCACTTGCTTATAGAGATACTGTTAACGGTAACTCTTATTTTAGTTCAAATGTAACTTTAAATCATGGTTTAAAAAATTGTATTCAATTAAAAATCCCTTTTCAATATGGGTATGAATTACAATATCTTTCAACAAGTTTAGAAGAAGTCTCAAAACATTTTAAAAGAAGTCAATGGTTTAAAAGATATATGAATAAGGATATGATTGAAAGAAAATATAATATAAAAATTAATCATAAAATAACTAAAGGATGTAAAAAAAGAGAATTATTTCATAGTAGAGATATTAAAAAAATTAAATTATCTGATAATAAATAAAAATATTTTCTTAAAGCTATCTAATTTTAGATAGTTTTAAAAAACTATTTTTATAAATAGTTTTAATAGTTCCCTAAGTCATAAGATGACTAATTAAGAGTGAATTGTTATTAATTCATACGGGGAACTTATTTATTCACTTACATTAATTAAAAAAATGAATGAGTCAATTATTAATGAGTCAAAACTCATTAACGAACTTAAAACAGTTCCTATGAATGAAGAAACACCCTTTAAGTTTTATATAGGGTGTATATGTCATATGCGGTGGGGATGGAATACGACTAGAAATTCTTTTTATGTAGTTACCAGATTAAGTGATCACTATGTATGGTTTAAAGAAATACCTAGTCAAAGATTAAATACTGAATATAGTAAGACTTGGGGATTTCAAAAGGGTTATGAATGCCCATTAGTTAGGGTTATAGATAAAAAAGTTATACCTATTGAGACTCACGGCAAAGAATTTAGATTAAAAAGAAATTCTTGGGGTGATGATCATCAATTTAAAAATGATATAGGTAAAGAATATTGTTATATGAAACATCACGGTTTAATCGATGGATGGGATGGGAAGATTAAAGAATATGATCATATGGACTAAATAAAAAATAATACTTACTTAAAAGGATGTTTAAATCATCCTTTTATGAAAGTATTTTTTATTACTTTCAATTAAAAACTAATTTTATTAATTAAAAATGAAAAATGAATTATTTAAGTTTGGGGTTAATAACTCTAAATTAAAAGACACTATCACATTTTCTAAAAATAGCGGGTTGACATGCCCAGGTGCTAATGAATGCCGTGCTTATGCTGATATGAATGCCCAAGGTAAAAGATCGATTAAAAGATTTAAAGACACTAAATTTACTTGTTATAGTGCAACATTAGAGGCATTATATCCAAGTTTATATAACCTTACTAGGCATAATACAAGTTTATTGAATGAATACATTAAAAAGGATGATTTTAAGGGGTTAGTTGAATGTTTGAATGTTTCATTAAATAAAAAAAGAAACAAGAATATTAATTTAGTTAGATGGAATCAGTCAGGGGATATTTATAGCAGATTAGAACTTGAAGCACTTAAAAGAGTAGCTATTATTAATCCTGATTTAATATTTTATTTTTATACTAAGAATTTAATATTATTTCCTACTAATAGGTCAATACCTAACAATATGAAAGTAACTGCAAGTTATGGCGGGAAATATGATTATTTGATAGATAGGGGTTATTTTAAAAGATTTTCAAAAGTTGTTTTTTCAACTAACGAAGCAAAAATATTAAACTTGCCTATTGATACCGATGACACACACGCTTACGAAGAAAAAGGTGCTAATGGATTCGCTCTATTATTGCACGGTACTCAAGAGAAAAATACTAAAGCTAGTGAAGCATTAAAAGAGATAAGAAGAAATAAAAAATTAATTACTGTTTAGATTTTAAAAGTAATAAAAATAATAATTTATAAAGCATATCGTTATTATTAGGGGTTATCTCATCAACTTGAGATAACTTTTGATGCTTAATAAATGCTTGAAGCTGATTATTATCATGAATGTCATGATTATGAATCAAATTTTTAATAAAAGACATTATGGGCGAAAATTAGTTGATTAGTATACTAATACATGATATCATGAATGCATAACCTTATATCAAATTAATTATGAATGAAAACAAATTATGGTAAAAGAAAACCCCAATAAAGAATCCTGTAGAGAAAGAATGAAAGAACTTATTAGAGTTAAAAAACTCAATAGGAATCAAGTAGTTAAAAGATGTATGAGAGAATTTGATGACGTTCATAAATCAACTTTTTATGGTTGGTATGATGAAGTCATTAATGAGCCTGATATAGTCTCTTGGGAAGAAGATAGAAGGTTAGAAGTTGTATCTGAATATCAGATTAAACATGATCTTATGAGTAGAATGTTTAATCGTAATTTGGAGCAATACGATAAGTATTGTGATGATTACGAAGATAATGAAGATACTGAAACATTAGCCAATATCGAGAAGTATGAAGATAGACTTAAATACTTCATTAAAAAATAACATACACGAAAATTCGCTAACGAAAACTATGATTAATGAATACTACATTACAGAATCAGCAATTATTAAAAGAGTTTATTCTGTCAAAGCTCATTCAGTAGAAGAAGCTAAAGAAAAATTCAACAAAGAAGGTGGATTTTATCATCCTCCTGTTGGAGAATCAGAAGATGTTGATGGATCTCATCAAATAGAAGATGTTGAATTTATAGAGGAGGTAGAAGAATGATTGAACAAAAAACTTTTAAAGTACAAATTAGTAGAGAATTTTCATACGAATATGAAGTCAAAGCTAATAATGAAGATGATGCCATCCAAAAAGCTTATGACGATTGGGATGGAGAAACTGATGACGTTGAGCTAATCGAAGAAGAATGTTATCGAGCCGATTGTATGGATTGGGAGGAAATAGAAAAATGATTGACAACCCACTAGAACAGCAAACTTTAGATAGTTATGATGGTCTTTATAAAAATGAAAAGTTTGAAGAGCATTGTTCTGATGCTGCTAAAGAATTAGCTAAAGATCATAATCTAAATCCAGATTATTATGAACCTTTTATAGAGTTCTTCATTGAAGAATGTAGAGAATCAGATAGAGGTTATTTTTTCGGTAGTCAAAAATATATTATTGATCTTTGGTGGGATCATAATAAAGATTTATATGAAACTAAAACACCTTATATGGAGATTAAAAAATGAATAATATACAAAAAGCAAGTACGCAATTCGAGGGAGTAGAAGGTAAAGACTACTCGATAATATATGACTATGATGGCAACTTAGTTAAGTACTGGCACGCTAGTCATAGAATAGATAAAATCAGCAACAAAGCTAAAACAGATAGAAAAAGGTAAATATTCTAAAACTTAATTTTTTATATATTCATTAATAGCAGTTCTAACCTGGTGAGCGATGGGGATACCTTCTTCATCGCTTTTATCTTTTAAAGCTTCATATTGTTTGATAGTAAAATTACAAACGTATCTGATGTAATCGGTCTTAGGTCTAGGCATTGATATCAAAATATATGAGATATATATAACATAACATAAAAAAGACTACCAGGTATAAACTTGATAGCCTTTCAGTTTACTGATGAGGTAACTAGTTGCTTATGAATGGATAATTAGGTCATGAAATGAACCTTGACTCTCCAGGCATCCTCGATGGGAACTCATTACATCTTTGATTGAAAGTTTGGAGTCGATCCCAAATCTATTTAGAGTCATCAATAGTAAATTCTTTCAAAGGAGCAGCAACTAACCATATTATATATCAGATAATTGATATCAATGTAAATATATATGACATATTAATATATCTTGAATGGCGATTTTAAGAAAAAGAAAAGAACCAAAAGAAAAAGAATATATATAGAGTAAATAAATATTATAAGTGTATTAAATATTATATATATTATATATATATTATATATATATTATTAAGGATAAGGAAAAGAATTTTTCAGATATCTGCTTGACATCTAAATAAATATCATCTACTGTCAGTAACAAACACACATATATTTATGTCAAGTAAAAAAGTTTGTATCTGGTTGGAACCTGATCTCTACGAATTTTGTGATGAAGCAAGAGGAGAAGAATTATCAGTTCCTCAGTACATCAGATTAATTCTTAAACAGAAAAAGAAAAGTTCTGCAAAAAGAAAACCAAAAGCATTAACAAATGGGTCTGATCCTTTTTCATCAGCAGTAATTTCAGTAAACATGATTCCCGGTGATCTTAAAGAATATGCTGATCTTATTGTTGAATGGTGGGCTATAAGGCATCGAAATAAGGCAACTTGTTCTACAAGCGTTTCTGAGAGGATTTTTAAGAAGTTACGAACATTTCCACCTCAAGGTAAGAAAAATGCTCTTGAAAAGGCAATAGCAGGGGGATGGAAGGATATTTATGAGATAAAGGAATCTAAATTTACAGAGGAACCAAAAAACAATCACCCAGCATCAAGAGTATTTACAGCTAAAGGAGGTTTTCAATCATGAAAGATTATTTATTCAACGGCAACAAAGAACTTAGAAAAGCTTGGGAGGAAGCCGATGCTCAGGGTAAAAGAGAACTTGAAGAGATTGATAATTTTATTACAAGTCAACCAAAAGGTTGGAAAGATCAGTTTGTAAGTTTACCTAAAGATCAAGCTGGAATTTTTGTAATGGAATCAATGCAAGAATATAAACATTATTTGGAAGTTGCAAAAAAAGAAACTGATAAAGATCTTAGAGATAAATTATTATCTTGTAGCCATGAAGAACGCAAAGGTTTTTATTATGCAGCAGCAGAGGAACAAAGAAGATTATTATTTAAAGAACCTTGGTTGTTAAGGAATTTTGATTATGAAACTCGAATGGAAATATTGTCTGAATACACACCTGAACAACAGGCAAATATGAAAGCAAGGATGGATTTGGAAGATGACTTCAGAAGAGAAAAAAGAAAGGGGTTTGGATAATGGAAAAACTATTTGATGTATCTGTTATCAAAACACTTAAAGATGCAAT
>VTLG01017083.1_pt1 | contig 12335 bp, 15 predicted proteins | sample 4694571 | NCBI WGS metagenome assembly VTLG01 (sample SAMN12604809, study PRJNA352737) | marine metagenome | biome: ENVO:00000447; feature: ENVO:00000209|ENVO:00000569|ENVO:01000036; material: ENVO:00002151; isolation source: viral sequences binned using virsorter ... | reverse complement strand
GTTTGAATCTGCATCTTCTCAATCTCCAAAAGTGTTTGTGTATGTGTATTGTAGCACATAAAGTCTAGAAGTCAAGTTCAGCGTCCATCAAATCTGCCAGATAATCCAATTCTTCTTGTGCCTTACGATCCTGCTCTTCGTCCCACTGTTGCATAAAGGCCATTTCTTCCATGTTAAAAATCATCTGAGCCTCTGCTGTTTCTTCGCACTGTACTTCGTCAAAGCTGTTCATCGTGTCAATCCTTCAAGGTTGAAAAGTGTCTAAGTATTATATCGGCATTCTATCCGACTGTCAACAGTAAATCTTCAAAAAATCATCAGAATTTGGATTATCCATATTCACGCCCCAAATATCATCAGCATTGAAATCGTGGACAGGATACCAACGATCTCCACAGCAGTCACAGTCTCGACCATCGGCCACACCGTCGAAGTATACTGGTCCCTGATCCTGAGCAATCTGATTCGCCTGATCGGCATCGTCAGCCTTGACAACTACGAATTTCGGACCCATATACTGACCGCCGGAGTTATTCTGTCGAAATTGAAACAATGGCATTTTAAATTTCCTTTGTTGTGTTTCGTGAGAGCCTACTTCTTGGCTTGTTTAGCTTTCCACGCTGCCCAACGTGCTTGGCGGCGTTCCCACTTGCGGGCGGTTGCTTCTTTGATTTTCTTGCCTTGTTCTTGGCTTGTCATTTTGTTTTCCCCTATTCTAATGCTGTTCCGAATTGTTCACAGTATGACTCAAAACATTTCTGCTCTGCTTTGTATTGTTCGCTGTCCGCTTCGATGTTGACAATTTCACAATTGACAAAGTCGTTGTATCGAAACGTGCCATCCAAGTTGATTCGCTCAGGATGTTGTCCCTGTTGCATGTAGTTGAATCGTCCGTCTGGTCGAACATAGGTTACTGTCAACATTGTGTTTCTTTCTGTTTGTCGTTCGTTGTTGTCTCTAAGTATTATATCGTCATTCCATCCATTTGTCAACAGCTTAACACAAAGAAATAAAAGATATTTCTAAGATTGATCTAAGTCATTGCTATCACAGGACTTATGTCGAGAAACGCCCACTAGTATTGTCGTAAGTCTATACTGTACAACGACTTGTGGAATATTATGGTAGGGGGTTTTATCTTCAAAGATAATATGTTGTCTTGCTGTGGAAAAAGCCGGGGTGGTGCAAACATAATTCACCAACACCAATAGTAATGTCCTACCCAATCTATTCTATTCGCCCCTCTATGTTTCCAGATGTCTCTATACACCCCGACCTTCTATCTCATCGCATGAATACGACCAGATATAAACTATTCATCTGTGAGCAAATAGACCAGCATTTCATGGTAGTGTGGGGGACAAGGCTCAGTCCCAACTTCTGCAACTAGGCAGTAAATTCTTTTTTACAAAAGCCTCTGCTGACGCATTTTCTTAGGCACGGGTAATACCTAAGTCTCAACTCCAGACAATTCAAAGAATTCTTTCTGCATTGCAGCTCGCCGGTCACACAACTGATTTCACTTCGTCTTTTTATCGAACGCAGTGAGTTATTTATTTGCCGGACATGGTTCAGAAAGATTTCCCCTCTCGAATAGTCACTATCTATAATATCCACAAGTAACAGTTTTACAATGATTTTTTATGAATTTTTACCATTTTCGAATCTTTTATCCATCAAAACCACCGTTTTGTGTATATTATTATTAGGAGGTACAACATGAAAAAAGATCCAGAAGAAGTTACAAACATAAAAACCGTCGTTGTTGCGAGAGCCACTGCTGATCTCTGCGATGAAATTCTCGATGATTTACAAGTTCCCGATCCACCAGATAAATCTATGGCTTCCCTAGTCGATGAGGCTGACGAATCCAAAGGGCCAGAAGATGAAGAATAAACAAGTACATGCTAGACATAGTTTATATTCTCCTGTACGAAGATTAAAAGATGGTACATTAGAATTAGCTAAAGCAGAATTTTCCCACAAAACCGAATCGCCATATGCGGGAGCATTGTCGGATGAATTCAGTATTGTATCTGAAATGCCCGTCAATGTTAATTTTTTCTATCAAGTTGAGCAATATAATAACAAAAAGATAGTTTTTGCTGAAAAGGGCTTAGGGGAAATTATTACACTTGATGGTCGTAAACTATTACAACGAGAATATGCATTTGAGGCTTATAATCCCACGGAACTTACAACTGTATTTAAGCCAATGGGTGGAAAACCGTGTAATATACCAGAAGATTTCAACTTTGGCATATTAAAAACTTATGTACCATCTGATTATATTAAAATATTTGCCGAAGCGAATTCCGTTCTATGTTCAGAGGGCAAATTTAATCCTACTCCAGTTCCCCTTGAGGAAGAAACCCTACTGGGTCGTCTTGATGGACGCATACAATCTATAGATAAAGATGAACTCAAGTTTATTCTGGGAGAAAACATTAAAATCGCCGTCGAGGAATCAAAAAGTCCCCTAAAGTTACAAACGGATGAATTGTCTGTAGATGGTAAGAATTCTATTATAATGACTGACCAAATTCAGTTAAGACCTATGAGATCAAGGCCAAAGCGATTTTCCGTAGGTTCCCTATATTACAATAGGGGTAAAAAGACATTTGAGTTTCATGACGGGAAAAAGTGGAGAACACTGGTTACGGAATAATTATTGAGGAGTTTACGTGCAAATACCGGACAATATGACAGAAGAAGAAACTATTGAAATCATCCAGCGAGTTGTTGATCGAACAGCTCCCAAGTATACATTTCATGCATATACTGTTGCGGATATGAAACAGGAGGCATTTATTATTTGTATGGAGGCGTTGCCTCGTTATGACGGGCTTCGACCACTGGAAAACTTTCTGGCCGTTCATCTTTCTAACAGAATGAAGAATTTTGTGAGGGACAACCACTTTACCCAAAGTGACGACCCTGTGCGTATTAATATAACCCAACCGGCTCAACTTGATGAATCTTATTATATGGAGCATGACGGTAATAATATTACATATGAGGATATTGATTACCGCGACATGGCAAAACTAATGGATACCCATATGCCACCAGATATGCGTCTTGACTATTTAAAGATGATTAATGATGTTTATATTGCAAAGCCACGGCGGGATGAGATTCAAATGATGATTGAGAATATATTGGAGGAGCATGGTTACTATGAAGAGGGGTAGAATATCTAAAGAAGAAGAGAAATTTATAGAATCAAATATGGGCATTATGTCCGTACTTGAGATTTCTGAAGAATTAGATAGAGACCCAGACAGCCTCCAGCAATTTATTAAGCGGAAATTTAAGGTGGGCCTTTCTGATGAGGAAGAAGCGGCCTTTGATTTAGAGGAGCGACCCTATTGGTATGACCTAAAACAGCAATTTACCGACGATGAGTTGGTAATGTTTAAATATCATTGGGCCAGAATCATTTCGCAGTTTAAAGATGATGTAATACCCACCGAAGAATTGCAGGTGGTTGATTTAATTAAGCTTGATTTGCTAATGAATAGGTCTTTAAAGGCAAATAAGGAAAATTTAAATCAAATTGCGGCTTTTGAGGCTTTAGTTCAAGAGGAGAGGTCTAAAGATTCTGATCAACAGGATAGAGATCATATTTTTAACTTAGAAAGACAGTGTGCTTCACTAAAAGCGTCGATGGAGTCATTGAACCGTGATTACCGTGACCTTCAGGATAAAAAAAATAAGATGCTGAAGGAGATGAAGGCTACTAGGGAGCAACGAGTTAAGAGACTAGAAGATAGTAAGCAATCTTTTACGGGCTGGTTAGCCTATCTTATCAGTAATCCTGAAATTAGCAGAAAATATGGTATTGAAATGGAAAAGATGAAACTTTCTATGCTGAAAGAAAAAGAAAGATTGGGTGCGTATCATAAATACGAAGACGGGCAAGTAGATCAGCCCTTTTTAACGCCAGATACGGTCAAGGAGTAATTATGTTTGCTGTGTGGTTGATACTGTGGTATTTTGTGATGTCTGTGTTGGAATATTCCATCCATAGATACACGATGCATAACAAAAAGTGGTTTTTGCCGTACTGGATATTTTTTGATCATGCTATTCTGCATCATAAAAATGGTAGAAACGATATAAACATTGATTTGCCAATTTATAACCATCTCATTGTGGGTTCTCCGTTAATTGTCGGTGCTTATATGATCAGTTATTCCTCATTGGCAGCATTGTTGTGCGTTTTTGTCTTTCATTCATACACTTGGACGAAAGTCCACCGAGGAATTCATGGTTTGGAAAAAAACTGGCTCATGAAAACAAAATATTACAAAAAAGCTAAAGAACATCATGAACTACATCACCATAGGCCAGGAAAAAACTTTGGTGTAGTATTTTTATTTACTGACAGATTATTTGGAACAAAAGCTTAGGAAAAACATATGAAAGCTATTATCTTTGGAGTGACCGGACAGGATGGAAGCCATCTAGCGGATTTATTGCTTAAAAAAAACTATACAGTTATTGGTGTATCGAGAAGATGCAGTGTGGATAATACTGGTAGGATAAAGCATCTATTGAATTCTGATGGATTTAATCTGGTACACGGTGATATCACCGATGTATTTAGTGTGATGAGTATTTTAAAAGATAACGAAGATGTAGATGAAATCTATAATCTCGCTGCACAGTCGCATGTCAAGGTATCTTTTAGTCAACCAGCCTTAACTTGGGATATTACTGGTAAAGGATGCCTAAATATCTTACAAAGTATTGTAGATCTCGATTTGCATTCAAGATTCTACCAAGCTAGTTCAAGTGAAATGTTTGGAAAAAATTATGATGAGTTAGATGGCATAAAATATCAAGACGAAAATACAAAATTTTTACCACAGTCCCCATATGCTATTGCAAAATGTGCTGCTCACTATATGACGAGGTTATTTAGGGAGGCTTATGGTGTTCATGCAAGTTCGGGAATTTTATTTAATCATGAAGGTCCACGTAGAGGCGAAACATTTGTAACTCGAAAGATTACTCACTGGATGGGTGAATATAGTAAGTGGTTAAAGTTTAATGGAATCAAACATAAAGATATAAGTAATAAATGTAAGGATGGAGATGATATTTATGCTTTGGGATTGGCGGGATCTTTTCCAAAGTTGCGATTAGGTAATCTTGAAGCATCACGAGACTGGGGGTATGCAGGAGACTATGTCGAAGCTATGTGGTTAATGTTACAAAAGGATCATCCAGACGATTTTGTTATTTGTACCGGAGAAACACACACAATTAGAGAGTTTTTAGATTTAGCATTTGGTTATGTAGGAATTTCTGATTGGAGTAGTTATGTAGTGATTGATCCAGAATTCTATAGACCAGCAGAAGTTGATTATCTTAGAGGGAATAACCGTAAAGCCATTGAAACACTTGGATGGACTCCGAATCACTCATTCGAAGATTTAGTTAAAATGATGGTAGATAGTGATGTAGGTAATGAAAATATTTAAGGTTTATATGTGCTTAGACTTAGTTCTGAGTAGATTAAAAAAATATAAATTGGATGAATATGCTTATAAAAATCCAATAATTTTTGTTCCCGCTAACGATCCAGATGATGCATGTCATCAAGCATATATTGGATTATCAGAAAAAATTATCAAACAAGGTCTATATAAGACAAATGGATATTATGATGTTAATATTTTAGAATTTACTAAAGATGTTTTAAATGACATAAGTATTATCTATGTAGGTGTAGCTAATGAAAAGAAACTATGATGACCCACTTTATAAAGAATGGCGACAAAGAGTAAAAAAAAGAGATAAATATAAATGTCAAATGCCTGCTTGCTCTTCAACTAAACAATTACAGGTGCATCATATTAGAAAATGGTCTTCGGCTTCCAGTCTAAGGTATGATGTAGACAATGGTATCACTTTATGTAAGTCGTGCCATAAAAATATTACCAAGCATGAAGAAATGTACGAATCATTATTTATAGATATAGTAAGATGGAAAAATGACTAAAAAATATCCTACAGCACCAGATTATTATGTCATTAAAGATACCAGGGAACAAAATGGGTACTTCTTTAAAAAATTTAATAAATGTGCTGGCATGGTCACACAGAAGTTAGATACTGGTGATTATACTATTGAGGGTATGGAGGATAAGATTTGTATAGAACGAAAAGCTTCTGTTGAAGAGATTGCTATAAATCTTGGTAAACAAAAACACGCATTTATGAATGAAATCGAAAGGATGAAAGAGTTCCCTCATAGATTTATAATTTTAGAATTTAGCTTAGATGACTTACTGAAATTTCCAGATGAAACTAGAATACCTGCAAATAAAATTAAGTCTGTAAGAATAACGGGAAAATATATTTTAAGATGCTTAATGGAATTCCAAGTACATGATGGAATACATGTTGTGTTTGCGGACGATAAATACAATGCTTTTTTGTATATAAGTAGCCTCTTTAAGAGGATAAATGAACTGTATACTATTGGGAGGCAAAAATAATGGATGATATTGTGAATGATATACATAACTATTGTGTTAATGTAAAGACACGGGAAATATACTTAAACTCGTATATCAGTTCTAATGAGGATGATCCAGGGGTTGATTATCGCATGTCGTCGCAGTTTATCAAAAATATAACACACTTAGACTCAATCAACAATAAACCTATTCTAATTCATATGCATTCAATAGGTGGAGATTGGGGAGCTGGCATGGCTATATACGATGCTATCTCAGCTTGTAATTCTTACGTAACTATAATTGGTTACTCTCAAGCGGAATCTATGAGCAGTATTATATTGCAATCCGCTGATTTTAGGGTAATGACTCCATATTCATACTTTATGCTACATTACGGTTCCAGTGGCTATGAGGGTCATTATTTAAACATGCAGGCAAATGCTAAGTTTGATAAAAGGTGTTGCGATATTATGGTAGATATTTATTCGAAATATCTTATTAAGTCTAAATTCTTTAAAGAAAACTATGAAGACACAACACAGGAAAAAGCCAGAAATTATATTTTCAGAAAAATGAAGAATGGTGATTGGTATCTAAATGCACATGAGTGTTTGTATTATGGATTTTGTGATTCCGTATTAGGTGATAAAAAAGCTAAGGACATTGCAAGTTTAAGAAATGGTTAAATCAAATTTAAAAGTTATTAATGAAGCTTGGTTGAATATAGATGTGGATGAAGATGAAATCTTTAATCCAATGTCTCTTATATCATTCAATGAAGATGATTTCCATCTAAAACTATCTTGGTTGATGACAAAACCAGAATATTTTTCTTTCTTGTGTAAACAAATATTCAATATTACTATATTGCCGACTCAAGCATTGATTTTACACGAAATGTGGAATCGTAAGTTTCCTATGTTGATTGCTAGTCGTGGTTTTGGTAAATCCTTTACTCTTTCTCTCTACTCCATGATGAGAGCTTTGCTACTACCAAAAAGAAAAGTAGTGATAGTAGGTGCAGCTTTCCGTCAGTCTAAAGTTCTTTTTGAATATATGGAGACTATCTGGAATAATTCTCCGATTCTTAGAGATATGTGTGACAGTGACAGCGGTCCTCGTAGAGATGTAGACCGATGCGTTATGAGGATCAATGATAGTCGTATTACCTGTTTACCTTTAGGTGATGGACAGAAGATTCGTGGTCAGCGTGCTAACGATATTATTAGTGATGAATTTGCATCAATACCGAGAGACATCTTTGAAACGGTTGTTGCTGGCTTCGCCGCTGTAAGTTCTGATCCTATTGAAAATGTAAAAAGATTAGCCTCTGAGAAAAAAGCTCAATCTCTCGGTGTGGAATTGAATCAATCAGAAGATGATATAGTAGAAAACAAAGATAATCAAATTATATTATCTGGTACTGCATATTATGATTTTAATCATTTTGCAACTTATTGGAAAAAATGGAAATCAATTATTAAAAGTGGCGGTAAACAAAATAAACTTAGAGAAATTTTTGGTGGAGCAGACGTTCCAGATAATTTTGATTGGACTCAATATTCTATTGTAAGAATACCATACGAGCTTTTGCCGGAAGGCTTTATGGATGCTGCACAGGTCGCCAGATCGAAGGCAACGGTTCATGCTGGTATTTATCAAATGGAGTTCGGAGCTTGCTTTACACGGGATTCTCAGGGCTTCTTTAAGAGGACACTGATTGAGTCCTGTGTGTCTAATGATCAAGAACCAATTAAAGACAATAACGGAAATGATATAATCTTTGAAGCTCAACTGATGGGTGATCCTAACAAAAAATATGTATTTGGTGTTGACCCTGCTTCTGAAGTAGATAACTTTAGTATAGTTGTGCTTGAGTTAAATGATGATCATAGAAGAATTGTTTATTCTTGGACTACTACACGATCCGAGCATAAAGAAAAGGTTAAAAAGGGTTTTTCTTCCGAAACAGATTTTTATGCTTATTGTGCTCGTAAGATTCGTGATCTTATGAAATTGTTCCCATGTGTTCATATTGCTATGGATGCACAGGGTGGTGGTATCGCCGTCATGGAATCATTACATGACAAAGATAAAATTAGACATGATGAATTTCCTATTTGGCCAGTAATTGATGATGATAAGCCGAAAGACACTGATGATGAGCGTGGATTACATATTTTGGAGATGTGTCAGTTTGCTAGATATGAATGGTTGTCAGAAGCTAATCATGGACTGAGAAAAGATTTTGAGGATAAAGCCATTATCTTTCCAAGATTTGATGCAATTACAGTTGGATTGTCAAATGCTGAAGATGGGTTAAAAGGAAGGATGTATGATACACTTGAAGAATGTGTCATGGAGATTGAAGAGTTAAAAGATGAGCTTGCTATGATACAGATAACACAGACCACCAATGGTAGAGATAGATGGGATACTCCTGAGATTGTCGTTGGTGCTGGTAAGAAGAGCAAAATGAGAAAAGACCGTTATTCCTCTCTGATTATGGCGAATATGGCTGCTAGAAAAATATTAAGAACTCCTACAGCTCGTGCATATCAATTTTATGGTGGGTTTGCTACGATTATGGATAGTGATAATAAGCCGAAGGGTGACATGTATACTGGACCAAGTTGGTTTGTGGATAGTATGAAAGATATTTTGTGAATTGTGTATAATTAAGGTAGTTGAATTAACAATCTGATTATACCTCTTTTAATTGAATTGCGGAGAATAAAATGAGTAATAAAGATTCTATCATTACCTGGGAAGACGGAGATGCATCAAGTAAGTCTCGTGCTATGGAGAGATTTTCAGATTCTATAGATGCTTATGAAGGAATTTCTAAAGCCAACCATAGAACATTTTTGGATATTGAAGCTAATAGGTCTGTCAGACCATCTTTTGATAAAAATGATTATTTTGCTTTTCGTAGCAACGAACAAGTCCCAGCGAAGCAAAAACATGCAATCAAAATGTGCATGGAGGCTTATGACAAGGTTGGCATTATTAGAAACATCATTGATCTAATGGGTGACTTCGGTAGCCAGGGAATTAATATTGTCCACGAAAACAAGAGTGTCGAAAAATTTTATAAACAATGGTTCAATAAAGTTGATGGCAAAGAAAGATCTGAAAGATTTTTAAATAATCTTTATAGAACTGGAAATGTATTTGTTTACCGTAGTGACGCAAAAATTAGTCAAGATATTGTAAAATACATAAGATCTATGGGTAGTGATATAACGGTTAAGCTACCATCTATTAAGGAGGATGTTGTTCCTTGGAGATATAATTTTTTTAATCCACTAACTATTAATCTGAAGGATGGCAATTTAAATCTATTCTTGGGTAGAAAAAAATTCGAAATATCAAATAAGTCTTTTCTTGACAATTTTCAGAAAGACAATATTCCAGCAAAGATATTAGAAACTCTACCTGCTGATTTAAAAACAAAGATTAAAAATGGCGAAAGGTTAATTCCCTTAGATGAAAACAAACTCAGTGTTTACTATTATAAAAAAGATGATTGGCAACAATGGGCTAATCCTCTCACGTATGCGATTCTTGATGACATCATTATGCTCGAAAAGATGCGGTTGGCAGATTTATCTGCTCTTGATGGTGCTATTAGTAATATTAGATTATGGACGCTTGGAAGCCTTGACCACAAAATTCTACCAACAAGGGACGGTGTTAATAAGCTCAGAAATATATTAGCAAGTAATGTTGGTGGTGGAACAATGGAATTAGTTTGGGGTCCAGACTTAAAATATACTGAATCTAACAGTCAAGTTTATAAATTCTTAGGTTCTGAAAAATATCAATCAGTTCTTAATAGTATTTATGCGGGATTAGGTGTTCCTCCTACCTTGACGGGTATGGCATCTAGTGGTGGTGGATTTACTAATAATTTCATATCTCTTAAAACATTGGTCGAGCGATTACAATATGGTAGAGATCAATTAACTAAGTTTTGGACAAAAGAGTTGGAATTAGTTCGTAGGGCTATGGGTTTCAGAAAACCCGCTCATATTATCTATGACCAAATGAGTTTATCAGATGAAGCAGCAGAGAAAAACTTATTAATTCAATTAGCTGACAGATCTATCATTAGTCACGAGACTGTCCTTGATAGATTTAAAGAAATACCTGCTGTTGAAAAAGTTAGACTCAATAGAGAGAATAAAGATAGGGACAAAGATAAACTTCCAGATAAAGTTGGTCCGTTCCATCCTCCTGCTGAAAAAGATGATATATCAGAAAATGAAAATGGTAGACCTAAATTTAGTAAGGATGAAGAGCCACGAAAGAAAAGGGTTGAAAAACCTAAAAACACTCCTGGCGTTGCTGATCTTATTGTTTGGGCTAATAAATCATTTGATTTAATATCTGATGTCACAAACAAGGCATTTTTATCTGTGTCTAATAAGAAGAATATGAGACAGTTAACAAAGGCAGAAGTTGGTTCTTTAGAAACCCTCAAGGTAGATATATTAACAAATTTACCAGTTATGCATGAAAATGTAGATGCAAACTATATTAGTGAGATTCTTAAATCAAACAAAAAGACCCCAAAGGAGTTTAAAATAATTATGGCAGACAAGGATATAAACATCTTAAATATGTCTATGGATGAGTACAAAAAACAAGTAGTAGCAAGTTACACAGAATATGTTTTAGGTAGTTAAAACCCGTTTAATGTATGTTTTAATGTATCTTGTGTATAATTTAATACGAGGTGAAAATTATGAATAAAATACAAATTTTTCAAAAAGAAATTGAAGATGGTATATCTGATCAAGTTCAGAGTACTGCTTCAGTTGCTTATTTGTCTCCTTTTACTGTCAAAGCAGAAGAATTTACTTCTGAGGTAGAAAAAAGTGAGATAGAAAAACTTTTAGCCGATGAGAACAAGCAACACGATCTTTATTACTTAGAATCAGTGTTAGTCTCTACTAATTGGAACAGAAATGATGATGTATTTTTAGCAGATGTCACATGGGCTGCTAGAAATACGCCAGAAGACAAACCATTTAATTTTATGCATGATGAAAATGATATCATTGGGCATATTATAGGTAGTTATGTTACTGATACTGAAGGAAATAGAATTTCCGACGATCAAGAAGAAACCCCTGCTAATTTTGATATTATTACTCGTGCAGTTCTTTATAATAGTTGGATGAATGAAGAAAATAAAGAGCGAATGGATAATATTATCGCAGAAATTGATGAAGATAAGTGGTTTGTTTCAATGGAATGTTTATTTGCTGGTTTCGACTATGCAGTTATTGACAAGGCTGGTAGTCAACAGCTAGTAACCAGGAGTGATGATTCATCTTTCTTAACTAAGCATCTCCGTGCTTATGGTGGAACTGGTGAATATGAAGGTTATAAAGTTGGACGTGCTTTACGTGATATTTCTTTTTCTGGGAAAGGATTGGTGTCAAATCCAGCAAATCCTAGAAGTATAATTTTAAACTCTAAAAGTATCGCTTTTAGTGTTGATGGTTTTTCAACGATGAAGGAGACAAATATGTCTGAATCTCAGGTTCAAGAGGAGCAAGTGGTTGAAGAACCAGTTGTTGCTGAAGAACTAACTGAAGAGGTTGTTGAAACAGTAGAAGCTGATGCGGTTACAGATAATTCTACGGAAGCTACTGAAGTAGCGGAAGAAGTGTCTGAAACTGTTGCGGAAGAAACTGATGATACAACAGCAAAGCATTATAAAGATGATGATGAAAAGAAAAAGAAGAAAGAAGATGAAGCTAAGGCTTCTTTAGAAGAAGCTTTAAAATCTGCTGAAGCAAAGATTGCTGCATTAGAAGCGGTTGTTGCTAAATCAGCTCAGGATTT
>VTLG01011908.1_pt1 | contig 12337 bp, 23 predicted proteins | sample 4694571 | NCBI WGS metagenome assembly VTLG01 (sample SAMN12604809, study PRJNA352737) | marine metagenome | biome: ENVO:00000447; feature: ENVO:00000209|ENVO:00000569|ENVO:01000036; material: ENVO:00002151; isolation source: viral sequences binned using virsorter ... | reverse complement strand
TGATGTGGAAGAGAAAAGTAAAGATAGTACTCCGTACTAAATTTATTTTAAGGGGCCAGCGATGGCCCCTTTACAAAGAAATGAGAATGTAATATATGGATAAATTCAAACAAATTTTTAGCGGACTAACTATAGCCTATGGACAATATCAGCCCGGTGACAGAGGAGAGAATGGTAAACAAACAGGCAAAGCCTTTATTGTACGTAAAACCGTTACCGACGAACTCTGGAAAGACCATCTTAATGGAAAGGGAGCAGCCCTTGGAATTATCCCTATCACAGAAAATAATGATTGTAGGTGGGGGTGCATTGATATTGACGAATATAACTTTGATCATACTAGCCTCATTAAAAGTATTAGGAAACTTAACCTCCCATTAATAGTCTGCCGATCTAAATCTGGTGGAGCTCACGTATTTTTATTTACAAAAGAAAATATTCCTGCATCATTGATGCAATCAAAATTAAAACAAATGTCTATTATTCTGGGTTATGAAGGTTCAGAAATATTTCCAAAACAAACAGAGATACTTGTTGAACGTGGGGACACAGGTAACTTTTTAAATCTACCCTACTACAATGAAATGAAAGGACTGCGTTATGCTATTAACGATAATGGCGCCGGTTGTACACTTGAGGAATTTTATAAGCTCTATGATGTTTACAGTTGCACAAAAGAAGCCGTTGAAGAAATTAAAACAGAAGAAAAAAAAATAGAAGAAGCATTTCCTGGTGGTCCTCCTTGTTTAAACAAATTGGCAGCAATTGGTTTTGGGGAGGGCTCCAGAAACAATGCATTATTTAATATTGCAGTTTATTATAAACAATCTCATCCAGATACTTGGGAAGATAAAATTGTTGAAGCCAATATGGAATACATGGAACCTCCATTAAGTAATAGTGAGGTTCAACAATTAATTAAATCAGTAAATAGAAAAGGATATGATAAATATAGATGTAAAGACGCACCTATTAATTCAGTTTGTCAAGCTGGCTTATGTAGAACAAAAAGATTTGGTGTAGGTTATGGAGAAGAAGAAATGCCAATTCTTGGAAGTCTTACAAAATATACTTCTACACCACCACAATGGTTTTTAAATGTAGGTAAAATTAGAATTGAATTAAAAACAGAACAATTATATAGCTCACCTTTATTTGCTTTAGCATGTTTAGATCAAGCAAACTTAGTAGTACCAGTACCTAAACCTAAAGATTGGAAACAACATTTTTTAAAACCTTTAATGCAAAACTTACAAGAAGTAGAACCATTAGAGTCTTTAAACCCTACTAATGAAATTATAGGACTCCTTCAAGACTGGACAACTAATAGACAATCAGCAAGAACTCTTGATGATATATTTAATAAATTACCATACACAGATGAGAATAGAGAATTTACTTATTTTAGAATGGAAGATTTTTATAGTTTCTTAAAAAAGAATAATTGGGACATGGATAAAATTAAAACAGGAAATTTAATTAAAAGATTAGAGGATATTTTTATTGAAGAAACAAGACTTAGAGTTAAGTCTCAACAGCCTAGAGTTGTTAAAATTAAAACAATGAAAAAAATAGAAGCAGCAATATCTAAAGTTGAATATCAGCAGGAAGATTTTTAATGAAATATTCTAAAGATGTAGGACCTAATTGGCATTTAAGATTTAGATTAATAATACAAGAACTAACAGAAGAATTAGAACTAACACAAATACATTTAAAAATAGCAGAAAGGAAACTAAAGAAATATGAAGACAATAATACTAGGTCCACCAGGAACCGGAAAAACCACAACGTTGTTAAACTTAGTGGACGAATTTTTAAAAGATGGGATAAGGCCTAGGCAAATAGGCTACTTTTCTTTTACAAAGAAAGCTGCAAATGAAGCAGCTACTAGAGCTGCAGATAAATTTGGATTAGATATAGATAACGATCTTCCTTTTTTTAGAACTTTACATTCCTATGCATTTAATCAATTAGGTATGACTAAAGAAAAAATGATGAAGGTAGAGGACTATAAAGAATTTGGTCAAAAATGTGGCATTCCTATTAAGACAGCAAAATTTTCAAATGAGGATGGTACCTTTAATTCAGATAATGAATATCTTACTATAATAAATACTGCTGCAGTTAAGCGTATGGACTTGTTAGAGTATTACGATTCAAGAAAAAACATATTAGATATAGAAAGAAACACATTATTTTTATTAGCAGAAGAATTAAAAAGATTTAAGAAAGAAAAAAATTTAAAAGACTTTAATGATCTAATAGAAGATTTTTTACTAAAAGAAACTATGAATAAATTTGAAGCTTTGTTTATAGATGAAGCACAAGACTTATCTCTACTTCAATGGGAAATGGTAAGAAAGATCTGGAGTCGTGCAGAAAAAACTTACATAGCGGGTGATGATGACCAGGCTATTTTTAAATGGGCTGGTGCAGATGTAGATCACTTCATAGCTTTGAAAGAAGAAGTAAACGACATTAAGGTTTTAGATCAATCTTACAGGATTCCTGGTGGACCTATTCATGAATTATCACAAAAGATAATAAGTAAAGTACAAAATAGATTTGACAAGGAATATAAACCTAGAGAGCAAATTGGAATTTTAAAAAGATATTCTGACATTACCCAGGTCGATATGAGTAAAGGAGAATGGTTAGTTTTATCGTCAGCAAATTATTTTTTAGAGGATGCTAAAGATTTGTGTGAAGTACAAGGGTGGTACTATCAATATAAAGGAATGAATTCTGTAAGTTTAAAATTATTATTAGCTTTAAATAACTGGGAAGCGTGGCGTAAAGGTGAAAAATTAAATCATTTAGAAATTAAAAATATTTATCAGTATCTTGGATCAAATGTTTTAGTGGGATTCCAAAAGGGAAAAACTTTGCATTCGGACGCGAAGTATACATTAAAAGAATGTGAAGAGCAACATGGATTATTAATAGATAAAGTTTGGTTTGAATCTTTTGAAGGATTGGACCCAATAACAGAACTTTACATTCGTAATATGAGGGCGAATGGTGAAAGAATAAATAAAAATCCTCGTATAATGATGTCAACAATACATGCAGCCAAAGGAGGAGAAGCCGACAATGTTTTATTAATGCAGGATTTAACTAATGCAGCGTTAGAAACTTTTAGTCATGATCCAGATGAATTACATAGATTATTTTATACTGGAGCGACGAGAGCGAAGCGTGAATTGCACGTGTTAGACCCTAAAAATTTTGATCGGGCTTATATATTATGAAGTGCTGGCACTGCAACACAAAATTAATTTGGGGCGGAGATCACGACATTGAAGAAGAAAATGATACTTATTGTATGGTTACAAATTTATCTTGTCCAAAATGTCATAGTCTTGTTGAAGTATATTATCCAAGTGAACAAACATTAAAAGAATATAAAGAATATGAGGAGAAAAAAAAATGAGTAAAGTTTGGGACAAACAAATAGGCGGACAACACTATCAAAAATTTGTAATTCAACCAAGTAAATTTGTAGTTGAAAACAAGTTGTTATTTCCAGAAGGATGCGCTATAAAATATATATGTCGTCATCCGTTTAAGGGAAAAAAAGAAGATTTGTTAAAAGCAATTCACTTTATCGAGATGATTATTGAAAGGGATTATAAGTGAGAAGCACACAAATACCTCTGTTTACACCAGAGACGGAATGGGTTATGCCTGAAGAACTTAAAGATCTTCGTGGGTGTAAAGAAATAGCAATAGATTTAGAAACTAATGATCCACACTTAAAAGAGCTAGGCTCTGGTAATGTGACCGGAAAAGGGCACATTGCAGGCATTGCGGTGGCCGTAGAAGGCTGGTCAGGGTATTATCCGATACATCACGAACAAGGTGGTAATATGGACAAAAACCTTGTTTTAAACTGGTTAAAAGATATCTGTAACCAAGTTGATACTACCTTTATATTTCACAATGCAATGTATGATATCTGTTGGTTAAGATCAGCAGGTGTAATAGTCAAAGGTAAGATAGTTGATACTATGATAGCAGCGTCTTTGATTGATGAGAACAGAATGTCTTATCAATTAAACACACTAGCAAAATTTTATATAGGAATGGGTAAAGATGAGTCTATACTTCAAGCAGCAGCAAAAGAATATGGACTTGATGCTAAAAAAGATATGTGGAGATTGCCTGCATTATTTGTAGGACAATATGCTGAACGTGATGCAGAATCTACACTTAAACTTTGGAAAAGATTAGAGACAGAATTATATCAACAAGAGTTATGGGATATATTTAACTTGGAGACAAAATTATTTCCTTGTTTAGTTGATATGAGATTCAAAGGTGTAAGAGTTGATCTTGAACATGCAGACAAATTAAAAAAAAATCTTATGGATCGTGAGTCTAAAATTGTTAATAAGATCAAAGGTTTAACAGGAATTGATGTAGAAATACATGCAGCTCGAAGTATTGCAAAAGCGTTTGACAAATTAAAGTTACCTTACGACAGAACAGAAAAAAGTAAAGAACCAAGTTTTACAAAAAACTTTTTACAGAACCACCCACATGAATTACCAAAACTAATTGCAGATGCAAGAGAGATAAATAAAGCGCATACAACTTTCATAGACTCTATAACTAAACATGCAGTCGATGGTAGAATACATGCCGACATAAATCAAATACGATCTGATGCAGGTGGAACTGTTACTGGTAGATTTTCTATGAGTAATCCTAATCTACAACAGATTCCTGCAAGACATCCAGAACTTGGACCTATGATTAGATCTATATTTATTCCAGAAGAAAAAACTAAATGGGGGTCTTTTGACTACTCACAACAAGAACCTAGAATTTTAGTACATTACGCAAAACTACAAAATTTAGAGGGAGTTGATGAAATTGTTGGCGCATACAAGGCCGGAGACGCGGATTTCCATCAAGTCGTAGCAGATATGGCAGGCATAGAAAGGAAACAAGCTAAGACTATTAATTTAGGTTTAATGTATGGCATGGGAAAAAATAAGTTAATGTCTGAATTAGGTTTAATGAAAGAGTCCGCTGAAAAATTAATTAAACAATATCACACTAAAGCTCCATTTGTTAAAAAACTTATGGACAATGTATCACGTAAAGCAAATGACAGAGGTAAGATTAGAACTTTATTAGGTAGATCATGTCACTTTGATTTGTGGCAGCCAGTACAGTTTGGAGTCTTTAAACCCTTACCATTAGAACAAGCAAGAAAAGAATATGATGAACCATTAAAACGTGCATTTACTTACAAAGCTTTAAATAAATTAATACAAGGTAGTGCGGCTGATATGACAAAAAAATCTATGGTAGCACTCTATGAAAATGGTATAATTCCACACATTCAGATTCATGACGAAGTAGATATTTCTGTTGAGTCTGATGAAAAGGCAGAACAAATTATAGAAATAATGGAAGCTGCTGTTGAATTAAAAGTCCCTAACAAAGTAGATTACGATGCGGGGGCTAACTGGGGTGAAATTAAATAGTGGCTTATTTAAATGCAAACATACCAATTATAGAGTGTTACGTTCGAGGTAACTATCTAAGAGATCAAAAAGATTCACACGATAAATATTTTGAAGTAGGAATATTTGGTTTTAGTTCTATACCAAACAGAGTACCTATGTTTCATTTTTTAATGGAAGATGGTGGTCTATGGTGGAGAGCACCTATATCAGCTTTTTGTACTAAACCTGGAGTAAAAGAATTACCACTTGATGAATTAGTTATGTGGGATTGTTTTAGTTACAATGTAAGTGTTACAACTTTTTATGAAATTGCAGGATGTACAATGCAATATACATCTAGACGTAAAGTAAAACGGAGAGGTAAGTATTTATTTACAATAGATTGGTGCGCAGGAGACTTTAACGAATTAAATTTTGGTTATTCTGAAAAACCAGATCAACATAAATGTGGTCACGTTATAGAATTAGAAGACGGAAACTACGCAATACAGCCAAATAATAGACTAAAGATATATGATCCTTCTATGGGAGTGGACCCAAACAAAACCTTGATTAATAGATTAGTAACAGATAAAATATATTCCGTAGAAAATTCTGCGAAATGGATCACAGACGAACATGAGAAGGGTATGTACGACTATGATCTTAAAAACTTGGAGGAAAACAATGATAAGTAAAATTAAAGACAAAGTTATGGTCTGGCAATTACACTACAGAACAGAGATAATCTGTGCGGTAGTTGGTTTTGTATTAGGCGCAATTATATTTTAATTATGACAATAGAGGTGGCCAGGAATGAATTATTATTTCACGGGAGTGTTAATTATATTATTTGTTCTAATGGTTTTCTTTATGGAACCGGGATACATACCTAGATGATGGAAAAAATTTTAACTATGTTGGTTGGACTCCTAATTGCATTAGGAGGATGGTCTTTATCTAGAACATTTGAACTATCTACAAATCAAGCAGTACTTGAAAAACAAGTTGAACAATTAGAATTTGAAATAAGAATGATAGATGAAAAAATGGATGAGATGTTTGAGGTAGATGAAGAAATTATGGACCAACATAAAAAACTTTTTGACCAATTAGGACAAAGCAATTCAGGATATAGTTACAACTAATGGCACTCAAAATTTCTGAAGAAGCTGCCGTGCAAATGCCTATGAAGACGGTTGCTAGTTTGATCGCGCTCGTCGCAATCGGAACCTGGGCTTTTTTTGGCATTCAAGAAAAATTAAATTCAAACTCAACAAAATTAGAGTTAATGCAAAAAGATTTAATAGAGAATACAGAGTTTAGAATCAAATGGCCTCGGGGTCAACTTGGTTCGCTTCCCGCAGATTCCGAACAATTTATGATGATTGAAGATCTTTATAAGACCGTAGATAAATTAAGTGAACACATTGAGTCTATGGCTTTAAATAAAATAAATATAGAATTTTTAACAAAACAATTAGAAAAAGCTTTAGAAGATATTGAAGAACTAAAAGATTCTAACAGAGAGATACATTATAAGAATGGAGGCACACATTGACAGAAGTTGTTTTTGCCCTCCTGATGTTCGTAAACGGAGAAATTAAGGAACACCTTATTCAACCTTCGATGGCCCAATGTTTGCGCGGGAAGCGTACGGCGGAGAGACAGTACAGTGAATCTATATCTTACAAATGCTATAAGGGTAAGGCTCAAACCGAGATATATCAAGGTAGAAAAAATATTAGAGCTTTAATTTTAGAATAATGAATAAAAAAGCATATGCTTTTTTTCTTAAAAAGAATAGACCTAGAAATAAAATAGCTCAAGATTTAAGTGATGGACGTTATCATCAACGTGTGGTAAAGAGTAAGAAAGTATATGACAGAAAAAAAATTAAAACATCCAAAAGCTAAATTTGAAACTGAAATAGTAACCGGTGTATGTGGTTCGTGTAATTTAAATACATTGTTAGTAGGAATCGATAATGTTTTTTTTAGATGTATAAGTTGTGGGCAAGATCTTGAACAAAAAGTTAATGGTGTAATTAAGTATATTAAACTTGATAAACCAATAGATCTTACAACTAATGGCAAAGATTAAATTTACCCATTTCATACCACGAGATAAACCTAAAAAACGTGGGGCGCGACAACATAAAAAAAATCTTAACAAACATGAAAAGCGTCAAAAAAAATTAACGCGCTACAAAGGCCAAGGAAAATAATGAAATTTGTATTATTACTCACAATGTGCAGCTATGTAAGCGGCAATTGTTTACCTCCATACCAATGGCCTACGCAATTTGATACGGCTTATGATTGTAGTATATTTGGCTACGAAGAAGCCACTAGAAAATTAAAAGAAATTGGTCCTACAGAAGTCAATAAACATAAGATATCTATTACTTTTTCCTGCTCTGGAATTCAAGAAACCTAAGACTTGCCTGCCGTGAGTATGATACCCACGGCAAACAAAAGGTGTGAGAAGAGATCCCCATATTATATTAAAAAAATAATCCTTGCAAGTATTGTTTTATTAGTATAGTTTCCCATATATTAATAATAACAAACATAAAGAAAGTGAGAAAATAATGGCAGATCCAAACAAATTTAAGTCTGTTAGTGTCTCTGCGGCGACTTATAAAATTTTAAATTTTTTAAGACAAGGCAAGATAACTGATGCAGATTTAACAATAAGTAAAGCAATAGAAAGTATAGCGAAGAAAGAGGCAAAAAAACATGGATACAAGAACGGTAAAAGTGAGTAAAGAAATTTGTCAAGAGTGTAATGGTAATGGATATGTAAGAATTCCTTACCATTTAGCTAAAGAAGAAATATGGGCAGATTGTAATAATTGTAATTCACAAGGTGAAATAAAGAAAGAGGTATGGACTAATGACAGAACTTAAAGAAGAACATTTTGAAGTTATAGATAAAAATAAAGATAAGAGTTATAAGAAAAAAACTTATCGACCTTTACCTGATAATCTATTTATCGAGGAAAGTTTAATTAATGGTCAAGGTTTATTTGCTAATAAAAATATTCCTGCAGGGACCGATCTTGGAATCTCTCATGTAGAAATAGAAATAGATAAAATGAGTCCAAAGGAATTAATAAGAACTCCTTTAGGTGGATTTATTAATCATGAGCCTCTTATTACCGAGGAAATTAGGATTGACGAAGACACTACTAAAACAGTTGAAGTCTCTGGTCCTAATTGTGAAAAAAAGAAAAATAGACCTGAAGGTAATAAGACTGAATATAATCTTATTACTCGTAAAGATATCCAGGCGGGAGAAGAACTTACCTTGGAGTATAACTTATATATAATTGAGTAGTGGTTCATAAAGATAAAAATGATGCGAGAAGAAATTTCCAAGATTGGACGTATCTTAATTCTAGGCGAGGTTTCATTGTGGTTAAACTTGGCTCAATGTTTAAACCGAGTAATTGGAAAAAAAGAAATGGACGCAATACGGTCTGGATTCCGGAGTGTACAAGAGAGGATGTGTTTTTAAAATTAATGAATTACACAATTATTATGAAAGAAAAATATCCTCAAACAAATGGTTATATATGTTGTTACTGTAAACATCCTTGGAGTTTTTATACCCATTATAAAACTAGAGGAAAAGGTTTAAAAAAGAGAAGTAAACTTACACCAGAAACAGAACATAATTTTTCTATAGATCGTTGGGATCCAACCATCACTTATACTTATGACAACATAAGATTTTGTTGTCTTGGGTGTAACAATAGAAAATCAAGTTCAACACCATTAGATTGGGAAAATTTTAAGGAAGCTAAAGATGACATCCAATAAACAAACAGAATATAATACTTTGTTAGAAATGTGGCGCGAAGAAAAAAAGAAAAGACAAGACGTTGAACAAGAAATAGAAAAACTTAAAGCTGATCTTGCGCGAGAGAAAGAAGACCGGCAATATGATAAAATGGTTCATGATAGAGAGTTAGCAGATTTATTTAAAGGAAAATATGACAAAAGAAAATAAATCCCCAGGAACAAAATGGGATGGGGTATCAAGAGTTTCTAATAATAATTATAGAAAAAGATTTGATGAAATTTTTGGTAAAAAAGAACAAGATGAATTGAATGAATCTTATAAACAATCTATAAAGAATAAAAAAGAAAGAACAGATGATCGCGGACCAAATGATCTTGAAAGAGTCATTGATACATTAAAAGAAAAAATTAGAAAGTTAGAAAATGAAACATAATAACTGTTATATATACCCGAAGACGAATCGTGAATTGATAGATGGTCTTCGTCACTATAATACTGGAAAAGAAAAACTTCCATCGGTGACGACTATTCTTCAGGCGACACAATCAGAGGAGAAGAAAGCATCATTAGCGGCCTGGCAAGCGCGGATCGGAATTGAAGCGGCAGAGAAAATTAAAGATAGCGCAGCTGAACGCGGAACGGCGATGCATAAAATTCTTGAAAAGTATATCCTAGGTGATGGTTATATGGATTTAACAACAGTAGGTCAACAAGCACACAACATGGCAAGAAGAGTCATTGAACAAGGTCTGTGTAATATACAAGAGTATTATGGAATTGAATGTACTTTATTTTATCCCGGTCTATACGCAGGTCAAACAGATTTAGTTGGGATCCATAAAAGTGAACCCGCTATAATAGATTTTAAACAAACTAATAAACCAAAAAAGAGAGAATGGATTGAAGACTATTGTCTACAATTAGCGGCATATGGTATGGCTCACGACTATATGCATAAGACTTCTATTAATAAAGGTGTGATTATGATGTGTTCTAAAGACAATTATTATCAAGAATTTGTAATAGAGGGCAGTGAGTATAAAAAATATAAACATAAATGGTTAGAAAGGATTAATACATTTTATGCAAAGAGAACCAATGATGAACGAAAGAATGAGCAAGTTGAACAAACTAGCGAATCAAGTAAATAAAACAGAAGATAAAGATATGAAAAGAATTTGGACCAATCAATGGTACAAATTGGTCCGTCAATACGGAACAGAACTATCACAACTTCAAAAGAACAAATGAAAATCTACATAGGCTTTGATTCTACATGTAAGATTGCGAGTGATGTTTGTGAGTATTCTTTAAGACGTCATTCTGATAATTTAGATATTGGCCTATTAGAAATTAACGAATTAAAAAATGATAAATTATATTGGAGAGAATATAAAAACCAATCTACTGAATTTACTTACACAAGATTCTTAGTGCCTTATCTTCAAGACTATAAAGGTTGGGCGATATTTTGTGATAATGATTTTTTATTTTTAGATGATGTAAAAAAATTAATGGAATTAAAAGATGAAAGTAAAGCGGTGATGGTAGTTAAACATGAATATAACCCGACTGATAAAACTAAAATGGATAATCAATTACAAACTCAATATCCTAAAAAAAATTGGAGCTCTTTAATGTTAATTAACTGCGAACATAAAGACGTAAAAAAGCTTGATTTATCAACGGTTTCCGAACAATCGGCTGAATATTTACATCAATTTAAATGGTTAAAAGAGGATGACATTGGATCTATTCCGCACAACTGGAATTGGTTAGTGAATCACTATCATATCTGCGAGGACGGCGAACCGAAGGCGTTACACTTCACGGAAGGTGGGCCGTGGATCGTTGATAGCGAATACAAAAACTTATGGTTAAATTATAAAAAACAAATGGAGGAAAAAATATGAGTATGAGATTAAGAGAGCTTCAGCAATATATGGATAAATTTACGCTGGGCCAAAAAGGTACTGCTATTTCTGATTGTCCTGTTTACATTGAAACACAAGATGGGCATTTAGAAGAGATTAGAAAAATAGAAGTACAACAAAATAAAATTATTGGTGCACCAGAACCAGCTAGGATAGTTTTTAAAACAGAATCTATTCGAAGATGGAAGTCACCTACATTTAAACAGAGTTAACTTATCCTGTCAGGAGTGGGGTGGAAGCTAGCGTGGAAGCCCCATATTAATTCATTCGGCCCCTACGCTTTCCGTGCACGTACTAACGTAGAAGGCGCCGCTTTCGTTGCTACCCTTTCAGGTCATCGCGAACGTACAGTGGAACGCAATACTGCTGGACTTGGACGCCTACTAACGGTCTTATAATATCTTTGTTGCAATGGGTAGCCATTATCTCTACACCACTGATCGGCATAATATTTTATTAACATGGACTCTTCTGTGGGTCCGCCATGTTTCTTTTTTACTTGCATATACAATTTTAATTTGTTTTCTTTCTTTGTTATAAATGTAATATAAGATATTATGGGAATAATGTCAAGGGCTAAATGTGTTGTATTTATATCACACTTAAATTAGAATAATTCTAAAGTAATTGTGGCAATGACATGGCAACTGCAATTTTATGCGGGTTTTTGGAGTTGTGCCACCATAAGTGAAATATTGGGGGCATAAGTTTTTTTTTCCATCAAAAAAAAGTCCGTGGCACAGTGGCACAAAGGGTGTTTTTGGCTTAGAAGTGTTGGTATTAGCGAATAATAGCTGTGCCAGAGGGTCGATTTCTGGTGGCACACCGTGGCACAAATGGCGTCTTTATTGAATAGTAGACGATTTTGCCGTGGCACAGTCAAATAAGCATTGGTATACAACACTTTTTAAAAATGTACTCTGCGCGCGGGGATTTTTTTGTTTTCATAAAAACTTTTTTGCCCTAAAATTCCTCTTATAGTATAAATAATCATGCCAAAAACTAGGAAAAAATCTAAATACCGACATGTTATAATTAAGAATAAGAAATACTATTTCTATTCTATCAAGTGGCTGGACATCACGGGAGATTCAGGGCACAGCACAGCCGAAGAGTTTACAAAATTTAATC